>Ga0302130_1000858_pt1 | contig 17308 bp, 17 predicted proteins | sample CB9_surface_MG_FD_203117 | JGI IMG/M metagenome (GOLD analysis project Ga0302130, IMG submission 203117) | Marine microbial communities from Western Arctic Ocean, Canada - CB9_surface | ecosystem: Environmental > Aquatic > Marine > Oceanic | place: Canada: Western Arctic Ocean | collected... | reverse complement strand
AAAAACTCTGGATCAGCGCCAAAAGCCTTTGCCAAAATCTTTGTTCTTTCAGCGTCAGCTTCACCTTCAATTATCAACCCATCTTTCCGCGCCTCTGATAACAATTCTTCATAGGTTCGGTCGGCAACAGCAGTAACACGTTGGGCAGCTTCCCGACCACGTGCCCTCTCATCGGTTGCTTCACGTTCTCTTTCAGCAATCATCCGCTGCAAAGTAGCATCAAAGTTTTGCTCGGGTAGGTTTGTTTGACGCAGCCTTACGTCGACTACCGAAAGTCCAAGGTCTGCAGCACGAACTTGTGTTGCCACACGGATACTTTCCATCAGATTAGCTCGTTCTGGCGAAAGGATGGCATTAGACGTTACCCCATCCGCGCCCAAAACTGCCCGAATTTGACCGTCCAATATGTCATTCAGTTGAATGCTAGCTTCACGTTCGCCGCCGGCACCCAAAGCTTGCCGAAACTGCACAATATCCGCGATGCGGTACATTACAAAAGCATCCACCTCGAGACGACGGTCATCGGCCGGTGTAACTTCTATAAGTGGGGTCTCCAATTGTAAAATTCGATCCTCAAACCGAACAACTTGATCCAACCAAGGAAATTTAAAACCCAACCCAGGGTCCGTTTTAACCTGTTTTATCTGACCAAACCGAAGTACCAGAACTTTTTCACGCTCGTCCACGATAAACAAAGACATCAAACCCACAACCGTTATTGCCACGGCGAAGATCACTGCAATACGAGATTTCATCGACATTAGTTAGACCCTCCCTGTGAGTTTTTGCGCAATTCGTTGAGAGACAAGTACGGGACGACACCGGCACCTCCTTCTCCGTTATCCATTATAATCTTATCCACGTTACCCAAAACCTTTTCCAAGGTTTCAATGTAGAGCCGACGGCGTGTCACCTCTGGTGCAACAGTGTATTCTTTTAATACCGCTGAGAAACGGCTTGCCTCACCCAAAGCCGCGTTTACGACTGTCGCACGGTAGCCTTCTGCAGCTTCTAAAATCTGCGCCCCGGCACCACGAGCTTGAGCCAACCGTTGGTTTGCGTAGGCGTCCGCTTGGCGTTCACGTTGGTCACGCTCTTGCTCCGCAGCTTGAACATCACGAAAAGCATCGATTACCGAAACACGCTTTTGAGATCCATCAACGGCAGTAACAACTACCTGCCGGCTTGGAGGATCCACTTTGTTAAAGTTGACCCGCAGTACAGAGATACCAGTTTTACGCTCATCAAGCGTTTTCTGAATTAGCTGACGAACATTAGCCTCAATGGACGCTCGATCACGGTTTAAGATCGGAGCCAACTCAGATTGTGCAATTACCTCACGCATAGCCGCCTCGGAGATGGCACGAACAGAGAGCTCAGGCTCCTTAAGACTAAACAAAAAATCACTAGCGTTTTTAATGTTCCATACTACCTGGAAATCAATATCGACAATGTTTTCATCAGTAGTCAGCATCAATCCTAAACCACTGTCACGGCTTCCATTAATGCCCAGGGACTCAGTACGGTTTGTGGTGACGTTGAATTTTTCATAAGTTACAAGTGGCCACGGTGCAAAGTTCAAGCCATTAGTACCAATTTTACTGAATTCCCCCAGAAACAGTTCAACCGACTGTTCCTCCGGTTTGACCGTATAAAACGATGCAAAAAGCCACATGGCTACGGCTGCAAGACCTGCAAATAGAAACGTACTGCGGGGAACTCCAGCGCCGCCATCGCCAGAGGTACCACCTCCACCGCTGCCTTTACCGCCCATCAATACGCGCAATTGCTCTTGGCCTTTGCGCATCAGCTCATCTATTTCCGGGATTTGTGGCCCGTCTGGTTTGCGGTCATTGCCGCCATTCCCATTGTTATTGCCCTTATTGCCGCCGCTTCCGCCGCCACCCCAAGGACCACCATTATTATCCGCCATTCAGCATTTTCCCTTCACAATCATTCTGCGTGTCTATCATACCTGTGGTCCGCATCAAAATATTCAAGCGGTACGCACGGGAGATTTCATAGTTACCAGTTCTTCTGACATTGTTGGGTGCACAGCGCAAACCCTATCAAAATCTTCTTTTGTAGCCCCCATTTTTACTGCAATGCCAGCCATTTGGATCATTTCACCAGCTCCATCCGCGACTATATGACAGCCCAATACTTTACGGGTTGCCTGGCTCACCACCAATTTCATCAAAACTCGATGCGGATCATTAATGAAAGAGGTGTTCATCGGACGAAAAGAGGTCGCATAGACTTCGATCGCCTCTTCCGCCCGAGCATCCTCTTCACTTAACCCAACCGTACCATATTCTGGCTGAGTGAAAACCGCCGAGGGTATCAATGCGTGATCCACCCGAGTTGGGTTACCTTTTAACGCAGTCTCAATAAAAGCCATACCTTCACGAATGGCTACGGGGGTGAGGTTCACTCGGTCAGTCACGTCGCCAATCGCATAGATCGACGGAACTGCTGTTTGGGAATATACATCTACCTCCACTGCGCCGACCGGATCCAGACCCACGCCCAGTGCTTCAAGACCAAGCCCCGCACTATTGGGCGCGCGGCCAGTAGCGTACATCACCAGATCAAAATCATGGACGGCACCCTGCGTGTCCGTTACCTGCAAGCCGCCCTCAGATTTATTAATCTGAGCAATGTTGGTTTCAGTCACAATCGTAACACCACGCTCCTGCATACCTTGCGAAATCACATCACGCGCTTCCTCATCAAAACCACGCAAAACTTTCGTGCCGCGATACCAAAGATGGGCGTCAGCACCGAGACCATTAAGAATGCCAGCAAATTCACAAGCTATGTAACCACCTCCCACAATCAATATGCGCTTGGGCAGTGTTGCAAGATGGAAAATCTCATTCGAGGTTATAGTATGCTCCGCGCCTGGAACTTGAGGCACAGAAGGCCAGCCACCAGTAGCAACCAAAATCGTTCTTGCCGAAAATTTACGGCCATCTGACAAACGGACCGTATTTGGGCCCGTTACCGTCGCACGAAAATCATAGGTTTCAACGCCAGAGTTTTTAAGGAGATTACGATAAATGCCCTCTAGACGGTCTAGCTCACCTTCCAAATTGATACGAAAAGCTGGCCAGTCGAAGTCCCCGCTCTGAACATCCCACCCATAAGCAGCCGCTTGCTTCATCGCTGGCGCATAACTGGAGGCAAAGACCATAAGTTTTTTTGGCACACAGCCACGGATCACACACGTGCCACCGTAGCGACTTTCCTCAGCCATACCCACTTTTGCGCCAGTATCGGCAGCCGCAACACGGGCTGCGCGCACGCCTCCCGAACCACCACCAATCACAAAAAGATCATAATCGAAAGACATAGTCATTTACCTAAATCGTTTAGACCTCTCGGCCCTCATAAATACTTGCCCAGCATAATTCTGGGTTTTAGCTCTTAGAGTGCTCTTCAAGCGTGCCGTCACTCGCGCCCAACACTACCAGATCACAGATATTAATAAACAAGCCATTTTCAATTACACCTGGCACTTGGTTTAGCGCAATGGCCAATTTTGCAGGATCACTAATCTGCCCCAAATGTAGATCGAGGATGTGATTTCCCTCATCTGTCACGAATGGCACATTCCCAGCCATCCGCGTGGTGATGTCGCGCCCTGCAACGTCGTGTGCTGCCAAGAGGCTGGCAATCTGGTCTTGTGATGATTTCAGACCAAAGCCTAAAATTTCTATTGGCAATGGGAACTGACCCAAATTCGTGACGCACTTGTCAAAATCTGCGATCACAATCATTTTATCACTAGCGGAAGCCACAATTTTTTCTCGCAGCAAAGCCCCACCACCACCTTTAATCAGGCTGAGATTAGCATCAAATTCATCAGTGCCATCAATGGTGATATCCAGACGGCCCGCTTCATCTAAGGTAATCACCTCAAGACCCAGCTCACGCGCCAGGTTGGCCGTACGAGTAGAGGTTGGCACCCCTTGAATACGGAGCCCTTCTTTCTGCACACGCTCCGCCAAACATCGCACCATCCATGCCGCCGTTGAGCCGGTGCCCAGACCCAATCTCATACCGTCTTCAACAAATTCAACAGCCCGTTTAGCCGCTACATATTTGGCCTTATCGTCAGATGATAACTCAGCAAACATTAAATACGATTCCTTAGAGTTTTTTTTCTGTATAAACCGAAGCACACATCGGGCGCGAGGGCCGATTTGACCAGCTTTGTGCAACTCAGGCGCGGGAACCGGAGAAACGGTCGTATTTTTCCTGTTACCGTGCCCAAAAGCGTGATCAACGCTACCTAATCAAACCTGCGAGGTAGTTCATGTTTTTGTCTGTATTCGATATGTTCAAAATTGGTATCGGGCCAAGCTCATCGCACACCATGGGCCCTATGGTGGCTTCTGGGATGTTTCTGGACCTCTTGCGCGCCAGTCCATTTGAACCCGCAGGTGTACAAGCGCGGCTGCATGGATCTTTGGCCTTTACCGGCGTTGGACATGCCACTGACCGAGCCACTCTTCTGGGGCTTGCAGGCTTTCAACCTTCGACATTCGACGCCGCCAAGGGCGAAGCAGCCCTCGAAGCCATGAAACAAGATAAAGTTGTTCATCCAGCAGGCTTGCCCAGCCTCCGATTAGATCCGGCCAGCGATATTCTTTTTGACTATGGCCCAGCTTTGCCTGGGCATGCCAACGGCATGGTCTTTATGGCCACAGACGCTCAGGGTGATGTCATTTTGCAGCAATCATACTATTCAATAGGCGGTGGCTTTGTGGTTACTGAAGAAGACATGGCAAGCGGCACCACAACCGGGGACATTGCACCCTACCCCTATGAATTCAACTCCGCAAATGAATTACTGGACCTCTGCGCCAAACAAGGCAAATCAATTGCCGAGGTCAAACGCGAAAATGAACTGAGCCGCCGTAACGCAACTGAGTTGGAAAAAGGCTTGGCAGAAATATGGGCGGTGATGAACGCCTGCATCAATCGCGGATTAGAGCGCGATGGTATCTTGCCCGGTGGATTAAATGTGAAGCGTCGCGCCAAAGGCATCTATGACGCGTTGCTCGCCGAACGTGGCCTAAATATGTCAGCGCCACACACCATCAACGATTGGATGAGCGTTTACGCCATGGCCGTGAACGAAGAAAACGCAGCGGGTGGTCAAGTGGTGACGGCCCCAACCAATGGCGCCGCAGGAGTTGTGCCAGCGACGATCCGCTATTGGTTGGATCACGTGCCAGGAGCGAGCCCCCGCCAAATACCAATTTTCCTACTTACGGCTGCTGCTATTGGTGGATTAATCAAATTCAACGCCAGTATTTCAGGCGCGGAATGTGGGTGCCAAGCAGAAGTCGGAAGTGCTGCCGCCATGGCCGCAGCTGGTCTGTGCGCAGTTTTGGGCGGGACCGCTTTTCAGGTAGAGAATGCCGCAGAAATTGCTCTAGAACATCACCTCGGGATGACCTGCGACCCGGTAAAAGGCTTGGTACAAGTGCCGTGTATTGAGCGCAACGGTCTAGGCTGCATAAAAGCGGTATCTGCCGCCAGCTTGGCGATGCGTGGCGATGGCACTCACCTAGTATCGCTCGATGCTTGTGTTGAAACAATGCGCCAAACCGGCGTTGATATGCATGAGAAATATAAAGAAACTTCGCTTGGCGGGCTTGCGGTCAATGTGCCCAACTGCTGAACTAACATGGCACATAATTTGAAAGCAACCTAATGCCCAAAGACAACGCCCGGTTGGGAATTTTGATGATGATCGGGTTTTGCGCCCTGGCACCAGCCAGTGATGCTTTGGTAAAGATTTTAGGCGATACTATTCCATTGCTTCAAGTCCTCATCGCAAGGTTCATAGCACAATTGCTTCTGATACGGGGCAACCTATGGACCAGCCGGCATAGAACTTGGATGCGTCGTGACCGCATTGGGTTGGTGATACTGCGCTCAATTTTGCACTTAGTGGCGATAGCCTGTCTATTTTTGTCATTGCGCTATTTACCGTTGGCTGATGCCATTGCAATCGCTTATGTACTTCCATTCTTGGTCTTGGGTGTTGGATGGTTCACCGGCGATCGTGCCAGTCCACTGACCTTAGCGCTTTGCCTTCTTGGCTTTTTCGGTACCTTAATGGTGGTTCAGCCGAGCTTTGCCGAGGTCGGTTGGCCAGCACTTCTGCCTGTTTTAGTAGCCGTCTTATTTACTGGCTTCATGTTTATCACCCGCAAAGTGTCCAAGCACATCGACCCCGTCGACCTCCAAGCCGCCAATGGCCTTTGCGCCATGTCTATTCTCTTACCCATTGCCTTTTATGGCTGGGCCATGAATGTCCCGATGGTTACTATGATCCCGGTGAGTAATATTGAGCTATTGTATCTCATCGGTGTAGGAGTTTTGGGCACCGTTGCACATCTTATGATGACGTGGGCCCTCCGGTTCGCTTCTGCGCCCACGGTGGCACCAGTGCAATACATTGAGATCCCTTTTGGGGCACTTTATGGCTGGCTTATTTTCAGAGACCTACCAAACGGGCTGGCTGCCGTTGGCATCGTTATCACGATCTCTGCAGGCCTTTTGGTCGTTCGTTACAGCAGACTTTCAGCCTCGTAAAACCTCCAAAACGGCACCCAAATACCGCACGGGCAATATGGCCAGTAGGCCGGGGCCATCAACTTTTAGGGTAAGTAGTTCACCGGTAGATTTATTTGAGGTTGCAATCTGTCCCAAAGGGCTCATTTCAGCATCATTTAGTGGCCACTGCACACCTTGCAGGTTCACATGAACTGGCAGCATCGGATAGAATCCCACGGGTGCCCCGGCCTCAAGTTCAAGGTGAAACTGTGTCGGGACCACGAACACCAATTGGTGTTCATCAATCAACACAACCGGTTTTGGTTCCTTCAGCAGGGCGGAAAATGCCGCCAGTTGATGATCCAGCCGACCACCCAAAAAACCAACACCCAGAAATATATCCGCCGCACAAACCCGCAAACATTTTTCGAAATCTGTTGTGTCTCGATCGTCTATCTTCGCAAAAGTCTGGGACTTAGGCATGCCCACTTGCGAATCCATATCTCCCACAACCAGCGCAACATCCAGACCTGCGGCTTGTGCAGATTGAAAACCACCATCCGCCGCCACCACAGTCACAACATGCATCGCGGCCGCTTGGATCACAGATGAGGACGTTGGACCGGCTCCCACGAGCAAGATAATGGGAGATTTATGCAAAATAAGGCAGGACATTATTGATTTTACCTAACTCCATGTGACTACATGGTATTTGGGACAAAAACAAAAAATGCAACAGCGCAGTATTAATATTTTTGCGGGACTAACACCGCGTGCGGTGTTATGAAATGACCGGCCTTAGTCAGAAGTGAAAGGCGCTCAAACCTTAATTTTTGTCATCATCGGCATCCGGGTCAGCTTGTCCTATTCCCTGAAAAACGAACTTCAGCGGCACTACCCATACGGTGCCTAATGCGACATACATGATGAATTCCAGCGCTTTTGGCAGGGCCGGCAAAATCGCAACGAGATTAACCGCCAATCCCGCGTAGAGCGGCAGGCCAATCACCAAAATCACAAGTGACCAACGCTTGCGTGCCTTGTAACTCAGCGCCATCAGTCAGCAAAAGGATCGGTGACGAGGATCGTATCTTCTCGCTCAGGTGAAGTTGAAACAAGCGCCACAGGGCAATCAATCAACTCTTCAATGCGGCGCACATATTTGATCGCCTGTGCTGGCAATTCTGCCCAAGATCGAGCGCCAGCCGAACTGTCTGACCAGCCTTCAATAGTTTCATAAATTGGAACCACGCGCGCCTGTTGGTCGGCCGCAGTCGGCAAATAGTCCAAACGTTGGCCATCTAAGTCATACGCCACGCAGATTTTAAGCTCTTTAAACCCATCAAGGACGTCCAGCTTCGTCAACGAAATGCCGTTCACACCAGATGTCGCGCATGTTTGGCGCACCAAACATGCATCAAACCAACCACAGCGGCGCTTGCGACCTGTTGTGGTGCCAAATTCATGGCCCCGTTCACCCAAGCTCTGGCCATCAGCATCATCAAGTTCCGTTGGAAAGGGACCCTCTCCAACACGGGTTGTATAGGCCTTGGTAATTCCCAGTACATAATCAATCGCGCCCGGCCCAATACCGGTACCCGTGGCCGCCTGGCCTGCAATCACATTAGATGACGTCACAAAGGGGTAGGTACCAAAGTCAATATCCAATAGCGCACCCTGAGCACCTTCAAACAAAATACGTTTTCCAGCTCGGCGCTTTTCATTTAATACCTTCCAAACAGGAGCCGCATAGGGCAGAATTTTCGCCGCAATGGCGCGTAAATCATCCAGTAAAGCGACACGGTCCACAGGCTCAAGGCCAAGGCCTTTGCGCAAAGGGCCATGATGCAGCAAAGCCCGATCAATACGCAATTCCAGGGTGGCCTCATCGGCCAAATCCGCAACGCGGATAACACGGCGGCCAACTTTATCTTCATAGCACGGCCCAATACCGCGGCCGGTGGTGCCTATTTTAGCTACAGACACTTGACCCTCACGGGCTCGGTCAAGTTCACCGTGATAGGGCAGGATCAAGGGGGCATTTTCAGCAATCATCAAGTTTTCGGGTGTAATATTAACACCTTGCTTCCGAATGCCATCAATTTCTTTGATCAGATGCCAAGGGTCCAAAACTACGCCATTGCCAATCACAGACAACTTGCCACCTCGTACCACGCCCGAAGGCAGCGCATGCAGCTTAAAAACCTCACCACCGATAACCAGAGTATGCCCTGCATTATGGCCCCCTTGGAAACGTGCTATCACATCGGCACGCTCCGAAAGCCAATCGACAATTTTGCCTTTGCCTTCGTCACCCCATTGGGTGCCCACTACAACAACATTGGCCATAATTAGTCCTCTTTCGGTCGGATAAAAACGTGAGCGGTATAGCTGGGATATTAAATAAGGGAAACTGGATAATTGGCGTGGGGCATTGATGTTTGGAATTAACCAGAAATACGCCGCCACATAATCCTAAAAAATGGATACCGACAAACTTCTGCGGTTTGCAAATTAGCTTTGCCATGGTTAGTTGAGCGTATGACAGTGGTAGTGTTCTAAAACCCACTTGATAAGAGCTTACGCCATAATTAGGTTTTCACTTGGCAAACTGGTTATCCTTCCTTAGATAGCCCGTTAGCTGAACTAGGGAATTCGCATGCAAAACGTTGTCTTGATCATCCACCTTCTTTTGGCCGTCACTCTGATTGGTCTTGTTCTGTTGCAGCGCTCTGAGGGCGGTGGCTTAGGCATCGGTGGTGGTGGCGGTGGCGGTGCGATGACCGGTCGAGCTGCAGGCTCAGCGATGACAAAGCTTACTTGGATCCTGGCTATTGCATTTATCTGTACATCGCTTGGCCTCACAATTATTCAAGTTCAGAAATCATCTGGGAGCTCAGTGCTCGACCAATTGATGCCAGCCTCTGAGCAATCCAGCACACCAAGTGCAGAAGACCTGCTGCCACCATCGGCTACTGACACTGCGCCACTGCTACCAGTCGCTGACTAGTCCGACCCCTAAATATTGGGGCTAATATAAATTTAACCACTTTATATTGATATGAACATTGCAGAATCATTACTAAGCTGTTAATAGTTTACTCCCGTGGTGAGGTGAAATTTTTTTGCTAAAATTTGAAACACGGGGATCTCTTTTTTATGGCGCGTTATGTATTTGTTACTGGAGGAGTTGTCTCATCTCTTGGTAAAGGTTTGGCCTCAGCGGCCCTGGGATCCTTGCTCCAAGCGCGTGGGTTTTCAGTCCGGTTGCGCAAACTTGATCCCTACCTAAATGTAGACCCCGGGACGATGTCTCCGTTCGAACATGGGGAGGTCTTTGTCACCGATGACGGCGCAGAGACCGACTTAGATTTGGGCCATTATGAGCGTTTCACAGGTGTGGCCGCGCGCATGACTGATTCTGTATCTTCCGGCCGAATTTATTCCACCGTGCTGGAAAAAGAGCGGCGTGGAGACTATCTTGGCAAAACTATCCAAGTAGTACCGCATGTAACCAATGAAATTAAAGAATTCCTAAAAGTTGGCGATGATGAAGTCGATTTTATGTTATGTGAAATTGGCGGAACTGTTGGGGATATCGAAGGCCTCCCATTTTTTGAAGCTATCCGCCAATTTTCCCATGATAAACCCCGCGGAGAATGTATCTTCATGCATCTCACTTTGCTGCCCTATCTTGCCGCCAGCGGTGAACTGAAAACCAAGCCTACGCAACACAGCGTAAAGGAGTTACAGTCTATCGGGATCGCACCTGATATTTTAGTATGCCGGTCCGAGCATCCCATCCCAGAAAAAGAACGTGCAAAAATTGCACTGTTTTGTAATGTGCGCAAGGAAGCTGTGGTTGCAGCCTATGACCTTAAATCCATTTATGAAGCTCCTCTGGCTTATCACGCTCAGGGCTTAGACCAAGCGGTTCTGGACGCCTTTGATATTTCGCCAGCTCCGAAGCCTGAATTGCGCAAATGGGAAGATGTGCAGGACAGAGTGAACAATCCTGAAGGTGAAGTCAAAGTTGCAATTGTAGGTAAATACACGCAACTGGAAGATGCCTATAAGTCAATTAAAGAAGCCCTCACCCACGGCGGCATGTCCAACCGGGTCAAAGTAAATGTCGAGTGGGTTGATTCTGAAGTGTTTGACCACGAAGACGCGGCGCCCCATCTTGAGGGCTTCCACGCAATCTTAGTACCTGGTGGTTTTGGCGAGCGGGGAACCGAGGGTAAAATCAAAGCTGCGCAATTTGCACGCGAACGTAAGGTGCCATATTTGGGCATCTGCCTCGGCATGCAAATGGCCGTCATCGAGGCCGCCCGAAACTTGATTGACGTACCAGATGCAGGCTCTGAAGAATTTGACCATGAATCTAGGAAAAAACGTTTTACCCCAGTCGTTTATCACCTCAAAGAGTGGGTCCAGGGCAATCACAAGGTACGTCGCAAAGAATCCGACGACAAAGGTGGAACCATGCGTCTTGGTGCATATAATGCAACCCTCAGCGAGGACTCACTCGTGGCTAAAATCTACGGCAGCACTTCGATCGAAGAACGTCATAGACACCGCTATGAAGTTGATATCAAATTCCGCAAACAGCTCGAACAAAAGGGTTTAATCTTTTCTGGGATGTCACCAGATGGCCGTTTGCCCGAAATCGTGGAAGTAAAAGATCACCCGTGGTTTGTAGGAGTTCAGTTTCACCCAGAGCTGAAATCCAAACCCTTCGCCCCTCACCCGTTGTTTCGCGATTTTGTGCGGGCAGCAAAGGACATGAGCCGCCTAGTCTAAAAGGGCTCAGCACAAACAAAAGGAACACAGTCATGGCCAAAGGATATTGGATCGCTCACAATCAGATTACCGACGTGGATGCCTATGAAGCCTATAAAGTCGCGGCGGCTCCAGCACTGCGGGCCCACGGTGCAAAGTTCTTGGTCCGGGCCAGTTCGGCAGAATTTCCTGAAGGCAGCCTGCGCCCTCGCACGATTGTGATTGAATTTCCTAGCCTTCAAGCCGCACAGGACTGTTACGCCAGTGACACCTACCAAGCCGCCAAGGCAATCAGAGAGATCGTCTCAGAGGCCGATATTGTCATCGTCGAAGGCTATGACGGCTAAGCTATAGAAACAAAAAAGTTAGAGGCTAAAATGTTTGCAAATTTATTTTCACGTAAACTCAATCCTGAACAGGGCGAGATTAGTGCCCGGCAGGCGATGGCGGCCCTTATGGTGCGGATCGCAAAATCAGATGACGACTATGCGGTAGCAGAATGTGAGCGCATCGACGCCGTTCTTTCTGTCCTATACAGCCTCTCCGCATCTGAGGCCTCGGCGCTACGCCTGCAAGCCGAAACATTAGAGGCCGATGCTCCCGACACTGTTCGCTTTACACGCGCGATCAAAGAGGAGGTTCCATATGAGGAACGCTTTGACGTGGTGCGTGCCCTTTGGCAGGTGGTATTGGCAGACGGGGAGCGCGACCATGAGGAAGATGCTCTCATGCGCCTCTTGGCCAGCCTGTTGGGCGTTAATGACCGCGACAGCGCGATTGCGCGTCAACGGGCCTAAAGCCTATGTTTGCCCACCTCCCCATGTATGATGTGCCAGCCAATCGCCCAGCGCATCTGAGGTTGTGGCAGGCGTTTCAAGATCTTCAGCCCCATGCCCCAAAGCTTTCAAATGCAGGGGATAACCTAATGGCAGACTGGCTGAGCACTGACCTGTTTTTGTCACAAACTTGTAGCCTGCCATTCCGTGCAAGGTTGCATGGCTTGGTGCAGATGGTGGCCACCCCCGACAATAAAATTTCAAATTGTGCGCCAGGATATTATCATTCGGTAATCTTAGCCCGCGCGGGCAATGCACCAGATCTTGCGGCCAATGATTTCATTTTTGCCTATAATGAGCCGATGTCGCAATCAGGCTGGGCCGCCCCTCAGTCCATCGGCATCACAGGCGCATCACGGCTGCAAACCGGTGGACATGCCGCCTCTGCCCACGCGTTAGTTGACGGCCGGGCAGATGTGGCCGCCATCGATGCGTTGACCTGGCATTTTTTATCCCGAGATTGGGACAAAGCATCTGGGCTCACCATCTTAGCCACAACCCCCGCAACACCAACATTGCCTTATATAACCTCGCTAAACCAAAACGCGAGCGCCCTGAAGCTTAGTTTTACTCAAGCGATTCTCTCACTTGACCAGGAAGATCGCGAAACTCTGCAAATTTTTGGGCTGGTCGACATAAAAGTAGACAAGTATTTACAATTACCCCTGCCTCCTGCCCCATAATTCATTCGAATGCTGCTTTTAGATTGTGTGAACCGGTGTCCGCGGCCTAGTATTGCTTGGATTTGATGGAGATATCTGTGCTGGATGACAACGCCTCTGTGATTGAGATCAAAGGACTTCACAAAGCCTATGGAGCTTTGGAGGTTCTGAAAGGTGTCGACGTAACTGCAAAACGTGGTGACGTTGTAGCACTTATTGGCTCCTCTGGCTCAGGGAAATCAACACTTTTGCGCTGCTGCAATATGCTTGAGACGAGCCAAAGGGGCGCTATCCACTTTCAGGGTGAAGCCGTGAAATGGAAGGGCACCGGCCATAACCGCAGGCCGTCCGATCCTGCTCAAGTCACCCGCCTGCGAACCAATCTTTCCATGGTATTTCAACAATTCAACCTCTGGGCCCATATGACCATTTTGCAAAATGTCATGGAGGCACCCGTTACTGTGCTTAAGCAAGACAAATCTACTGTGGAAGCACGCGCACGCGCGCTGTTGCAAAAGGTTGGCATTGCCGAGAAATGTGACGTTTACCCAGCCCAGCTGTCAGGTGGGCAACAGCAACGCGCAGCAATTGCACGAGCTCTCGCCATGGAACCGCAAGCTCTGTTATTTGATGAGCCTACATCTGCACTTGATCCAGAACTCGAACAAGAAGTAGTCCGGGTTATCAAAGCACTTGCAGCGGAGGGGCGAACAATGTTGATTGTTACACATGACATGGCCATGGCCAGAGATGTTGCAGATCATATTATTTTTCTTCATCAGGGGCTTATTGAAGAGCAAGGATCACCCAGCGCTATATTTGGCGCACCGAAATCACAACGGCTGCAGCAATTTTTAGCTGCTGTTGCCTAAAACCACTCAGCCACTCATCTTAGGGAGATAACCATGAACAAGCTGATCTTAACTACCGCCGCACTGGCACTTAGCGCAGGCATATCTTTTGCCGAAACCGTCCGTATGGGCACAGAGGGTGCATACCCCCCCTACAATTTCATCAATGACGCCGGCGAAGTCGACGGCTTTGAGCGCAAATTAGGTGATGAGCTTTGCGCCCGTGCAAAACTAACGTGTGAATGGGTCGTGAACGATTGGGATAGCATCATTCCAAACTTAGTATCTGGTAACTATGACACCATCATCGCCGGCATGTCGATCACTGCAGAGCGTGATGAGGTGATTGATTTCACGCAAAACTACACGCAACCCGATGCGTCTGCCTACATGGCTCTTTCAGCTGATGTTAATCTTTCCGGTGCTGTTATTGCGGCTCAGACTAACACCATTCAGTCAGGTTTCATTGCCGCGTCAGACGCTACCTTGGTTGAATTTTCGACACCAGAGGAAACTATTTCTGCAGTCAGAAATGGCGAAGCAGATGCTGTTTTAGCTGATCTTAACTATCTTGCACCCATAGCAGACGCAGACGCAGATTTAGTACTTTTAGCACAAACTGAACTTATCGGCGGTGGCATTGGCCTTGGTGTTCGTGAATCCGACGGTGCTTTGCGCGCAAAATTCGATGCTGCGATTGCTTCAATGAAAGCAGATGGAACACTAAACGCTCTGATCACCGAATGGGAAGTTGGAGAACTGTTCTAGTCACTTTATCTAGAATTAGGGGCGAGGTGAAATACTCGCCCCTAATTTTATCCATTCAAGATTAAACATAACGAGGTGCCGTCCAGCACCATAGCCAAGGGCTTTGTTCAATTTTTAGTTTCTGCTCAGACCCAAGCGCTCTAGCTGGCATATCATGGCTTAGTTGCTACCTGACGACCGGCAAACATTTTCTGTTCTACTATTCATTTGGCACTGTTTTGAGCCTACTTGCGATCACCGCACCAGCGGCTCTAATTTTTGGTTTTGGGGGCGCAACATTAGCGCGTTCGCAGTTTTTCCCACTGCGATGGTTGGGTAAGATTTACATCTCCGCAGTGCGAGGGGTCCCCGACATCGCTTTCTTTCTCTTTTTTGTAATTGCGCTAGACCAAGGATTTGAGTGGTTGCGCCACCAAGCCTTTTGCCCTGATTGGCCCGATCCCATTCGCCAGGGCAGCGATTTTGTTGTCTGTACAGCGGCAAAACTACCCCTGGGTAGTGCTCCGCAATATGTGCATGAGATCTACGGGTTCTTCACCGCCGTTCTCACCTTCGCCATTGTCTTTGGCGCATTTGCCGCCAATGTGCTTTACGGTGCAATGCGTGCTGTTCCTAAGGAGCAAATCGAAACGGCTCAAGCGTACGGTATGCGGCAAAGCCAAGTATTTTGGCGGATTTTAGTCCCGCAAATGTGGGTTTATGCACTGCCCGGCCTGTCTAACCTCTGGATGGTATTGATTAAGGCCACACCACTACTGTTCCTCCTTGGTGTGGAAGATATTGTTTATTGGGCACGCGAGCTGGGAGGGACTAAACAAGCCAAATTCTCTGCCTATCCTCACGAAGATTGGCGAATGTATTATTTCCTATTTTTGCTCGTCTTTTACTTGGCCTTCACTAAGGTTTCAGAAATTTTTCTTGAGCGGTTAATGAAACGCCTCACCCACGGGCAAGGCACCTTGGGAGGTGCTGCATGAGTTGTGGCCAAACTATTCTGGATTATGGCCTGCGCTCGCTTGGCTATGGTGCACGCCTTTTACCAAAGACAGACTTTACTCTTTGCCAACATTTCACGTTGATTGGCTCCGGCCTACTCTGGAACATCTACTTTGGCTTTTTGGCTCTCTTAGTAGGTTTTTTCATCGCTAATGCTGTGGCCCTCGCCAAAGCGAGCCCATACTCAATAATTCGCAAGCCAGCAGAATGGTTTGTTTTAGTGTTTCGAGGCTCACCTCTATTTATCCAATTTTTCTTGGCTTATTTTATCTTTTTGCGCCTTAAACAAAAAGGCATTCTGCCCTGGCTCACCGCTGCACAAGTCGGTGCGTTAGTCGTTCTTATTCTAAATACTGCGGCGTATTCCGCTGAAATTTTTTATGGTGCATTACGCTCTGTCCCCAAAGGTGAGGTAGAGGCTGCTGATGCCTATGGTCTGGCCGGCTGGAAAAGGTTTAGGCGGATCATTTGGCCCACGACTATGCGTCTGGCTTGGCCAGCTTACACAAACGAAGCTATTTTCCTGTTTCATGCCACAACATTAGTTTTCTTTTCCGGGTTTCCAGCGTGGCAACAGCGGGGTGATGCGTTATATTATGCAAATTATTTTGCCGATAAAACCTTCAATCCCTTTATACCCTACCCAATTTTAGCATTTTATTTTGTTCTTCTTACATTTGTGATCATTGGGGGTTTTGGGATAATCAATAACAGGCTAAACCGCCACCTCCCACAAGACGCGCGTCCACGGTTGCGGTATCGCCCACAGGTAATAAGATGACCAAATCCCTCCGCATTGCAGCTGTCGATCTAAACGGTCAGCTCCGCGGTAAACGCGTCGCAACAGATATGGCAGCCAAGCAGATGCGCATGCCGCTGTCTGTGCTCAACATTGATATTTTTGGTGCCGATATTAAAGGCTCCCCACTTGTATTTAAGACTGGTGATCAAGACGGTATTATGGAGCCCGTGGGTCGTGAGCCTATACCCCTACCATGGGTGGCGGGCGACGCATTCTTAGACCTTAGGGTCATGCACAACGAGGATGGCACTCCCTTCAAAGGGGACCCCCGAATTGCGCTCACCAACGTGCTGGAATGTTTTTCAGGCAAAGGGTGGCAAGTCATTGCCGCCTGTGAATTGGAATTCTACCTGCTTGAAGATGGCGGCAATCTGACCCCCCCAATCAATCCCAAAACGGGTCGCCGCCTGTCCAGTACAGAAATACTTTCGATGCGTGAACTCGACGGCTTTGACGCCTTCTTCAATGACGTCACCGAAGGCGCAAGAGTAATGGGCCTTGGCGATCTGACCATAACGGGCGAGGCCGGCATTGGACAATTTGAAGTCACAATGGCCCATGGACCCGCACTTCATATTGCAGACAATGTGATATTGCTCAAAGAACTGATCAAGGGAACCGCCCGCAACCACAAAATGGCGGCCACTTTCATGGCCAAACCTTTTGCAGCCGAAAGCGGCAATGGGCTACACACTCATTTCTCAGTTTTAAATGCCGTTGGCGAAAACATTTTTTGCAATGAGGCCCTACTCGAATCGGCCGTGGCTGGTTGCTTGCAAGCGTTTGGGGCCAGCACATTATTTTTTGCCCCTTATGCCAACAGCTTTGAGCGCTTTGTGGCTGGTGCGCATGCGCCAACCTCTGCCACTTGGGGCTATGAGAACAGAACTGTAGCCGTGCGCATTCCCAGCGGCACCAGGGCCGCTACTCGCATAGAGCACCGGGTGGCAGGTGGCGATGCAAACCCTTACCTAATGTTTGCATCTATTTTTGGTGCTGCCTTGGAGGGAATTGAAGCCAATGCAAAACCTCCCA
>Ga0302130_1000857_pt1 | contig 17322 bp, 17 predicted proteins | sample CB9_surface_MG_FD_203117 | JGI IMG/M metagenome (GOLD analysis project Ga0302130, IMG submission 203117) | Marine microbial communities from Western Arctic Ocean, Canada - CB9_surface | ecosystem: Environmental > Aquatic > Marine > Oceanic | place: Canada: Western Arctic Ocean | collected... | reverse complement strand
AGTGTGCTACATGCTATACCCCTACACGTCCCAATCGTAGCACCGCGCCTCCTCTGCCACACGACGCTCTTCTTCCTCTTCCTCCTCCTCAAGATGCGAGCGGTGCATCTCCCACCGAAAGCGCGGAGCCATCTCCACTACCTGACGCAAGACCTTCCACGCTATGGGCGACTCGTTGGACTCCAACTCCAGGTACGACGCGATTCGGCCCACCACCGAGCCGTCGCCCAATCCCAGCATCTCCACCTTGCACTCCCGACCCCGCCCGCACACGCGCTTCGCCGCCCTCTCCTTGTCAGATCTTAGGTACATCCTGTACACAAAGGTCCGCCAAGCATGTTGGGTGGAGATCCTGGCCGTGGCGTACTCGGTCACACGGTCTGGATCGATGCCACGGTTGGTCAAAAAAATGTACCACCGGTGGTGGTCCTCGAAGGAGATGGGGTTCTGGGTCACGCACGCTCCAAGAAAAACCAAGTCGTGCAACAGAGCGGTCGGTACGCCGCTCAGATGGTGCGGCGATACCTCCACCCGCCTGTCGTACCGAGTGAACGTGACCGTGTGCGCGATCGAATGGCCGACTGTGGCAGCGTACTCCACCGCCGTCGCCATCGCACCGCTTTCGAAAGGGTACGTCTCACGGCGGCGTGCTGTCGAGCATTTGTCTTTGCGGCGGCTTTCCGCACGTGCCACGTTTACCTCCTGACCTATGTACGCTTGCGTTTCGCACCCGGCGGTGGTAGCTTGCGCGTGCCGAGCGTCTCTGTGGTCGTCGTGTGCGCCTCGATGTACGCCGCCACCACTTTTTCACCCTCTTCCATCAACTTCATCCGAAAGGCTGGTGTGAGACACTCGGTTGGGTCTACGACCTCGGCTTCGACGGCAGCCTCTAGTGCGCTTCGCAACAGCCCCTCGCGCTCCCATTTCGTCATGTTGATGGTGGGTTTGCGCACAGACTGACTGGCGACAAGTTTGGAGCAGCTGCCATCCGGCTGTTGCAAGTGGATCGCCTGCTTGCCTCTGGACACCAAGGACGCCATCACTGCTCGCACAGCTTCTGGTGGCACGCCGTTTCGCTTTACATCCGCGCGCTGTTTGGCGGCCTTTCGAGCCTTGGCGACCTTCGCCTTTTCCTTCTGCTGATCCAATTTGGTTCGAGCGAGCTGCACGAGCTCGGGCGAGGCGTCCACCACCACGGGTTCCTTTTTCAACGCTTCGTTTCCAGCGCAGATCTTCGTCAAAGGCCGTCTGTCTAGCTTGACGAAGCTGGTACGCGAATACGTATCGGGATGGCCTTTTAGTTCTTCCAGGATGGCGTGCTCGAGCGCGTCGACCACGGAAGACTCGGGATGTTTTACCCTGTACTCGTTTAGCGCACCCGGCTTGACACGGGCAAACGCAGGTATGATATGTCCCGCTACTCGTATCGTGTTGCTCGTCTGGTTCGCATCTCGCTTCAACCAGTATGTCTGTCCATCGATTACCATCCTCACGCCGTCGATTTCATCATTTTGCAACTCGTTCAGGGCTTTGTTCAAAGCGGCGTTAGTCGCCTTGAGCTCCTGGGAGACGGTTGCCACCTTCGCTGCGGCCGTGGACTCGATCCTGTCCGCCTGGCCTTGCAGGTTCGCCCATTCGGAAAGGACTCGGTTCTCCACTTCGATGCTGGCCGCCATGGGTGGAGATCACAAATGAGACGTCGACCGAGATCTTTTCTCTGTGATCAGAAAAAAGCAAACATGCCACGAGACTCGACCTCGAAATCGAAATCTTCAAAGTCCAAGTCAACCGACCGCAAGGACGGCGAGCGGCGCAAGACGAAGGATGCCAAATCCAAGGAGGAACCAAAAAAGAAGCGCGCGCGCACGGACCAGGACCAGGAGAGCCGTGGTGCGAATGAACAAGAGAGCAAACGCAAACGCAAGGAGCCCACGCCGCCGCCGCCGCCGCTGCCCAAAGAGCCGCCAGCGAAGGAGCTCTCTCCTCATGACGACCCTGACATCCGTGTCGTGGTGTTACCGCCAAAGCGAGGGCGAAGGGCGCGGTAGTCGTAGGATGTAGCGCCGACGCGCGGCCGCATGCACCCGGTGTTTTATGCACGCGCAAATTCAACGGAATTCGGTTTACATCTGGGTCTTTTGTGCGGAAAGCGCTGCATTTGCCACGCATGGCGGTAGCACGGCTATATTTTTTTTTGGCGCGCTCGCCTTCGGGCATTGATGGCGCGCTGACGCCATTCAGCTGCTACTGCTGCTCTCCACTTCCCCGGCTGCCGCGGTCCCGACCTCCACCTTGGCCTCCACCTTCATCTGGGCCTCCGTCTCCGCCTCCGTCTCCACCTCACCCAGGTTTTCTGCGAGCACGTCGCCGATGACCTCACCAGTCGCGATCCGTGCAACCTTCACTCGCGGCGCACCGCCCCGTTCCGGCGTGGCGGCCTTGTTCGCCTTCATGACGATATCACCGGCTTGGAGTGAGACGCCTCCGCCTGTCGTACAAGCCCTCACGACACGGAACGTGGACGCCGTCTGGGGCTTGGTCCGCTTGGTCCCCCGAGGGCTGCCGCCTCCCTCCGCCGCTTCAGTTGCCGTTTCGGCCGCGACGCCCTCATTTTCTTCTCCCTGTGCTTGCTCCGTTTCCTGCTCCGCCTCCAGTGCCGCCACTTTCGCTCCCCACACCTTCGCCTCCGCCATCTTCCCCGCCGCCGCCGCCTCCGCCGCCACCGCCGCCAATTCCGGCGACATCTCTTGCGGTGTCGCAGCCGCTGCCTCTGCAATAAAATCATCTTCCCATCTGGCTTCTCGCGTGGTCCTATGGAAGTAGTACGTCTTTCCTGAGGCTGGGTCGAAGACTGCTGTCCAATCCGCCGAGAGGGCAGACACGACAGCCGCGTCCGGCTCCGCATAGGCGGTGCCTATCTTGCGTGCAATCTTGCGGGTCTCATAGTAGCGGATATTCTCGGTCCTACATTTCTTCCACGCCATTTTGACCTCGGTCAGGGCTGACTTCAGGGCTTCATGGCCGATGATGGGCGTGGCTCTTTTGATCAGCTCTGCATTAATGTGACGTAGCTGTCCTTCTTGATGCAGACGCTAGATGGAGAGAGGGGAGAGAGTTGGCAGTCAACACAAGAGATGCGAGAACGGGCGAGAGACATACACGTACCCGGAGTTCCTGCATCATTTCCTTTAGCTGTTCTTGTTGGTCTTGGTCCGCGTTTTGGATACAGGTCTTGACAAGATCCTTCGCGAGCTGCGTATATAAACCTTTAGCTGTTCTTGTTGGTCGTGCTGGCGTAAACGATTCTGCGGCCGGTTGGTGGCCATCCTTTGCGATGCGCGCATCCTCTGTTTGCTGCTCTCGCTGCGCCCGCTGATGGTCATCGCATTTCGTTAAGGCGTCGAGTTCCGCGTCGAGTTCGTTCAATTCCTTCTGCTCGTTTCTGTATGCATCGATGGTGCCTGGATCGTCTTTATGCAAAGACACGAGGCTTTTCTGAGACCGCATAAGGCGTTTGACAATATGTGGCGCTTGCTCCTTGGTACTCCCGGCTATCAAACGCTCCATTTGGTCGAATAGATCGCCGGCCTCTTCACCCTCGCCCTCGCCCTCGCCCTCGCCCTCGCCCTCGCCCTCGCCCTCGCCCTCGCCCTCGCCCTCCTCGTCGGTTTCGCCGCCCTCTGCCTCATCGCCCTGCTTTCTCTTCTTCTCCTCCCGCTTGCGCTTTTTTTCCAAGCTTTCCAGGCTCCACGCCGCCGCTTTAGCCCTGCACGTCTCGATGAACACCGGGATTTCTGCGCCGACGTCGAGACGTTGTGGAGTGAAGCCAAGCGCATCGAAGGCGTTGATGTGCTGCTTGCCCTCTGCTCGCCGTGCAGGGTCGATACCCTTGCAGCCCAGCAGGTCTTGGAGCTCTCGCTTGGTCTGGCACGCCCAGCAGCGCGTGGGGGCCGAGCTCTCACAGTAGAATCCCGGATCGTGTCTCGTGCAGCGCCCGCACGTTGGACAGCCCGTGGCTGGATCATCGCCGAGCTTGCCGGCCAGGCATTTGGTGTGGAACCTGTGTCCGCACTCGGTCCGGTGGAGAACCTGGTCGTCGCTCATGAGCTCGGTGCAGATGGTGCACACCCCCTTCCAGTCCTTGTACTGAATGCAGCGGCGGTTCTCGAAGATCCGTTGCTCGTCCGTCAGCTGCTGCGACGGAAGCGCACGCCGCCCCCGAGAGTTCATGAGCGCTACCGTGAAGCCGTTGGAGTTTTTCTTGTCTGCGAAGTGCGCATCGGCGAAGGGCACGTCGCCATCCGCGGTGGCGTGCTCCCGTCCGGACCACCAGACGCGCCCGCCGTCGGCGCTCTGCTCGCTCCACCACGCCTCGCCGCCAACCTTGCGCATGCGAGTCTTTTGCTCGCCGACCCTCGTCTCGAAGAGCAACGTGACCATCTCCATGTTACTCAGCCCAGGCGACTGCTTTTTCGTCAGGCTCTCACTCAGGAGCGCCATCGCCTGGTCGGGCGTGTCGGCGACGGGCGGTGCGAGCTCGGTCTCGCCCCGCTTGGCGCGCCGGGCGGTCACGACGAGCTCCACCTCGGCCGGTGCTAAGAACGGCAAGAGCTTGTCCAGATCTTGGACGTACGTGCTGCGGTGGAGATGGTAGGGGAGGTGCGGGTGTGAGGAGGCGGAGTCCGCGGGGTGGAGATGGACGCCGGGGTGGTGTAAACCCGACGCGTGACCGCCTCCTCCTCACCTGGCGATGTAGGCCTCGTCGACATCGGCGACCGTCTTCCACGGCTTGGGTCGATTCGCAAAGTACTGAGCCAAGTGCTCCTGCGTGACCGCGGCGTCGAAGCCGTCGGCGCCCGGGTCCAGGTCGATCGCAGCCCACTCCTGCCCGAGCTTCTTGTCGTAGTCCTTTCGGAAGAACGTGATGCGCGATTCGCCCATTTTGCCAAAGGCGTGTATTCTGTTGTCACTGCGTGTCCTCCCGCCAAGTCGTTGGTCGACCATCTTCACGTACTGGGCGAAGGCACCTGGAGCGGCGACGCCCCGCGCGCGCTCGGCGCTGTGCCAAAGGTCATATGCGTGCTTACAGCGCATCGCTGCCACATACTGCTGCACCAACAGCGTGGTCTGCTGCGACTCGCACTCAAGCCACTCTTGGTAGAACGCCACGCCGGCGTCCAAGGCTCCAGCGTCAGCTGGCTCTACGACGTCGGCATCGGCCGCAGCAGGCGCAGCATCGGCGTTCTCTGCGGAGGCGGACGCCGCTCCGCTCTCGTCCATGTGGTCACTGTCAGCTCGTGCTGCACGAATAAGACGAGCGTTGATCATATCAGACCATCCAGATCTATCTCGACCGCCGTCAGATCTCGACCGATTCGGCCGAGATTTCGGGGGCAGCACCGGTAGAATCGTATCCGCGACCGAGCTTTTTAATTGGCCGAGCGGCGCATGATCAGCATTAAACACCGAACGATTGCCTATACATGAGCAAAAAAAAAAAAAAAAAGTGTACATTACTCTAAAACGTGACATCGCCGAGGGATGACGACGCCGTGGTCGTTGGCACCGCGCGATGTCGTTGCGGCCGCGTAGGATGGCGCCACGATGCCATCAGTACGCATCGGCGATGATGTACGCAAACCGTTGGAGGCGGATCCGTTCGCGTCGATCCGTTCGCGGGAGCCCCCACAACTCAAATCTCCACCGCACCACAATGGCCTCGTTGATCGATCTCACTACGTCCACCGCCTTTGGCACCTCGCTCACCGATGGCGCGCCTTCGCCGATCGAAAATGCAACGTCAAAGCGCCCACGCGATGACCTCGACGAGTGCGGCGAGATCGCGGTGATCGAGATCTCGGATAGCGAGGACGAGGCGCACGTACCCAAGCGCCCTCGACGCGCCGCGGCGCGCGCCACCTCGTATCGCGAGGCGACGGACTCGGAGATCGATGGGGCTCAGTACGAGGGCCAGACGTACTTCTCGGATGACGTGACTGACGAGTCTGAGTCTGAAGGCGAGGAAGAGGACGAGGAAGAGGATGAGACTCCGGACGAGTCCGACATTGAGTTCACGACGCCTCACCCACGAGACGACGTACCAGACGAGCCGACCGATGGGGAGGCAGACTACGTGCCCGCGTCAGGCGACGGCGAGAGCGAGTCCGAGGGGGAGGGGGTGGAGAGCGAGTGGGAGGATTGGGAGGATGGTGAGATTATTGGCGCTTGGTAGTAAATGTAGTGAGCCACCTCAGTCTTGCGTTCGCCAGCTAGTGTGCGCGTGCAGCGCGCAGCGCGCGCGCGCATATGCCGGCCGACTGAAGAACCGCGCGGGTGCTATGTGCGCGCCTAGTAACACTAGTATACTGGCCGCCGCCTCCCCGCCTCCAGCCCCGTCGACCGAGGCGTGCCTCGGAAGCTCTGCTGATCTCGGTTCTCTGCTCTAATAAATTTCTACTCCCCCGACTCGCCGGTCACTCACGCTCCTCTTTCGACAAAATGGCTTGGGCCTTGCTGTTCCCGAGGGCCGCTGCGTGCTCTACGAACGCTTTCGGACCCTTCTTGCAGAGGTCCACCGCCTCCGAGTGGCCGGCCTTGGCCGCCTGGAACAGCAGCTTTCTGGGGAATCCGAGACCGAGATCGAACTTGAGGATCACGTCCACTATCTCGAACAAGGCGTTAGGGCAGCCGGCCATTGCAAGGGGCTCCAGCCGAGCGTACTTGTCTTTGTCGCTCTCCTCGTCGTCCTCACTGGCGGGGCGCTCGCACTCTCCGTCCGTCTCCATGTCCGAGCAGGGCACGAGTTTCGGTGGCACCTTCGGATCCGGCTCCGCCTCCGCCTCCTCTCGACGCATCCGCTTCGCTCCGCTCGGCTCATCGGACGGGTCGTCGCACGGGTCGCGGTCGCGCTTCGGCGTGCTCGTGCCGACGTCCTCCTCCTCCTCCTCCTCCTCCACGTCGTCGGCGCGCTTTGCGTGCTCCGCCGCCATGTCGACAAGCATGTCCATGCTCAGGACCGGGTTAGGTTTACCCAGTTCGTGAGATACCTCGTCGAAGTACGAAGTGTCGACTGCGAGGTGATGTGCCAGGTCGCCGTCCATCACGAACTCCATCGCCGCCTGGATGCACGCCGCATCCACATTGTCATAGCGCTCGCCGAGCTTGGCGAGTCGATCCTCTTCATCGTCTTTCTCCACCTCGAGGCATGCGTTGCGTGCCGCATCCATCAACCCATGCGACACTTCCTCCATGCCCTTCTGCACCACGAACGCGCGTAGATGGTGGGTGTGGGTGCCACGGAAGCAAGGTCTGGACGTGAAGAGCGCAAAACCGACGAGACTCCCGCCTTTGTCCGCGACAAAGATGCCAGTGTTCTTCTTCCAAGGGGACCACTCGTTGTCGGAACCGTCGCCGATGAATTGCCACTCCAGACGCTCCATGTCGCTCGGTGCCTCCTCCGCGCGCTCGCTCAATTCGCGGACCATCTGCATGAGGGGCTCCCTCTGCGTCTTGCGGGCCGGGAGCTCGCCGCGTCCGAACACGCAGGGCTCATACGTACAATCGAGAGTTGCAGCCTCCACGATTTGGTCCTCGGAATAGCCGACTAGGGTCCGCAACATCTTTTGGAAAGGGTTCTCGGCACGCAGACGCTTGTTCCTCTCTGTGACCGCCTTGTAGTTGCCTTCGTTCGAGTGCTATGGGGGGGGGGTAGGCAGTGCGTGTGAGGGCGTGCGGTCGGTGGCGCGCGCGGTGCACGCCAGCGTGTGATCGGCATCCCCACCCGGCGAGACTCACAAGCTTAAAGTCCGGTCCTTGTTTGAAGCCGCTGTCGACCCACGCCGGGATGTTCCGGACCAAGATCTTGTAACACCGGTCCGGTGGCTCGACCTTCGTACGGCCGTGCTTGTCAGTGTACGTGCGGGTGTGCGCGGTGGCACTCCGCTCCTCGAGCGCGTGCTTGTACTTTTGGTCCAACTTCTTCCACGCGACGAGTTTGCGGCAGTCCGACACAATGGCGCCGTTCCAGGGATCCGTCGAAGGCATGATTGGAGCGGAAGACTGCCGTCGTACCAGTGGAGAGGCGCATGATGAGTGGTTTGAGCGGGCGCATCATGAGCGTCACCCCCCCCTCCCCCCCGTTGGTGCCCCGTCGCGGCGCGACAAGCAGTACTGGGGGCAGAACTTACCTAAATCGGCTTGCTACTGAAGTGAGAGATGTCCTCCCAGCGTGTTAGTGGAGAAGTCGGGAAAGTTGTTGTATTTTTCCGGCCCAAACTCTGGCTAGAACGGATCTCCACCGGATATCGGGGGCGGTCCTCGAGGAGATGGGGCGGGCGCGCGTTGGACGCGAGCCGGGACTGCACGGAGCTACGATGAGCGCGCCACGGGACTACGGCTATCACGCGCGCGATTGTACATCGAAGGCGTGCCCGCACAGTTGCAGGCGAGTCTCCACCGCAGCTACCAGACGCCGCTATTCCATGTATGCTGTTCCAATAATTTGTGACGCCCACACCCGACCCCTCGCACGCTCTACCTCGCGCCCCCCGCTGGTCTCAGATTGGGTGGAAACAGCTGGACCGCGCTGTCGTCGGCGCGGCAGCGGCTCGTGAGATGCGCGACCACGACGATGGCGATGCGGGTCTTGCTGGGCCTCGGCTCGGTACGTGATGAGTGTTGGTACACCTCAGCGATCGTCTTGGCCATCTGCCGCGCCAACTGCATGCCGTAGGCGCGGCCGGCCACTGTGGCGTCGCGCAATTTCTGGTCCGCATCAAGCACGCGCTCGGCCAACTCACGTGCATCCATCCGATTCGTGTGTCTAGGCCACAGCACAGTGTCGAACGGCTCATCGGCAATCCAGTGGGTTGAGTACACCTCCAGCGTCTCCACCTCACGATGCGCTTGATCAGCCGCATGCCAGCGCTCTCGTAGCCCAGTGACATGTCGCGCCCACCGCGCGTCCGTGAAAACGCCGCGCGCGATGTCGGTCGCGGCCTCGGCGGCCATAATGGTCCGTCAACGTCGGAGTCGGGTGCAATGTGGGGTCAACGTATTTTCCATGCATGCTCTTCTTTTTTTGAACTGCCACCTGTGCGCGGCGCGGGCGCGGTTACACGGCCATGGCAGCCGCGGAAAACTCGGAAAGTGAGGCGAGTACGGCCGTGCAGGGCGTACTCGAGCAGGATGAGCTTGATCAAGTACGTCGGAGGGCGGGTGGGATGTGGCGGGTGGAGATGCGCCATCTCGTACATGCCATGAATCCACCCCACCCCGCACCATGCACCTTCCCCAGGATGATTGGGGCGACGCCGAGGGTGGAGACGGCGCGGACGAGGCCTCCGACGCGGACGCGGTATCGGATGCGGGCTCCGCGGACAACGACGACGCGGCCGACCCGGATTGGCTTCGGGTGAAGGAGGCTGCATGTGGTGGCGACGGTACCATTCTGACAATTGTATCTCTATCGCTACCTCCTGCGGGCCTTCCTGGGGGAAAGAAGCGTCGCGCGAGTTACGTCTTCCAGAAGCAGTTGGACCAGATCCTGTATGGAAGCTCGACCTCAAGCGGCGCGGTACACAAAGCTATCGAGGTGGGCGGCTTCCCACCGTCTCCACCCACCCACCCACCCATACTCGCCACCACCACTACCATCGCTACCGCCACACTGCATGGTTCTCTCGTGACCCAACCACCATCTTCACCCACCCTCACACACCCAGAGGCTCAATTTGGACGCAGCGGTGCGTCAGATGGACCGGAAGAGCGCATCGGCGGCGGGTTTGACCTCGGCCCAGTACGAGGAGCTCTTGGGCGTGTACCAGATCATGCAAAGGCGAGCAGACCCACTTGTTGGACCCGCCAAAAAGTTCTCGCTGGTGCCAGTGTCGGTCGCCAGCGCCCTGGGAGTCGATAAATCGCATGTACCGCTCCTGAAGGCGCTAGGAAAAGCCATTCCGCGCAAACTGGCCGCACGGCAACGGTCGGCCGAACTGGCGGCCGAAGGTGGAGTCGACCTCGTGACGGAGGGCATTCTGGAGGGCGACGGTGCCGACTCCGACTGCGACGAGCTGGCCGCGGCCGTGGACCTACATGCCGAGCTAACCGAGACTTACATGGCCTTCCAAGATGACCCGGAGGATGATACGAAAGCGCGGTCCTATGCGCTGAAGCCAGGCTATAGCAAAAAGCTCAAGAGGGATATCGACGAGTACACGGAGCGGCGTACGGCGTCCCTCTCCAGGTGGAGATCCGGTAGGAAAGTGGAGGACATCACCGCGGCCGCAGACACGTCGAATCTGCTCAGACTCTGCGGGTGGGCACTCAACCACCGCGACAGATCACGCGATGAAGGATCTCCACCCGAGATCTCCATCCGTGGGTTGTTCCACTCGCCACGGATCGGGGAATGGGTCGAAGAGTATTTAGGCTTCTTGGACGCCCGAGGTGAGCATTACGAGGTCCACCAGGGTGGAGAGTGTCGCTACGCCACTCCCTATCACCTCCAACACCTCCAACACCTCTTATACGCGCATACCCATCCCATTTAGGATTGAAATGGAGCTCACGAGCCAACTATGTCTCCGGGTTGATCAACGTGTACCAGCACGCCGCACGTCTCGACGGATTCGAGGAGTTGGTGGAGAAGGGCATGACGTGTCTGGATCAGCTGTTGAATTTACGGTGAGGCTGGCACGTGCAAGTGGGTGGAGAAGGCGCGCGCATCTGAAGTCATTCCGATCACCACTGTTGCACCCTCGTGACCTCTGCAGGCGCCAGTGCGACGCTCAGGCGAGCGTAGAACGGCTCTATAAGCGTCTCCACCCCGAATTCATCGAGTGGGAGGACGTCCAACTGACCCGTCTCACCGTGCTGGAGCGGGTGGAGAAGGCGACTACGACGAAACAGAAGTTCGATCTGCTCTCGGACGCGCTCGTGATCAGCTTGCATTCCGTGACTCCACCTGACCGGGTCGGAGTCATTCGCAGGTGATGGGGACAGTCTACAACATTCACGCTATTCCATGCACTACGACGCCATGCTCACGCCGTCTCCACCTCAGGCTGAAGGTCGGGTACACGCTGTGTAAGGTCGAGATCGAACCCGATGGCGGCCAGGAGGCGGCGGAGGAGGCGGTGGAGACGGAGAGCCACGAGCGGTGGTGTATCGATATGCGTAAATCGACGCACAAAACGAGGTGAGACTACACGTCCGAATCTCCACCCCTACTCTCGCCGTTTGGAACCACACATTCGAGTCTTCATCCCTACTCGCGCATCTCCACCAACTTGTGACCCTCAATCTCTCTCGCTAGTCGGTTCTACGGCCCATCTCTCACTCCGGTCAGCATGATGGTTGCGCCGCTGATCGATCGCTACCTGGAGGCGAGACTCAAGATAGACGAGTTGGAGTACGACTCGATCGAGAACACGTATCTCTTTCAACGGAATGGACGTGCGCTCACCAGCAGCCAGTGGAGCCAATTCGTGAAGCAAGCCTTTGGACGGCACACTCCGAACGGGCAATCTCCACCGCCGAAAGGTGGCGCGCGATTACCTCCATACACACTCGAGTTGACCCATACACTCGATGTGCTGTTCGCCGTCAAGACATCTCCTGACCCATTCCGAATCCCACCCCATAGTTCTTCGTGCAAGTTTCATTACTCATTTGCGCAGTAGTGACGCCGCCCCGGAGGTGCTCAAGTCGGCTGCGAGAGCACAGCGGCATCAAGAGGAGACGCAGGGGAGTGATCTATACGATGTGAAGGTCCACATGCGCTTGGTGAAAGCGTCGGTACGTGGGGTGGAGATCCTCATACAGTACACGTCCGTCTCCACCACCACCCCTTCTCACTCATATCCCATCACCTGTAGTTCGACTGGTGTGAATCCTATGCGCGCCAGGTGGAGAAGGACCGCGCAGGAGGTGGGGGGAAAGGGAAGGAGAAAACGAAGGCGTCGAGTGGCCGTGGAGCGACAAAAGGGCGTGGGAGAGGGCGCGGACGAGGCGGTGGAGGTCGAGGTCGGGGTGGAGAAGGCTCCTCCTCCTCCAGCAGCAGCTCAAGTCGAGGCGGTCGGGCCCATACGACCAAGGGGCGCGCGCGAACGGACGAGGGGGCATCCTCCTCGTCGCAGAATGAATCCCTACCGCCGCCAGATGTGTCGGGATTGGTGGGTACGACAGTACACCGCAAATTCGGAGACGAATGGCACTCGGGTACGGTCAGCATCGACGATGGCTGGTACCGTGTGACGTATGAAGATGATGATGTCGAGGACTTGACCGCCAACCAGCTACAGCAGCTCGTGGACGGCGTGTACGAGGGTGCGACCATCTCGTATTTCGCGGGCGAGAAGGACGGCGGGTGGAGCCAGGGCCTAATCCGAGAGCCGTACAAGCAGTCCAAGCATGGCGCCGTGTGGATTCCCGTGGACCAACTCGACAAGTCGTGGAGTTCGGACCACTGCTTCTACGTCGACTTCGCCTCAGAGGGCTGTTGCCCCATCGACCTGCGATCTTCTCGACGGACCTCGGATCCGACGGACGCCACGGTCGGGAGCTGGTATCCTGTGGATGAACCCGGTCAACGGATCTGAGTTCCGGGAACGATCCTACGGTCGACACACGCTCTGCCACTGCCAGCATCTCCACCACACAAACCCATACCCTCCGACGCACATCGACCATGGCGTCCCATTTGACCGAACGCCAGCGTGTGCGTCTCTCCGAACGGCGCCATGGCTTCAACACGGCCATTGGGGCCGCGAACTGGGCGGCGCACGCGAGTCCTGGTCGTGCGGGGCTGATGCGTTCCGCACGCCTTCCCGACCCGGCGTTGGCCGCCGTCGCCGAGGAGGCTCACCCTGTCCAAGCGCCGCCTCAGCAACAGCTGCAACCAATCCAAGTGCAGGAGCCACCACCTACGCCTACGCCTGCGCCGTCGCCCATGCCTACGCCTACGCCGATGCCACAGCCCATGCAAGCAGCTGAGGAGGTGGAGATGGACGACGGCGCCACAGAGCCGTACCTCTCTGATCACAACGACCAAGACTTTGACGACCACGTCTTTAACCAGTCCGAGCAGATCATTGAGGCTCTCCACCAAGAGAACGCGACCATCCGCGCGCAGCTCCACGAAGCAAAGCGGCAGATCAACCTGTTCCGGCGTCTCCACCGCACCCAGGCCGAGCTGGGCGGGCTTTCGGGGGCGTACTGGCGCTGTGGGCCCTCTCCTCGCTAAGCAAGCAGACACGGGGGAGTGGCGAAGGCAGGGAGAGGCATTGCGCGGATGCGCGTGCGAGTAGGCCCCTTAATAGAAGCGAGAGCGCCCGTTCGTCCGCCCCGCCGCATGATAAACACGGCCGCGCGCATACACGCAGCAACCGCCCGCCATGCGCGTCGTAAAACTGTCAAAATAACCAAAATGTGCTTTTGGGTGGGGGGTGGCGTAAAAGGCGGCGCGCGCGTCCAGGAAGGCCATCCACTGCCGACAGTTGGCCGGGGGTGGTCCATATATATACCCCGGACCTTCCGGAGCCCGCAGTCCCGAGCCGATCACGCGCCTATCACCCAAATTCGTGAAATCGGGTCAAAACCACCCAACCATAGCAACTGAGAGTTGGGTGCTCACTTTTCGCCCCGGTGGGCCCGTCGATCCACTCGTGACGGAGGGTACGAGTCCACGTGATATCAGCGCGCGGTTCGAGCCGTGGTGTCACTCAGTATTCGATCGTCATCTCCACCCCGTCGGCAAGGGGGGTAAATTGCCCATTCAACCTGTTAGCCCAATGTTTCCCAGAGTGGACTGAGGGTGGTTGACTACTAGTTCGACTCGGATCCGTGGCGGGGTGGCCCTATGGGTGCGATCTGCGCCCTCGGTCGCGTGTGGATCGCGCTGTGTGCACTTCTAGTGTCGCGCCACCTCGGCGTGCCTACAGCCCCTTCGGCACCCCAGTTCGGCACTCGGGCGGCCCTACCACCACCAATTGAACAGATCTACAGCGTGCAGCGCGCGCGGAGCTTCATCATACCATATTGGAACTCGAACCGCCCTAGGACCTCCACCGCGCCACCACACGCGCGCGAACAGGGGCGGTACATGGTCTCGAGGACCATCTCAGCCCGGTGGTGGCATGGTGGCAAGAGGAGGTGAAGATCGCGAGCTACGCGACAGCGTCGACCGCCGTGCGGCGCAGAGCCATGTGTGGGTGCATGGTGGAGACGCCCGCAAGCGGTGGCGGCGAGGTATGCTCGGTACGACGCGCACGGCGGTCAGGATGGTACCACGGCGGCGGCGGTCACAGGGGCGTTCGTCGTCATGGCATGGCGTGCCATGCGGGCGCGACTCGAGATGCGCGGCTTTCAGCGGCACTGATTACGGTCGAAACGAATAGCGCGAAGGAGAATCTCCGAATTTACTATCCAAGTCAAGTCCGTCTTCGGCTAAACCGACTCTATTATAAATCATTATCCGGAATTTCAAATAAGGAATGTGAATTCTTGACGCGGTGACGGATCGAGTCCGGTTCGCGCGCCATGCATGGTCCACGCAGGGCGCCATTTTGCGCGCCTCCACCACGCCAGCGCGCCCATCTCCACCACCGTCACCAGCCCACCGTTCGCCGCCAGTCGCGTGCTCTTCGCGCTCCGCATGGCCGTCCAATCGCGGTGGAGATGCCGCGCGCGTGGTAGCTCGCTCGCCCTGGTTCTAGCTGCCTGGTTCGTTCGTCGGCCCAGGGCGAGCTCGGTGCACCCCTTCCCACTCAGTCCCCACTGTCCGTCATGTTGAGAACGGGTGGAGGTACTGCTGTCGTGTAGGAGAGCGCGGACGAGATCCGAGGCGGTTGACCCGCGCGCGGTGGAGACACCTTCAGTACGAAGAGCGGCGTGGAGCTCGCCCGGGTTGCCTGCTTGGAGATACGACGTGCCGTCCCCACCTGCACGGCTTGGCTCATGGATCGTGTGACCATCCGCACCATATTTCGTGGTCTGACCGTGTGCCATAGGGGAGGGGTGGGTGAGGTGCTGTGGGATGTCCTCGGCCTATTACTGGCGTCTTCTTCGTGGACGTAAGCGCTTGTAAGCGTTTGTAATCCAAAGGCAGGGTGTGGTGTTTACCGCCCAGCACCATCTCCACCCAGACCGCACAACACCCACCCCCACCTTGATCGAACACCGAGTACCGTACGTCAATGGCCATGCTCCAGTTGGAACAGGGCGAGGGTGGAGACGCGCAGAAGATCGCAGCCGAGCTTCTGCGCGAGCGTGAGAAAGATTTGGTCTTTGGCATGTCACCAAAGCGGAAGGGCAACTGCAGCATCAGCACGTCCAACATCACCTCCTCGTACAAGTCGAAGAACGGCCGCCGTCGCAGCACCCGCGCCCGAAAAGCTGCGTCCAACATCTATAAGGACATGCGCGAGGACATTCGGCAAGTGCTATTAGAGGGCGAGGACGAGCAGGAGGTGGCAGCGGCGATCGTGGAGGACAACGAGTCAGGGACGGACCTCGAGAGCGACGATGCCTTTGACAGCGACGACGACGAAGAGCTCCAGGCCAAGGACATCTCCACCCAAGTGCACAAGGCGGACGGTCCGCGCCCCCGCGGTCGTTACGTGGAGTACGTCCGTGTTACCCGCGTCGAGTACGTCCGCGTGTACGGCGATGACGCTGCGGCGACTACTGGCAAGTCATCCAAGCGTGTGCTCTGTGGTGACGGCGTCGCCACTCGCTCCAAGAGGAAGGCGATCGAGATGGCGGGCGTGGACGCGCGTCGGGGCGAGGCCTTCGACCTGGACGAAATGACCAACTAGTGGGCACGGGCGTGGGACGGGGGCGCAGAGAGTAGCGGAGAGTGGAGTAGGGCGGGTGGCGGTCGTGAGTGACAGTGCAGATAGTAGAGCATGGGTGGAGATTGGTCCTTGGTAGTCGCCGCCGCCGCCGGGCTTCCCGTACTCACGTGGCCACAGCGTTCGTGGGCAAAGCGTCACTCATTGTGGGGAGCGCGCGCCTGGCCTGGATGCAGTCGTCTCCACCTCAGTCCTTTTACTCGGCGTCATGGTCGCGCGCGCGCGCTCTCATCATGGCCGGAGCCTCGACGGTCTCTACGTGTCCAGATCTCATCCGAACTCATCGAGATCTGGCCGGGGCGGCTACTGGTAACTGCGCGACGGTTTTTGATTGGCTGAACCGCCGGCAACTTGCCGAGGAATGAACTATAGATAACGCCATGTCAAACGAGCCCCGGTCACATGGCACCCGCACGATAGGGGGCGATAGGAATAGCCCTCGCCCTGCCCCAGTCACGCTTTCGCCCCCTTGACACTCAGCATGTACTGCGGCGCGCCCGGGGTCGGCTTCCACTCTTTCAACACCAGAACCCCGCACTCGCCCTCTGCGATTCCCTTCACGATGTCTCTGGGAACATAGCCAACGTGCCGGTCGTTGAGCACGACCTTCTTCGCATCCGGGTCGTGCTCGTTTTCAGGCTCGGCCACGATCGAACCGATGAAGCCGCGCGCCACTCCCGCCTCGGCGCACTCACGCAGCGCGCTCTGCTTGTGCGAGACGCCAGCCACCTCGAAGACGACCGCCTCGGTTTGCGTGTTCATTTCGGACCGAAAGGCGTCGCGCCCCTCCCTCCCAAAGTACCTGAGATCGTTCGCCAGCGGCATCCAGTCCGTGTGGTCGGTCCACAGATCAAGCGGCCGGGCCAGCGAGCCGGGCGGTGGCGCTTGTGCCACGACGGTCAGCACGACCGTCTTGAACTTGCCCGCATTCGTGACCGAAAAGAGGACCGTGTCCGGGTCGGATGCGGTGATGCCAGAGTGGAGGGCGTAGCGAGCCTCGCCCGTCCGGTGGTCGCGCACTTGGCGGCCCCACAGCTTGTTTTCGAAGAAGCAAAGGATTCCGCGCGTCGCCTTGGGGCGGAAGCCCGAAGTGCCCTTGCGGCGCTTGACTGCAAGCTTCGCCTGGGCCGCCCTCCTGCTCGTCTCGGTGCGCTCCCTCTCCTCGTCCGTCAACGAGCGCTTGCCCAGTACGGGCGAGAGGTGGTCGGCGCACGGCGCGGCGTCACTCTTCTTGGTGGAAGTCGTGTTCATCGTGATTGATAAGAGATGGAGATTGAATGTTGTGATGCGTGGGATCATGTGGTGTGTGGATGCGTTGGACTCGAGAATCGGCAGGCGACGCTCGCGAAGCAGACCCAGATGGTGGAGAATGGCGTCCGCGCTCTCCGCGCAGGGCTGACCATGATTGGTCGTGAGTAGCGGGTCATGCATCATGGCGTGAGGTGGAGATGGTGTAGCATGTAGCACGTAC
>Ga0302130_1000851_pt1 | contig 17396 bp, 12 predicted proteins | sample CB9_surface_MG_FD_203117 | JGI IMG/M metagenome (GOLD analysis project Ga0302130, IMG submission 203117) | Marine microbial communities from Western Arctic Ocean, Canada - CB9_surface | ecosystem: Environmental > Aquatic > Marine > Oceanic | place: Canada: Western Arctic Ocean | collected... | reverse complement strand
ACATCGGCAAAGCGAACAGCGCGCACGTCTCGCCCCTGTTCTCCGCCACCGTGTTCCTCACCAGCGACGCCGCGCTGGCGCGGGAGCTTGACCACCCAGTCAACGGCGCGCGCGCGGAGCACGCGCCGATAATGTTCAACATCGGCGCCGCGCTCACGGGGCGCGCGAGCGGCGCGGTGGTCGGCCGGCGAAGCGGCGACTGCGAAAAGGTGCGGCAAGAAACCGTGTTTCACGCCGCGTGCGCGAGCGCGAGCATGGGGTGGTCGGTGGCGCTTGGAAGGGTGCTCAAGAACCTAGACGCGAGCGCTGCGCGGGACGACGGCAGCACCACTGAACTTCGCAGCGGAATGACGTACTGCTCGTCCATGTCCGAAGCCCCGGACACGGCGACGGATGACTTCTCCTCAGACGCCAGCGTCGAGTTCCGAAACGCGGAGTTCGGAAAAAACAAAAACAACACACACGGAAAGCCCTCGCTGCGCAAGCCGCCAGGCGCCGCGATGTTGCCTTTGCTTCGCGCGGCGTGTTCCTCCGGGGACGCGAAAACCACGCGTCTTGTTTTGGCCTGGGTGATTTGCAACTACGGAGCCGTGGCGGCTGGCGATTTGCTCGTGACGGGGGACGGCGCGGGCGGCGTTGGTGGGGGGGACGGTTGGACCCCGACGCACTGCGCCGCCGCCGCGGTGGCGCGGTTGGTGAGGGACCGCCCTTCGAATTTCCTTGCTAACTTCCGGTACCTACTCTTCGGCGCGAAGAAAGGGTTGGCGCAGACCGTGATTGAGACCCTGGTGATCAGGTACGTCCTTGCGCGTTTCCCAAATTACAGACGACCTGTTTTGCCGATTGTCCAGAGTAATTACTCACTCACATCACGAAAGACTGACACTTTGTTTTACCCATCGCAAGCGCCGACCCGCTTTCCTGGGTCGCGTCGCGAACCAAGTCGCCTTCGTTCGTCGCGCGGAGTAACTTACCAACCAGGGACGCGGAAAAGTGGCACAACGCGACAAAAGCGCCGGTCGCGGACGTCATCGCGACGCTCGCGAAGCAACACGAGCTCCACGCGCTTGACGAAATCGTGCGCGCCACTTTGGCCAGCGCCACGCGGGACGCGGTGGAGTACCTGCGTCTCAGCAAGTTTGGCGTGGAGTACCCGTGGCAAACGGGTGGGTTTGGTGCCGAGACGGAGCTTGGTGCCAAACAGGGAGGCGGGAAAATCGGCAAAAGCAAAAACGACAAACACACGCGCGCGCCGCTGAGTTTCTACGAGCACTTCGCCGCGGCGTCCGCGCTGGCGTCGTTTCACTACGACGGCACGCCCATCTCCACCATGGCGGTGGCGCTTTTGTCGCCCGGGAGCGCGCGGGCGTGGGACGCGCTGCGCGCGCGCTCGCTGGACACCGCGCGCGGCTCGGTTTCCGTGGCGGAAGGTACGGCCTTGGGGCTTTCCCAAATTATAGACGACTTGTTTTACCTACAACGCTGGTGACTGTTGTCCATACATCGCCATACACAAGACGTTAACCACTTTACTTTCCCAAAAAAAGCAACCGCGTGGGTTTCGGACGGCGCGCCGAGCGCCGGGTTCCCGACCGCGACGCCTCAGGATTTGTGTACGCACCAGTTGGGCCCGAAGTTCGTCACCAGGGGCAGCACCCTCGACTTCGTGTCCTTTCTGCTCGTGTTCTTCGGGTCCTACGCGGAAACCTCGGGTACGGCCTTGCGCGTTTCCCAAATCCAGGCACCGGCCGTTTGATGCCACGTATGGAGTGCGGTTACGCGCACGTCTTACCACTACAATAAGTGCACCCCCGAGTCCGCTGACTGCCTGTTCACTGTGCATAATCGCCCATCACGAGACTCAAGACGTTAACCTCTTTTCCTTCCCAATCGCAGTTCTCACCTGGGCGCTCGTGTTTGCCGTACACTTCGCGTCGCCGCTCACGGGCGTCGCGGCGAGGTTGGTTTCCAAACGCGGCATGGGTCGTAATGACTCGTTGTTGGGTCGGTCACTATCCGTGTTCGGTATCTACACAAACCGGGGTGGGTTGCGTTTCAGGGACAACGCACGCACGCGCCAGTGGTGTTACCTCGTCGCGACCGTCGCGAGCGCGGCGACGATGAAACACACCGGGCCGGGTCGCAAATTCGGGGTCACCGCGATTCGCGCGGCGAGAGTTTTTTCAGACGCAATCGCCGCCCCCGCCCCGAGCTTCGTCCAGGAGATGAAACTAGTAGCCCTGGGCTTCGTGTCGTGCGTCCCACTGGTGCTGTCCGATTTCAGTGCGGTTAGTGAAAATTGTTGCGGAAGAACTTTCCTCGGCGCGTGCGTCCTAACGCACGCCACGACGTGGCTGTCGCGGCGGTGCGCCGCGATCGTCGCGGAGACGGCGCACGCGAAGCTGGACGGCGACGCGAAAAAGAGAAAGATGAAGTGAAGGGAAACAGTTTTCCATTGTATATAGCGACTGCCAAAATAAGTAGTCAGGAGTAGTCAGGCACTTAAGACCTATGCTGGTTTAAACCTATGCTAGCGAGTTGAGACGTTGTGGTAAGACTTGTACATATCGCGAGGAACGTGACCGTGACCGTGACCGCCTGTGATGGTCAACAAAGTTGCTTCTCATTTTTGGAAATTCCCGTCGCCGCGACTGGCTTCGCTTCGGCACTTCCAACAAATCTCGGCCTCGTGGTTGCCTCCGCCAGTATCACGCTGCGTCAGGGTGGACCAAGCCTCCCTCGCCGCGGCGACCGAGCCTCGTCGCGTCACCCGAAATGGGGTTCATCGTACGTTCTGGATTTCGTCGGCGCGCGTTCCAAACATGTTTCCGCGCCACTCACGCATCGCACCTACATAGCCGTTACGGCGCGCGCACCGAGAGAGATTTGGAGCTCTTCGACGTCGTACCACACCGACCACCCCCTGACCTCGCATATCTCACGCACCCATTCCCCTCGCAGACCTTCCTCGGACGTGGCCCCACGGGGGCAAACGAGCGTGACGCGGGTTCTGACCGAACCTCGCGCAATCCGACCGGTACTCGGTACTCCGCGAGCGAATCTGGCGGATGGGCGTCGCGGTCTCGCGGTTCCGCTGGAAAAAGCGAGCACCCACCGTCATCCGTTTTTTCGCTTCCCAGGTCGCACGTATCGAACAAGGGCGGGATGTTCGGCCAACGCGGAGGGGTTACGGGCGCGGACACCACGCACGCGCTTAGAAGGCCGTTCGCGGGCGCGGAGACACGGGAGGAGTTGGAACAACTTGAAGATGACGTGCTTCGCGTGATTGTGGACGAGGCACGTGAGAAGATTGCAAAAGACGAACGGCGCGCGCGGGCGGCGGAACGAGACCGCCTCGCGGAGCTTGAGGAAGTCGCGGTTGATGGGAACAGTGACGACGAACACGGCAGCAAACGAGCTGGGCCACCGAAACCGGACCCGGTGGCGGAAACGGTGCTGCACATGGGCGACGGCGACGACGACGTTTTGGACGCGATACGGGGTCTCGGGGAAAAGCAACGGGTTACCGGAATTTTACAGCGCGGCGATTTGGCGCGCGCGATTTTAGCGGCCAGGCTCGCCAGACGCGCGGGCGCGCGCAAACGGCGGTGTGTGTGCATTTCCCGGTCCTTCCACGGCGACGGTACTGCGGCGATGGCAAAAATTATCCACCCTGAGGATTTCGAGAGGTTCATCCACCGCGGCGTGGATTGCGAAGGGTGCGACGCCAAGGAAATCGCGCGGCTGTACGCGTGTTGCCTGGCCGGGCGCGCCGGCGGTAGAGCCGCGGCGGCAGACGCGCTGGACGCAAATCAGCTGTGTCTGGTGTTGGAAAGCGGGCGGTGGAAACGCTCCTGGAGTAAATACGTCAAGGATGCCCGGAGACGGGCGCTAGACCGCGGGGCGTGCGGCGCCGCGCTGGGTGCGTGTTGGGCGTTTCACCAAATCAGGAGCCTCCCTGTTTGCCCATACTCGTACCAGAAGGGACTATTACCTCTGGACTGTTTGTCCAGACTGTTTGTCCATACATCACGATATACAAGACTGACACTTTTCTTCACAATCGCAGCCGTTTTCGGCGCCACGAGCAAAGACCCTTTCGCCGACTTCGCGAGCGACGCCAAGTTAGCGAAACAAAGAAACCACACCGCGGGGTACCCCGACCCCGGTTTTCTCGGTGCGTTTGCCTCGTTGGCGAACGTTAGCCGGTACGTTGGGCTGTGTGCGGCGTGTGTCACGCTTCCCGTGTTTGGGTGCGTGGCGCGCCCGAGGGGCCCGTTCAAAACGGTCGCCGCGGTTTCCAGCGCCGCTAAGTTCGCGCTCCCGGGGTTTCTGAGAAAGAATGACTCGTCGTTTCTTTCGCGTATGGGCCCGGTTTTCGTAGCAGGCGCGTTCTGGTCCCTCGCCGTGGTCAGTCTGTTTCTGTACGCGCTTAAAAGACCGGAACACACGCTTGTTGACGTGTTGGTACCCGCCGGGTGGAGCTTCTTTTTAGTGTCACTCGTCGCGTCTGGGATATCCGCGTCACTCACGTACGGCGCGAGCGACCCAAACTGTTTTCGCGACCCCACCAAGTGGAAACCGAGCCACGCGTTTCCGGGAGGAAGAACCGTGGTGCCAGACGATACCGTTGGCGTGGCGCAGGATGACGGACACGAAACAAGGGGAGGTGCAGGCGGCGAGTTCCTCGGCGCGAGACACGCTACGCATAAAAATCAGATGACGGCTTTGACAACGAAAAGGAATTCCCAGTTTTGGAGTGATGCACACGTCGAGGCCGGGAACGGGGCGTTTGAATCTGCCGGCGACGACACAGGGAAGGTCAATGACCCCGACACGGGAGGGAAGGACGGCGTGTCTAGGAAGACCGGTGGGTTTGGCAGTTTCGCTAAGACCGCGCTTTTGGGGGCGCGGGAGGGTCTCCACGAAAACGACGAAAACGCGGCGCCGAATCTCCCGAAGGAAGAAGCGGAGGCTCTTTGTGATTCCAAAAACGCACACGTACCGGTTGGTTTCGACGGTTCCTCACGACCTGACCGAGTTCCTGGCGCGCGAGGAAAACGAGGACTCGCCTCTGCCGGTCGCGGCAACGGACACGACCAACGTTTGGCCGGCCGCGGCGGCGGCGCCCAAAAGAACTCGCAAGAGTTTGAAAACAGACGCGAGGAGGGAGCGCATGGAGCGCGCCCAACCGAAAGCAAAGCGCCGAAAACGCCCTTCGTTTCCACCACGGAAAAAGACATCGCGGACGCGGTGACTCGTCGCGCCGTGGAAGAGCTCAGCGCATTATCCGCAAGAGGTGGGTTTCTGGGAGGGTACCTCGGGTCGAGGGCGCTTCATTGGAGTCACAAGTTTGTGTTTTTGGTAGCAGCGGTGTTAGTAGCGGCGACGCCGGCGGCGCACCGATTAGGCACCGGCGTGGCTGTTTTTGGGGGTGCCGATTCCGTGTTCGTGTGCGTGGATTCCGTGCTTCCGGCCTCCGTGTCTGGAGTGTTGGGCTTGGCGAAGTGCGCGAGTTTACAGAGTAACACAACGGAAGCCGTGGAGGACGTCTCGACGGCGGATTACTCGCCATCCTTGACAGACGCGATGGACGCGATTTCCGTGGCGACGCAGGCGGGCGACGCTAACAGCGCGACGGGCGCTGCGGTTGTCAGCGCTTCCGCGCTTTGGTGCGCAGTCGGCGTGTACCTTGTTTTGACATCAACAAGGTGGATAACATCCCTGGCGCACGCGCATTACGTGCGCTTGCGCATTTTCGCGCAAGTAACGGACCGAAGCGCCGCCGCCGCGGCGGACGTGCCGTTTCTGAACCTGAGGAAAGCGTCCCTGCCTTGGTTGCGTTTGCGGGTTCACTTCCACCGGCACCGGGCGCTTGAAATGAAGTGGGCGTCACTGCTAACAATGCACCTGCTCGTCGCAACCCTTCTATGTGCGTTCGCCGCTGCGGTGTGCGCCACGCGGCAGTACACCTCGCCGCACGCGACGCAAACCCCAAACGCGCGCGCCGTGGTTTTCGCGGTTTGCGCGTTATCGTTTTCGGTTCCCCTCGTTGTTTTGGCTCAAATCAACTCCGCGATTAAACAAACCGTAAACGACGACGAAACCGTCGTGGCGAGGGAGATTTGGAAAATGGCCCTGGATGCTGAGGAGCTGGATTTGTTTGGTGCTTCGCAGGGTCCTGGAGGAGGGTTCGTGGGAGACCAGCAAAGTATAGGCCGTACCCAACAAAGTATGTCCCGTACCGCGCAAACGTTCGTGCGCGAAAACAATCGCCTGCGGGCGCTTCTGGGGGAGCTGCAAGCGAGTTCAAAAGAAAGCGGGTCGGGCGCATCGTTGGCGTCTGCGTACGCGACGCTTTCCCTTTTCGCCTCTGTATCTTTATTAGTCTCTGTCGTCGCCTTGGTGCTCCTTGACGTAACGGAAACCCAACCTTACCAGGGCATGACCGTCGACAAACTGAGCGTAAACGTTGAGGCCAACTTCGCGGTTGCGCACGCGGCGCATGTGTTTCTGGCGAAAAGGCTCACGAAACTCGCGGCGAACGTAACTGAGGTGATGGCGCTGGTCACGCAAACCAGCGGGCTGGTCGCCGTCGTGGATAACAACTCAGCGAGGCAGGCGCTGGAGGCGGTGAACTCACTGACAGAGAGCCTGGAGGGGGGGGGGTGCGTGAGCTGACGTTCGTGAGTTTGGTTTGTAAAACATGGATATCGAACAACGATTGCCGTTCAGTCGTCGTCGTCGTGACGTACGCAAAAAGAAGAGGTCTCACTACGGTTCAGGGCAGCCGTTCGCTGTCGCCCAATTTTCCAACTCGTGACGATCAAAAGTTCTCGCATATAAGAGCGTATACTTATCCCAAGGACAGCCGTTCGCGCGCGCCCACTGCAGCACCTCGAGGTGCCCGCCGCTCGCCGCCAATGTGCACGTCTTCTCGTCTCACAGACAGCCGTTCGCGCGCGCCCACTGCAGCAACTCAAGGTTCCCGCCGTTCGCCGCTAACGCACACGTTGTTGTGTTCCACGGGCAGCCATTTGCGCGCGCCCACTGCAGCACATCGAGATGCCCTCCCTCCGCCGCAAACGCGCACGTCCACGTGTCCCACGGGCAGCCGTTCGTGCGAGCCCACTGCAGCACCTCGAGGTGTCCGAACTTCGCCGCCCACGCGCACGTCCACTCGCCCCACGGGCAGCCGTTAGCGCGCGCCCACTGCTGCACCTCGAGATGTCCGCCCCTTGCCGCCGCCCTACACGTCGACATGTCCCACGGGAAGCCGTTCTCACGCAACAACTTCAACTCTTCGAGCTGTCCCCTCCTCGCCGCTACCTGACAAAGGTATTCATCACGCGACAGAAGACCTTGCCGTTGCCGGCGCCGTAACGCGCTTAAACATCCGAGCTCCACGGCACGCTTTTCATCAAGCTCCTCAAACCGAAGCCCCGTTTCTGCCACCGCGTCGCGCATCGCACGGCTCACCGCTGGGAGCCTCGCGAGATCGGCGGGGTCGTCGAAATGCTCATATCTGAGAATGTGAGTGGCGACGAGGTGGTTGGGAAGGCCGCGGAAGGCCTCGCCCGGGTTAGCATCGCGCTCGCGCTTTTCGCGCTTCCTCTTGCGCGCGCGAGTCTCCACACCGAGCTTCGCGTCGGAAGACATGCGGAGGGTGACGTGTGCGCGTCGTTGTGCCTAGATGTAATTATTCGAGCGTTACACGTTCCGAGGCTTTTGATGTCTGAATACCTTTGTCGACCCCAGACCCTTGCGCGCCTGTTCCTCGCGGCGTCATGCGCGAGCTGGGTGGTGCGCCTTTGGACGTCGCCGCGGCGGCGACGGGCACGGCGGCAGCCTTCGCCGCTGTCGGGGCCGTCACCTTAGCGCTGCGTCGCAGACCCGCGGCGTTCGCGCGCGACAGCGATGACGACACGCGCGTGGACGACGCCGAGTTCGACCGCGATGTACGAGGACGAGGGTCGCGCGACGGAGGCACCGCCGGTGCGAACGTGTCCGTCGCGCTCGCGCCGTTTTTCGTGCTCCTCGTCATCGCCGCAGCCTGCCTCCTTGTGGAGCATTTGAGACGAGGGGGATGGGGCGCGTCTCCCCTCGACCCCACCGACGTGCGCGGCGCGATTTCGGCCATCGAGCGTTCCGTCCCTCCACTGAAACGCGCTGATGTCCGGCAGCACTGCGCGCGGATGAACCCGCCCCCCGGGCTGTTCCACGCACACGGCCATCCAAATGGCGTTCCCGATTCCGTAAACGCGGGCGGCCTTCGTTTGGGTATCGACGTTGCCGGGGCGACGGATGAGAACCAAAAACGTTTGCAACAAGCGGAACAGCACTTCAAGCTCGGGCTTTTGTTAAAGTTCGGGTTCAACGCCGACGAGGCGCGACGGCACTTTCTACTCGCCGCGAGGTTGGCAACAGATGCGAAAAAGGACTGCGCCGCGTGCCTGTGGGGCGTCGCGTACTCGCTGCACCCGAACGTGAACAACTGGAGGACACACAAAGAGCAGCGTGCCGCCGGACGAGTCGCCGCCGCCGCCGCCGTTGCACTCGCCGCGAAAGACGTAGCCGCCGCGAGACGGAGGTACGCGGAGCTTGCAGGCGACACAGGCAAAAACGCAGAACATGACCGCCTAAAGGTAGCAAACGCTTTGAAGCTTCTCGTTTTGGCAGAAGCCGAGGCTGCTTTTTTCGGCACGAACGTTTTCCATCACCCCCCGGGGTCCGCAACCGAGGATTCGTTCGACGTTTTCGGGGACCAGGACGACGAACCCGCGCAGATCGACGCGCACGCGCGGTACCTTCGCGTCATGGAAACGGGAATCAACAGCTTGTTGGTGTCGGCAGATGAGGAGGGAATTGATGTTTTGACACCTGATGAGGCATCAAACGCGACGAGTACGTCGACGTCGAGTTACCAGTCGACAAAACAAAAGGAGTACTCTTCGCGTTCGCGCCGCGCGACTTTGGTGGACGACCCCGACCTTCTCGCGTTTCTCGGCGTGGCGAGGATGACCTTAACGCCGTGGCGGTACTGGAACTGGACAGTACCGAACAGTGAACGTACTATTGACAAAACTACTGATGGTACTACTGAGGGTACTTCGAACCAAAGCGGCCTCGCGATTGAGGTCCGCGAGTACCACGGCGCCGAGTCTGAAGGCGCGTTTCTGGCGTTACAAAGGGCGCTGCGTTTGGACAAAAGCCACCCGCTCGCCGCGCACGCGATGGTGCACCTCACTGAAGCGTTGCCGCTGCGGAACCTCGGAGTCGGAGTCACCGTTGCGCGGGGTGATAATTGGGACGACACCACCAAAAAAGTAATAAATCCCTCGTTGCGCGACGCCTTCCTTCGCACCACCGTGATGTCCCCTTCCCTCGGGGAACACGCCGCGGACGCGTTGTTCGGTTCGTTCGTGGATGTTGACGATGAAACGGAGCGTGCGGATGGAAATGAGAACAAAAACAAAAGCGTTTTGTCGCCCCACCTCGCGCACATGGCCGCGCACACGTACGCGCGGTTGGGGCGCTGGCGAGACGCGGTGGACGCGAGCGTGTCCGCCGTTAATGCGGACAAGGAATTGACCGACAAATGCGTCTGGCCGTACGGCGAGGCGCACAACCGAGTGATGCTATCGCACGCGGCGATTTCTTTGTACGGGCCTTCTAAAAACGGCGAAAGCATCGCCATGGCCGTCTCTGTGGACCCTGGCCCACCAGGCGAAGGTCACTTGGACCAGTTCGCGAATTTCCTAACCGCGTTTCACGACGCGCATTCGATTTTAACAGCCGCCCGGTTCGGGCGGTGGCGCTTGGTGTTGAAGCTCGCCGCGACGTACGTATTGGGCCTTTCCCTAATCCCAACCCTGTTTGGCCCGATTACGGGTGACTGTTTGCTCAGGCCACGTTACGAAAGACTGACACTTTTCTTTCCCAATCACAGGGCGGAGCGAAACGCGGTGAACGAGAATGCCACTTTACGTCCGTCCGATTCCGGCGCCCCTTTGTCCGCGGAAACGTGGACGAAACTGGTCTCGTCCACCGTCTTCGGCAGAGCGCAGTGGGCGTACGTCATGGGCCTGGCTTCTAGCGCCGGGTTTACCGACTCTGCGAGGTCGTACAAATCCGAGGAAGATCAGGGGAAAGACATAAACACAAGAGAACAGGCATATGAACCCTGGATCGATGGCTCTTTTTGCGCCAAGATCTCCCCGACGGCCTGGCTGGCACACGTCAACGACTTAACTCGCGACGCGAGTTTGGCGGACCACGACGACGAGTTCGTGGTTGAGGGCGTCTCAACACGAGGCGGGAAAGGGCCTTTCCACGAAACCTCTCCGTTCAAGCCAAACAAGAAACGTTTGGCCCTGATCGCGTTGTACACGCTGGGCGCAGCGATCGCGGGGCGGTCGGGTGACTGGGAAAGCGCCGTGGTTCAGCTGGAACTGGCAAAGAGCGTCCACTCAACGCTGCCGTACATGGAGCCGGAGCACTGGTACCTACCCCCGCAGCTATGCCTCGGGGAGGCGTTGCTGCGGTCGGGAAGACCTGAAGAGGCGCTTGTTGTGTTCCGAATAGAACTGCGCGATGCGCGCCCACACGATGCGTGGGCGTTGCAGGGTGAGCGACGCGCGTTGAGGCGGATGGAGTCCGAACGCGGCGGCGGCGGCGGCGGCGATACAAACAAAAACCTCGCGAAGGATGTCGGCACCGCGTGTTTCGAGGTTTTTCCGTGAACAGCGCTGTTTGTTCGGGATTGCGCCTGGGCGACCATATGGCTTTACGTGTGTTAACCAGCACCGACCCGAGAGTGCAACGGTGTGGTATTAATGCTAGACTTGTTAGTTTACCGGCCTGAAGGTCGTAGACCGAAATCGTCAAAGAACGCCCGAAAGCAAAATTCTAACCGCCTGGCAGGACGGCCACAATCTTTCACACTCGGATCGCACTACACGTGCCTCATGACATCCTCGTTGGCACATCGTCCGCGCACGCGAAGACACCCCGGGAAAGGAAGGCTTGTCTTTGCGACGATGATTGCGTGTCGCGTCACCGCCTCCGCCGCGGCGACGCCGCGCGCCGGTGCTCGTCCCGCGCGCGGAGTCGCGGCGCGTCGCGGTGCCAGTGCCGCGACCGGGTCGGGGCGGTCGTTGTCCGTGCGCCACGCGAGGGTTTTCCATCTCTCCGTCCGCACCGGTCGTTCGCAAACGTTTCTTCGCGCGGAGCAGAGCAGTGGCAACAAGGTCAGTTCAGAGGATGCCGTTTTGGAAGCGGCGGCGCCGTTGAAGGACGGGGAGCAGGTCCTGGACCTCCCGTCCCAGTCCGACTCCGACGCGCAAACGCCCAAGGAGGAGAAATCGCTTGGCGACCAGATTCGCGAGATGAAGAACAAAGGAGTAGGCGGCGCGGGCGATCCGGATGCGAGTTCCAACATTTTCGTGGGCGCGCTGGAGGAAATCGGCGAGGTGGAGTGGCCCACCGCGGGGGCGGCGTTGCAAACCACCGGGATCGTCATCGCCATTGTGGTGGGAAGCACGTTCGTGTTGCTTTCGGTGAACTCCGTGTTGAGCGCGGTTTCGCAAACGCTGTTCGGGTGAGTTGAGTGCAGTAAGATGATGAAGAAAAAAGAAAAGAGACGATGAGATGAGTACGTCACGGTATCTTAAAGTCTTCTCTTGTGATAAAACATAAAACCTTGCCCTATCCGAGTTAGTTAAGCCCCGTCCACGAACTTCGCCGCGGCTTTGTAGATTTTCTCCATGAACACCGCGGCGTCCTCGGCGCCGCCCGTGCGCGCGGTGTTGATGTTGGTTTTCAAAAGCGCCATCAGGTTCACGTCCAGCTCGTCTTTGTCCACCATCTCTAGGATCATGGAACGCTTGTCTTTGGAGTTTAAAAGCTTGGTCAGCCGTTCCAGGGGGCTCAGCATCGCCCGGGTGGTTTGATCCACGAACCCCACGAAATCCCCGGTGACTTTGTAAAGCGCATCCAGCTTGCCTTTCTCGTCCGCGTCGTCCACCGTGTTCATTCTTTCAATGAGAAACGCGAAAAACTCATCCGTCAGTTTCGGGCGCTGTTTCACGATCTCGTACTCCATCTCGTTGAACTCGGTGGCGAACAGGTAGTCAATGACTTCCTGATTCGTGCCAGGTTGCTCTCTAGCTTCTCGCGCCGCCTCCAACTCAGCCCGCGCTTTTTCGTACTCCTCCTTCCTCTCGTCCTCCTCCGCCTTGTCCAGCTCCATCTCGCGCTGTCTCAGTTTTTTGTCAATAAGCATGGACGACGCGGTTTCGTCCACGTCGGGGAACAGCCCTTCCGGGTCGTACGAAATCTCAAGCGCTTGTTTGCCAACCTCGTCCGCTTTCATGATCTTCTTGCGCTCGTCACGGTCAATCGCCCGGCCATCCGACCCCAACAGCTTACCAGCGGTGTTGTTCAACGCCTCAGCGCCTTGCCCTTCAAGCTCGATCCGCTGGCCCAAGCGCTGCTGCAAAATCGCGAGGGATTCGGGGTCGATGCCGCTGGCGCGGACCACGGAGGACGAGGCTCTTCTGTGGGGGACACGCGTGGCCGCGGCTGCTTTTGAGTCCACAACCTTGCGTGCGCCCCGGAAGAACACGGACGCGCGGTGCCCAACGGACGACGTCGCGGTGGCGATCATCGTGACGTGCTTTCGTGCGAAAGGAAAGGCGACCCTTTACCACACGATTGTGGATAAGTCACGCGTGACCGTACGACGCCGTTTGGAACGGGCAGACCGAGGCGAAACGTTCGTCTCGTCGCGACGCGAACGTGCGTTGGGTGCGACGCGAAGGAGGGCGCGGTGGCGAGTGAGATGGAGAACGAGGTGGGGACACGCAGGACCTGGCGGCGGCGCGCATCAAACCCGAAAGTTTCGGCGCCAGCGCTGTTTTGAGAGGGCAATTTTCCAGATCTAAATCATCGGTTTGTCCGAACGCGTGGCAACTCGCAACTGGCATGTGCTCCCATTTAGACGCGCGCCGCTGGAGCGTCAGTACCCGGGACCAGGTTTGGACGTTGGGCGAGCCTCGTTGCGTGCGGGTTGCCCTGTGGTCGGTACCGAGCGGACCGGACTTAGCGAAGACTGCGGTGCGCGGTAGGACTCGGTTCCACCGGTTGGCGCTTTCTGATTTTCGATTCTTTCTTTACACGTCGACGGCGAGTTTCGAAGCGATGGCCGGCCAATGCTCGCCCCGTCCGGCGATGGCTGGGTTGTGCGCGATGAGTCGCGTCGGGTCCCCCTCCGGCGGATCGTCACGGCCGCGAAAGTCCGGTGGGTCTCGCCCTCGCCGAGCCAGACGACGTGACACCGCGCCCGACTTTTCCGGCACGAATGCCACGCGTTTTCCGCACAACACATCGGACGACCCGACTGACCCCACCGGCCTTCGCGCGCGTGACCTCGCGCGAAGGCTGGTCAGGGACGCCGCGGTTGTTGTGGACAGAGTTGTGAAAGGCAAGGCGCAGGTTGAGGGTTCGGTTTCAGGCCAAGGCCGTGACAAAGCCGCTGCGGGGAAATGGACGTGGATTACACAGACGACGTCGACGCGACACGTGGCTTTTCTTGATGAACCGTTCACAGAGATTGGCCGGCGCGCGGCGGCGGTGGCGGCGTCCGTGGTTGTCGCGACCGTTCTCGCCGCGGCGACCCCCGACACCGCGTATGCCGGGTTCGGCGCCCCCACCGGCGTGGTTTCTTCCCCCCCCCTACCAGAGCAACAGCTAGAGGAGCTCCTTTCCATGGACCGCCGAGCGGGTGTGCGGAAAACCAACTTGATTCGCACCAGCGACTTCGACATTTTGCTTCAGGAACTCAACGCGTTGACGCAGCTTGACGAGAAAGCCCTGGAGGCCGCTGATGCGGAGATCGCGCTGCGAATCAGCGAGAACCTGGCGGTGAACATGAAGGACGCGACCGAGTCCCTGAAATCGCCGCAGAACACACGGATGGCGGTTGAAAGAAACGCCGCAGCGGGAGCGAGTGACGCGTCAAGTTCCACCGAGTTCGTAAGCAAGGAACTGACGAGTCAGCGACTGCGTCTGTTGGAACGCAGGCTTGTTGAGGTGGAGTTTCAGAAGAAGCTGTTCCAACGCAAAGTCGACGAGAGCAGGCTAGCGTCGCAGCCGCAGGTTCTGGTGTACGGCGCCGCGCTCGCCGCGTCCGTGCTGTCCACCGCCGTGATGCACCCGGTTGATACGATCAAGGTGAGGAAACAAGCGCTGGGGGCTGAAAAACTGCGCGCCACGTCCGCGGCGGAGTTCTGGAACGACGCCACGGAAAGCACGGCGTTTTATGTGGCGTCCGCGACCACAGTCGCCGCGTCCGCGGCCGTGGACGCCAGGGTGGTCGCCGCAGCGGAAACGGGGCCGGGCGCGTCCTTCGACGAATTCGACGACAGACCGGCCGCGGCGTGGGGATCGGGGTCGTTCGAGGAGCCCGAAACGCTTAAGGAGCTTGAGGAAGTTTCTTCATCAACGACGACCACGGCGACTAAGGAAAGGACAACTGGTGCGACACAAGAAACCTCCTGGAACCGGGCGTTCGACGACCTGACCACGACGTACGGCGCGGACTACTCGCCGTACGAAGAGGCGCAGATGCCGATGTCCAGCGCTTTGGCCGCCGTGGCGCTTTCCAATTCATCTCCAGCCAAGATTTTCGCCCCAATAGGCGTCCCCCTGACCCCACAAGGCCTAGCCTCACTGTACGACGGCTTGTTACCCAACATCGTCAAAGAAGGCCCGCCCCTTGCGCTTTACCTCGGGATTTACGAGTATTTAAAGTGCGTGTTGCTTGCTACGGATTTGAAAGCCACGCCCGTGGTTTGTTACCTAATCGCGGGCGCCGTGGGTGAGCTCGTGGGAAGCGTGTTACGCGTACCCGCGGAAGCGGTGAAAAGCACGCAGCAATCGCGGGCGGATATTACCCTGCCGGAAGCCTTGAGCCTGAACTTTGGCACGAAAGAGGGAAGAGCGAACTGCGTCGAGGCGTGGACCGTGGCGGTGGTGCGGGACGTGCCGTTCGGCGCGATTCAAATTGCGCTTTTCGAGGCGCTGAAGATTTACATTTCAGGTGTCGCAGACCCGCCTTTTGACGGGGACAGCGCGCTGGGGGAGGCGATTCTTGGGGCAATTGGGGGGGGGGTCGGGGCCTTTATCAGCGCGCCCGCGGACGTGGTGGTGGTGAGGCTGATCAAACAGCAGACGCAAAAAAGTGGAGACGGCGACGGCGAAAAGAAACTGGGCGCGGCGGATATGGCGAAACTCGTGTTTGAAGAAGGTGGCGTTCCCGCGTTTTTCCGCGGGAGCACGGAAAGGGTGCTTTACTGGGCCCCCGCGATCGGGATTTTCCTCACCGCGTATTGCCAAATAAGACACGCGCTGATCGCGGCGTGACGTGGGGGCTGTGTGACTCAGAAACTCATATTCAAATATTTTACCATTTCTACCTGCTACTGTTCGAAGTCTTCGCGCGTAGTTCTACCGGGTGTTTCCCTCCCTGCGGGTCACTCGTGGTTCGCGGTTCCGTGGTCGACACGTGCTGTTTCGGTGGCGGCGTCTGCACCGCGGGTTGTCCGTCCGAAACTGCTTTGGACACCTTGGCAACCTTCGCGTCGCGCGCTTTGCCCGCCGTTTTCGCCTGTGCATTTTTTCTCTCGCTAGTTTCTACAACCAAAGGGCACCGCGTATCGCACGACCCAAACACGAAACTAGCGTGTTTCTCTTCCTCTTCGTCCTTCCACCCCAGCTTCACCCCTCCCGGGACGATCTTCCCGATCGCCCGTCCCAGTCTTTCCCGGAACGTCCGCGCGTCGGGACACGTTTTTCCCCACATCGGCGCGTCGTTTCCTTCGCCAATCTCGTAAAAGGATTCGCCAAAGTTGTTGTGCAGTACGAACCCCCAGTCCCCGCGCATCTCCGCGGTCGCCACGAACGACCCAAGTTCACCGCTTGGACTTGAACTGGCCGGCGCCCTTTGCATGGCAACGCCCTCTTCCATTCCCAGCCCCGGTCTTTTAGGGTCGTGTCTCACGATGCTCGCGCCGATGACCCTGGCGCCCGGCCGGAAAAAACCCGGCATCGCCCCCTTCGTTTCCGCGGAGACACAAGACGTGTGTAGAGAGTACTCCACCACCCCGCCGTTGTAGCCGGCGCCTTGCCGGAACCCCGCGGTGGGGTGGTCCACCGCGAAGCACCCGAGCACACCCGCGATGAGAAGCATCGGGAAAAGCACCGTGCCGACCAGGTACCGCCCAGTCGTGCCGTAATCGTCGTGCGTGTCGCTTTTCAACGAAGCGCGCCCGCGCAACATGTGGGTGTCCTCGCCGACCGTCGCCATCGCGGTCCCACGGAACGCGCGTCCGCCTGGAAAACCAGCAGAGACTCTTCCGGAGATCTACGGGTGGCGGCGTCTACAAATACACGCCCGGTGTACCCGCGCACACCTCGTGCCGCGCGCCAATCGCTGTGCCGCGGCGGACGGCCAAGTTGAAGTACTGGTGAAACACCCCTGCGATCGGCAGCAGTATGAAACAGGCACATTTTTTGTCACAAAAAGCGTTTTTTAGATTTCAACCACTCGTCGCGCCCGCCCCCCCCGTCCACGTGCACGTCCTTTGCTTCAGCGCGGCTTGTAGTAGGTGTTCCAACCCAGCGTAACGAAGCACCACGCCCATCACCCCTAAACCGTTTTCGGGAAGCTCCTGGAACGACTCTTCGAGTTTTCTTTTTCCCGGCGAAGGCGCGGATGGTTTACCAGTGTTGGGCGCGGAAGGTTTATTGGGACGGGTATAGGTATCGTCGGCGCCTTGACCGTCCAACTCCTCCTCCGTCTCCTCCTCCTCCGCCACTCTTACGGACATCGCCTTCCACGTGAGCTGTTTCAGTCGTGCAACGTACGTTTCCACATCCGGAAACGCGCCTTCCACAACGACGATCCCCGGGTACCCCGGCTTGCAGAACCCGCCCTGGTTGTTCCGAAAAAAGTGTCAGTCTCGTATGGGCCGCGTGTATATCCGGGATTGGTATTACTTAAACAGTCGTGGTAACAGTCCCTTGTGGTACGAGTATGGGCAGAGATAATAGTCCCTTCGCAGGACGAGTATGGGCAATCGCGAAGGCGGTGTGTGGTCGGTGGGAAAGGCCCTTACCAAACCCAGTTCCCGTGCCCATTGCTGTACCGCCTTGCGCTTGCCGGGCGCCTTGATGTGGTGGAACCAGATCAACCTTCGCGCGATTGTATTTTTTTTCTTGTTCTGTTGTTTGTCTATAGTGAGCTCCTTGGCTTTTGAGGTCATGAGTCTTTCTGCCGACTCTGCTGACTCAAGGTTCTGTTCAAACGTAACCCTCTCGTTCAACTCCCTCAGCGC
>Ga0302130_1000848_pt1 | contig 17505 bp, 13 predicted proteins | sample CB9_surface_MG_FD_203117 | JGI IMG/M metagenome (GOLD analysis project Ga0302130, IMG submission 203117) | Marine microbial communities from Western Arctic Ocean, Canada - CB9_surface | ecosystem: Environmental > Aquatic > Marine > Oceanic | place: Canada: Western Arctic Ocean | collected... | reverse complement strand
GGTTGTAGAGGGGGTGGTGATGGTGATGGGGGTGATGCCGGTGGTGTGGGTGGTGCAGGTGGTGGAGCTATGAAGAGTACGGTCGCGTAGTACGCTTCCAATGGACATCCGTCGGAGCGAATCGGAGGAAACGGTGGTGGGTTTGGTGGGGGTGGGGGTGGACTTGGTGGTGGGGGTGGGGATGGATAAGGCGCTGGAGGTGGTCGTAATGGAGACGGCGGCTGTGTCGTAATGGAATCACTCGTAATTGCATTTGGGTTTGGTGGAAATGGTGGGTAATGTGGTCTCGGTGAGGGTGGTGATGGGTTTGGGGGTGGACTTGGTTCGTGCGGAGACGGGCCTGGTGCTGGGGGTGGTGATGGTTGTGGGGGTGGTGATGGTGACCCAAATCCACAAACGTCGTATCGAGGTGCATCCGACCGCCACAGATAGCACGACTCTGTCCGCTCAATGTACGGTATTTTGGGTTGGTTGAGAGCTGAGATGCGTGAGTACGTGAAGCCACCGCAACTGTTGGACACAAAGGCCGATGCTTGCGAAAGTACCGTCGATGCATCCGAATAGCCTTGTTCACACAGCGCCGCACATGATTGCACGATCCCCGATGCTGGAAGTGTAACGTGGATATAGTATTCATGTGCCACACCCTTTCCAGTGGCAAAAGGGACCTGGTTTGTACAACACGCGGCGGGGTGTGTGTATTGCAACCCCGGAAAGCCATACGGACTGAACGGTGGAGGGGGCGACACCGGTGCGAAGGCGCTTGTTGGAATCGGTGGAGGTGTCACATATGGTGGAAATTCGGGTTGTGGTGGTGGAGGAAGTGGCGATGGGGGTCTCGTGTGGCGTCGCAACGTAGGCGAGAATGGAGGTGAGGGTGGTGGGAAAAGTTTGGAAGCGTCATCATTGACCGTCTCTCGAGCGGTATCGTCAATGAAGACCGTCGACTCCACCGGATTGCTATGCAAGGACTGAAACGTCGTAATTGTACATTTGGATGAGATCAGATCGCGGTAGGGTGCGGGAGGGGGCAAAGGTGGTGCCACGAACGAATGGTCGCTTGTTGTTGGAGGACCATCGACAATCGCGTATTGCATGTCGTAATACGAAGATCCCAACTCGTTACAAAGCACTTCTTTGGACGCCTGATAGATCGCGTCGCAGAAGCGCTTGTTCACATCTAGTGCGATTGTCTGCACGTCGGTGCGCGTGAGATGGATGGGAGGTGGTGGTGAAGGTGGTTTGAGAGGGGGTGGTGGTGCAAAAGGAGAAGGTGGAGGTGGCGACGGTGGTGGGCGAGGAGGAGGCGCTGATTCTCTCATGTTTGTCAGGCATACACCAAGCGACGTCTCTGTACTTGGATTCAACCGTTTCAAAAACTCGCGCCCCGTGAGGTATCCATCGGCTGACGACGAAACGGGGCAGCCATAATTCGTCTTCGAGTCGACGTAAAAGGCACGTAGATTTTCACGACGATACATCCCTACTCCCGAAATCGAGGGGGTAAATTTGGTAAGATCGGTCGATGTCGATGTGACATAATACCAACCATGGAGCGTATTCGAACGAAACTTGTCTGACACGTACGAATATCCAACACCATCACGCCAATCGACGTGCTGCCAAAACGAAACCACATGCGCGAACGCTCAGTCAGTATGGGATTGTGATCAGGGTTGAGAAATACTACAAGGTGCGTACCATGTTGTAAAACGGATTGCGCTTGTACTCATCGCTTCGCCAGGGTGGTGACGGTGGTTCGCGCAGCGAGTCGGTCCCCTCCGATTCCAACGTTTGAAGCTGCTCGTCCGTCAAATCGGTGCCTTGGTTGTCCACATTTGGGTTATAGTCGTTGATCAGATCCTTACGGTACTCGTTCGACCGATCGACACGTGGAAACACTGGTGCGAATCGAGGTGCTGCTCCAAACAACGCGTCGCAACTCGCCTCCGTGGCAGGACAGAGCACATGCGATCGATAGTCAGTGGGGATTCCATTGTTTGCCAAACGAAGCGGTCGCGTATCGCGTGGGAATACATGACGCTGCAGCGTCATGTCTTCTCCAAATTTGTCACTATTCAGAGCGTTATCACGTGTTGCGCGAAGCTGTCTCAGCGAACCATATCCAAGAATTGGCGCCCACTCTGAACAATCGGGGATGGGCATCGAATCGGGATAAAAGTACTTGGCGTTGTCGCTCGGTTTGAAAGGAGGAAGGACCTCTTGCCAACGACAAGGTTCCTCACAAAACTGTGAGTGAATCAACAACGGATCGAAATCGATGGTTGGTGCATTCGTCGAACTGCGATAGAATGCCGCGGCCCAGTAAACCAACAAGTTTCTGCCATCGCAAAACAGTGCAACGATATGGGATTTGTGCGGAATGGGAATGGGGGGGTTTGAGTTCAAGATGGGGCACACCTGTCATACGGCGGATCGTATCCACCCTTGTAGCCACTGCCGACACCCTCTGGTGGAGGCGGAGGTGGACGAGAGTCTCCGGGCATCCATGGCGAGCCGGCACGTGCCAACTTGGGGTCATTTAACGCCTCGTGAAGCTTGCGGCAGCCATGGGCCCACGTCGACGAGAAGATGGATGCAAGCATTCGTGCGGCGAGGCTGTGTGGATCGATCCCTTCGATCGCCAACGTGATACGCGTCTTCTGCATGTTGTACAGCTTTCGTCCGCCGTACTTGGCGAGTTCTGTCATATTATTTTGGAAGAGAGCTTGCACGGGTGGGTACCATGTCTTGATCTCCTCACGAAACCATGAGTAAAACTCACCGTCAAACTCGGTAATCAGCGCATCGGCCACGGCATCCTGTGGAGGTGGAGGTGGAGGCGGTACCGTGTAATCGAATCGCACGTCGAGCAAGTACCACGTCGAATTTTGTAGCGTAAAACGAAAGTCATCCGATTGCTTCGCGTTGCACCCAAACAACCCCCCCTGTCCAGTCTCTTGGTTGCCAGCAATCATGTGGATTGCTGTGGCACACAGGCACCATGACAAAGATAGCATGCACAGTGTCACGCGGAGTGTAGTGAGGGAAGCAAAATCGGGCGCTGGCACTTACCGCATGCTTCGATGATCATTGACAATGTAATCTCCTCGTGGGCATAGCAGAGGGCCGTTGGCTCTCTGAAAAGGTTGATGTTGCTCATCAATCCATTGAGCGTATTACGCTCCCGAACGGGCGTATTCGATTTCACGTCAAACTCACCATTTTGTAATGTGGCAAATGTATTGTACAATTCATCCGAATGGCATATATGCCGTGTGCGTACATAGTAGCAGTCGTCGGCGCTTCCGTGTCTCGTGCCTGGCCCTTTCAATCCAGCCTCGCACTGGTCACGCACCTCCGCATCCAAGCGATGTAATGTCGCAACCCCAGGCAATGCGTGGCCACCGCTGAAGAGCTTGGAAAACATCCCACCAACCACCCCACCGTCCTCCGCAAAGGCACGACCAACCATGCTCTGGATTCGATCACCCAACAGGCCGAGCTGATCTCCATTGTAACACTTTTCGGCATCAGTGTACCGCTTGTCGTCTGGATGCAACCATCGCGGCTGCAACGTCAGCGCCGCCGTGCAAACGCAGGCCGCGACGCCATGCGAGAAACACGTGACCGCCATCTTGAGCGCCTCGTACGTACTGCGATCACCAGACAATCGGTCTGTCAGAACAATTCCCAAAAAGAGTTTGAGACCCTGCAACTTACTCGTGAAAAATCGCGGTGACGAGCGTCGAAATCGTTGAGAGTACGTTGACAGGACACTGCCATACAAGCGAATCGAACACGCGCTAAGGTTAGTTGAATGTCACAGATTATGTTTGAAGTGTGTTTGTAATGGATTCCGAGGACGATGAGCCAATTTCCACATGTAAAACACCACCATCAGCACCATCAGCACCAGCATTGAAACCGATAGGGCAATATGTTGGTATCATCTACAAGGCTGTCTTTTGCCCCCCAAGTCCACATCCGTTGGAGGGTTGTCCATACATTGGGCAAAGCGTGAAATTTGACATGAGCATCCATAAAGTCTTTAAAGAGAGATGTCAAAATCACGTCTCGAGAGCCAAGCGAGATCCAAGACGTCATGGGTTCCATGCATTGCTGCTCCAGTACGGCATAGATGCATTTCGGCAATGGGGTATAGTAGAGCACAAATGTGGCGATCGTGATCAAGTACAACAATGGGCCGATGAACGTGAAAAAGAGCACATTCGTATGAATGGTGGACCGCTGCGTAGTATATTAAGATGCATCCAAACGTTGAACCTTACACATGGTGGAAAATACCATTCTAAAAGACAATGGAAAGCCACTGACTTGCTATCTGCTATTGCTTGGGACGACTTCCTTCGTCATCTCATCCAATTCAAAGCTGATTATGGCCATTGCATGGTACCCGCTAGATTGCATGCCAATGACGGGTACTTTCTTGGATCAGTCGTCCAAAACATGAGAAATAGATCCATCATGATAAGAGGGTTTCCCGAGCGTCGCAAAACACTTGAAACGATGGGGTTTACCTTGAAACATCCCAGAACGCTTGGGTGGGAAAGGGTTTATGAGCAACTCGTCGATTTCAATTCAAAATTTGGTCACCTTGACGTACCACAGCATTGGATCAGCCCATCTGGTTGCAAATTGGGTAAAATTGTGAAAAATATACGAAGTCATAAAAGCTTTTTGAAAGATGGCAATGCAGCATGTCGATTTCAAATGCTCAGAGATATTGGATTCTTATGGTCATCAGAACATCGCGATGGAAAAAAGAGAAAAGCTCTTCAATTGAAACCACAAGAACCATCCACCAAAACTTGGAATCGTGCTCTGGATAGTGATGATGAAGGGGAGTAGGGTTCGAGTCCTAAAAATGCGCATACAGGGGTGTAGCAAAACTGCCCACACAACACAATACAGTCAGTAACCGGGTGGAGATGACAGAGCGGTTCGTAACACGTACTGTGCACGCGTCGGGAGTAAAGCCTTTGTCGCGTAGGTTTTGGCATATATCCATGCAATCCGCGGGATTCCAGCACGAGTGCTCGTTGGTGATGTGCCGCGGAAACTCGACCAGACCGAGCCAGTCGACTGAGATGGTCGTAAAGTCGCCACCCGATCGCGTGGCCGAAACGCCACAGACTGCGCAGACATCAGAGGGCGAGTGAGAGGCACACAAGACTGGAATGGGGCAAAACGCGACGTACAGTAGAACTCCACATACCAATTGTCCGCACATTGCGTCGCCGCTTGCGAGACGAGGGCCATCTCCTTGTTGCCGCATGAATATTGGAAATCGAGGCGGTAATCCATGCAGATGCCATCCATGGGCTCCTTTTCGTGCGTAAAGACGCCCGTGGAAGGATCGTAGGGCGCGTATGTGACAGCACCGAGGGGGCCCGTGATATTGTTCCAATAAGGCTCGCCATTCGGATTCGATTCCATGTAATCGTAGAGTTGGTAGCGGCGTTGGCACACGTAGTACAGCTTGGTTTCGGAGTGCATACCACACAGCCGCTCGCAATCGGCATCGCGACGACACGGTACCATGTGCAGCTGATCGCGCTGGGCAATGGGGTGATATCCACCGAATTTGGGGATATTGACCGACGCGTTAGAGAGCGGTTCGATCGAACGACACGAGACCGCCTTACGTGCGACGAGTCCTCGCTCGTTGTGTGTACAGGTGCTGCGAATACGCGATGCGATCTCAATCGAGGTTACTTGGGGATTCATCGGGGTTACTCCAGATTTGAGTGCAGCCACTCAAATACCAACAAGCGTGCGAGTTTGAGTGGCGGGAAAACTCACTGGTAATGTTCTTCGAAGATTATGGCGGGAACACCGGCACCATCGCCGGCGTGGCACCCATTGTCTCCAAGGCATCGAACGTCGTCACGTCCGTACGGACTGATAAACTTGCCTTGGTCAGTATTACGCCCACAGTAGAGCTGTGAGAGCAAGTGGTTGGGCTCGAAGCACCGCGCGATGCCTCCAATGCGCGCGGCGATGGGGATTGTGCAGCGTTTGTTGCACTCGGGGCAATCGATGTGCTCGCACGAGTGGGTCTGATTCGAGAGTTCGTGCACGCAACCGGTGACATTGTCGGCGACGGGGCCACCGTGGAGAATGCGGTAAAGATTGGACGTCTCGCAGTAATGGTACACACGACGATGTTCCAACTCGACGAGACCGGCGCGCTCCGTACGCTCCGTCACTCGTGGACAATCGAGTCGTTCAAAGCCGTCAACCGTGCCCCATATGTCAAACGGATTCTTGGGCGCCATGCAAAAGGGAGATGCCATCTGTCGTCGTGTCGCGTCGTCGGTCGCGTCGTCGTTCCGATCGACATTCCAGTGCGCGCAATAATCGCCATAGTTCATGGTCTTGTTCTTGTGACCAAAGCATGTTCGATCGCCGAGAGCGGCATACGGATCGGTGGCATTTGCCCCATTTGCTTGCTCTCGCCGGATCATGCGTGAAAGCGCACACGTGTAAGCCGCCCGAAGCAACCCATCGGGTGAGTCGGCGTATCCCACGGAGTACTCGAGGTGGAACTCGAATCCATTTCGCATGAGTGAGAGGTGGTACGTACGCGCGAGGAGTTTGGCGAGCTCCATTTGGCCGTACCGCATTTGGACAAAGATCCATCGAGCGCGGAAGGTGGGTCCAACACGATCGTCCTCAGTGGTGACCATACGACCTCGATGCACCGTGTTGTACAGCACACGCGCCGTTTTGGGATTGACAAGAATGTTGCCATACACGTCTTCGTTCACATCGTGCTCTGTCGCACCCACGTAGACGGCAACAATCCATGCGGTGTCTTCAAGATGGTCAAAGACGACGCGATGTGGCTGCCACGTCCCCTCGTTGAAAACGATGTCTTCACCGACATATTGGGTTAAATTGAAGCGCAAGAGCCTTTGTTCAGTGTAGGGTGGTGCGGCAGGCGCAGGAGGTGGTGGTTCCGGTGGCATTGGTGGAGATGGGGGTGACGGCGGTGGGGATGGAGGCGACGGCGGTGGAGGCGGTGACGGTGGGGGAGGAGAGGGTGGGGGCTTTGGACGGTACGCTTCGGGAAAGGGGGGGAGAGGTGGAAAGGGGGCTCGACGTGACAACATGCATCGCGCCCGCGTGCGTAGTTCGGTCGCGTTTCCATCACCAGACTCCACTGTGAGCATCTGTTGCATGCGTCGATTCCACGCACCGTGGGCTGAATGGGCAGCCGGTGCTTCCACAGGTGCTTCTACAGGTGCCTCCACCGGTGTCTTTTCCATGACCACCTCGTCAACGCGACGCCGCACGTAGATGTCCTCTCCAGGATTCTGACAATACTTCGAATTGACGTTCGGATCGAAGCTGTCGCATGTCGCCGCACAGACACATGCCCCGTAGGCATCGGGTGAAGTCCTTGTTGGTGGATGTGCCGTCTTCTTCCAATCGTCAGAGAAGGCCTCCCGATTGTTTGTCCAATCGCCCGGTGAAACGAAGTAGGTGAACCAATCGGGTGCCTGTCCATCCTTCAACTTTGGTATCCAAGGATGCGGTCGCGCACCATCCAAAAGTGTCGTGTTGATTCCCATTGTGAGCTGTGCGAGTACGTGCATGATGAGAAGAGCACTCTTTTTGGGGTCCACATCATAGACCGCCGCAGAGACATTGAATTGGACTTTATCTTCGGGGATCTGCGCATTCAAATCGTAAGCACCCGCTGTTGAAAGACCAATCACACCACCCTTGTGACGCCTGACGAGTTTTCCAAATAGACGTAGAATGTTTTTGGTGTACACTGTCTTTGGAAACGCCTTGGAAGACAAGCCTCGAATCTCTATATTTGTCACTCGGCGAATGTCCACAATGTCATCGATGTCTTGCTTGAGCATTTTTGCTTCCCTTTTGATTATTGCAACGAGTGTGCGGGCGATCGGTCGAGCCACCATGAGCATTGCCCTAACCTCTCTCTGCAACTCCTGGTATGGTATCTTGAGTATTCTCACTAGCATATTCGACGCTGACAAGTACTTCTTGGTGACCGCATCGGCCGCCGATTCACCAGTATCCTTGGCAGCGCCTTTGGTAGCACTCCCTGTAGCATCCTTGGCAGCGCTTCTGCCAGCATCTGTGACGCCCGTCTGGGCAACACGTTCTGTGGTGTCGGTGGCGACCTTCTTCGCCCCAAACTCGGTCAATTCAATGCTACCATCGCGGGCCGCAGCACCGACTGCGACTCTGGTGCCTACCACCGCACCTTCAAGCGCGGCGTCGGCTGCCACTTCAAAACCCGTCGCCACGCCCTCCGTCGCCACATCGACGACGACATCCGCCAATCCGATTGCGAGCCAGACCCACCAAGGGATGTGTGGTTTTGCCGGACGACAGCCTTCGTACAGATCGGACGCACCGATGCGCGATGGTGACTGTTGTGCGCAGACAGTGTCGCACGAGTCCCCACAACGACCCCAGGGCGATTCGGGTGACAATGGCACGAGGCAACAGTCCGACGACGCCGCGTTTGCGCAATAGTTGACCCCACGCTTCACCTTGGGACCGCTCTGTGTCCAATTCAAGGCGTCGTGCAGATTGCGGGGGTTGGACGACCCATCGGCAAGACTCGCATGCTGATTGAACCAAGGGTCGCTCAAGTCGTTGAGCGACATGCGAGGGTATCCCAACTTTTGGTAGACGTTGACGTTGGTGGAGACCATCTTTGTCGGCGTGAACGCCTTAACGGCATCGATCTGACTCGGGTATCCTTGGCGCATGACCCAGCCAATCGATGGGTAAATGTTACCAAGATCTTCGACATATTTACCATCGGTGTACCACCTTTCCGGGTTTGTGTCGCTGTACATGCTCTTCACCTTGTCAGGAGTCATTGCATTCGGAATCGGCATCGGAAGACAAATCAGCGGGGCCGGTGGGGCAGGACCAGGAGATGGAGGTGGGTGCGGCGCAGGCGAAGGGTTGGGCGGGGGTGGCGACGGAGGCGGTGGATCTGGAGGTGGAGGTGGTGGCGGCGGTGGAGGAAACGGCGGAGGTGGAGGTGGTGGCGGATTCGGCATCCCATCGGCGGCACAACTGATTGGCATCCTGCGCATCGAAACAAATCCCGTGGGGTTTGTCGAGTAGATGCACGAATCACTAGAATCACTAGAATCCTTGGAAACACAATAGTGCACACTCGAAGATATAGTACCACAAGTGCGGTCCTCAGGCACGCCTCTGCACGCATAAAAACCCTCCTTCCAATGATATGGATCGTTTGTCAATGTTTTGGGTGTTCCACATGACTGAAACTGATCTTTTGGGACGACGTATGCGCTGGGAATGCGCCGTGGCGTTTGACACTGAGCCGAGAGGAGCGTTGCACGAATGGCCGAAGGGGGTAACGTGCGTGCATTGAATTCGTCACGAGTGATTCTCCCACGATGCATCAGCACATTGAAGACATCGTCTTCGGCGATGCACTCCTTTCCGTCGTCAGTCAAACTCGTGAAGCATGGAATCTCCTCAAGCAGATAGCAAAAGAAGGGCGGTGCTACAGGACGTCGTGTCGATTTACCATCAGGGTACGAATACTCCGAGTGCCACGACGCCAAGGTATCCGCGACGTTCGATGAAGGAAGTCCAGGGTCGAGCTGCGGATAGTAGGCATACCCACTCCACGTGGCCACACACCCTCGCGTAGAGTGGCAAACGGTATTGCAGGTCGTACGCCCACGCTCCGACTGGACGCCACGATAATCCCAATCGTATCCCCGATTGACATCTGGCATCGAGGTACCAGGCGGACCGCTCACGCGCACACCGTTGAACTCTACGGACGGTGGTACATCCGTAGTCGCAGAGGCCGAGATGGTCACATAACGTCCGTAACGTGGAACCGCTGCGACACGACCAGGCACATCTTGGATGGTAAAGTGGATGGACCCTTTGTTAACGTCGCGCAGCAAATGAACCGCGCTATTCAGCCATGTAGAGCTAAAGAACACTGACTGATTTGTCGAAACAATGACCATGGAATCACCTGTTGACGCCTTCTGACAAGTCGGACTAACCTCCTCTGAACATGGAAAGTCGGCAACATGAATGTCGAAATGGGTGTGGTTTCCTATCAGTGTAGTGAAAGTATTGAAACTGACCACCGTCAGGTAGATCTCAAGACTTGTCACCCAATGGGACTTGCCCAAGTCGATGACGAGCCTACCCTCCTCAAGCTCGCAATTCGCGGTGTGTTGCATCGAGTTCTCAAAGATGGGCCCAAAGGCGATATTTGAAGGGTCGGTGCATGCACCTTGACCTCTTGAGTTGAGGGTTTCCTTGACGACGGTCGATGGCAAGACCACATTGTACGCGGGTGGAATCATGGACAAACTCAAAAAGTCGTCAAACCATGGTGGTGGTGCGGGTGGGGATGACGGAGGCGAGGGTGGGGACGGTGGTGGAGGAGGGCTGGGTGGGGGTGGTGAGGGTGGAGGTGAAGGCGGTGGTGAGGGTGGAGGTGGAGATGGTGGAAGTGGCAGGGAGGGTGGAGATGGGGGGAATGGTAGAGGTGGCAGGGAGGGTGGTCCTGGTGGAGGGGGTAAACAAATACCACAGCCAGAGTCATCGGTATACGTACATGCACCACTTTCACAATGCTCAGACCGTGAACAAAGCCCACCGACTGGTACAGATTTGCACCATGAATGAGCACCGTCTTGTAGACTAGTACCAAGACCACAGCATATAGCAAGAGTGTTGCAACCCCAGATAAATCCACATGCACTAGTGTCAGTATTAGTACCGTCAAAAAGGGTGGTACAATGAAAGGAAGCAAATGCTACTGAACTGCATTCATGACCAGGTGGTGACGACGGTGGTGGCGAGGGTGGTGGTCGGGGTTGGGCAGGTGGTGGTGTAGTGATACTCAGTCTCCGTCGTGCGTTTGTTGTTGTTGGTGGGACTGGAGATGGAGGTGGTAATGGAGATGGAGGTGGTGGTGGTGGGGACGGTGGTAGGGATGGTGGTGGAGGTGGAGGAAAGGGGGAATTGTCCACATCTGACGCCCAGTGCAAGTCGACTACGCGTTCAATCGGTGCGAGTGTCGCCGTGTTCAATGGGCACTCCCACGGGCATGGCGACGTGTACGGATCGTGAATTTGTGGGGGTCGAGGCCCCACAACACCCTTCCCATACTCCATGAAGGTAAAGCCTCGTATTTCGGCAAAGAATGTGTCCGCTTCCGGTCGCGTTTTGAAACGCCGCACAGCCAGCCCTTTGCACTCGACGTGATATGGGAACGGACCCGATGCGTCGATCGGGCTGGTGACCTTCCAGATGGGCTCGGGTGGTGGTCCATTGGGCAGCGGCGGTGGACCGGGCGGTGCGGGAGGTGAGGGTGGTGAGTGCGGTGGGGGAGGGGGCGAGGGCGGATCAAGGACGTAGCAATCGACAAGATCGAATCGTTTTCGACCGACGTCGCTTTCGGATGGATCGTTGGGACATGTCTTGAGATCTGCGTCTGCGTAGACGTCAACACCTTGACGCAGATCGAAGCGACCGTAGGCGTCGTCACCATCGCGCTGCGCAAACCACTTTTGTTGGTTTCCCGCGTCCGCGGGGTACGTTGACGTCCATTCGGCGGTGTGTTCCAATGGTCCGTCAATGTTGACGACGGTGTCGTAGAGCTCACATCCATGGTGACTCTTGTGGTAGAGGTGGCACTTGATGTCGTGTTCGCAAGTGCGGCAGCAGTCTTTGGCGGCGTAGCCTCGTTCGATCCGATACGGCTTCAGTGTGGCGTTCCATCCGTAGGCCATCGTGAAGGGTTGCATTCGAATGGGGCATTGCCATGGGCATTGCGCAAAGTCGCGTCGGTCGCCAGTCAGATGCGAGAGGAGGAGGTTAAGGGCGGTCTGCGCCTCCTCAAGGGTCTGCCACCCTCGCTGTGGGAGACCAGTGAGGGCCTTTTGGTAGATGTGCGCGTCCACTCCACCACATTGCAACGCTGGACGATGGTAGTACGAGCCGCCACACCCACAGTCACGGATCGCGTCGGGGCCACACGGCCCTTTCAGACCCTCTTCGGGGCTCAGTTCGATGCATCGTGCCTCCCATTCGTGGGTGGGTGGTGGTGGCGTAGGGGGTGGCGCCTCGTACCGTTGGATATCATTCGATTCGAATGTGAGTGCTGCCTGAGCACATTCAACGGAATTATGGCACGCTTTTGCGCACTGGACATCCGGCTCGATGGCGACACGGCCCTCATAACTCAACGGAAACTCGATTGTCTCTGGATTCGCAGCGCGCGCAACGGGCGTGAAGCCTTGGGGGGGAGCTTCGTCTCCGATGACCCAGATACCGTTTGCAAAGGTGGGTCGTGCGTACAGGGCGGAGAGGGCGTCATCTTTGATCCACGTGGCGTGTGCGATTTGCGTGCTGGTGGTCGATGGATGAAGGCTAATCTTCAGTTTGGACACGTCCAATGCGGTCAACCCCGAGGGTCCATGGAGCGACGATGCGGCCGTCATGAGTTGGAGGCGCATCCAATGGTATACTTGCAAATCACTCGGTGGGAGGAAGCCGTACGGTTGTTGGATGGGTGTACAGTATCGCCCAGCTTGACCATTGTATATGAAACTTAGCTCGACGTAGTTGGAGGTGGACCACACATCGTCTTCGTGTTCAAACGTCGCACGTGTATAGTCGTACAACGCGAGGCCATCATCGGTTAGTCCGCTGGGTGATGTGGCGCCCAAGTAGGCGTGCAGCAACGCGAATTGCAGCCCGGGGTCTGTGATGCTCTGCACGTACGATCGCATCGCCTGCGCGAAAATCTTGGCAAATGGTGGTTTCGTCGACACGATACGGTGAACAAAGGTCCGTGCGCTCCATTGGCGCGTGGCATTCGACCGAGCGAGGAGCGCTTCGACGTGCATGACTGTGTCTTGATGCTGCACATCCACGTAGTGCATCGAATCGTTACACTGTATCGACGCGGCGATTTGGGGTGTGACGAACGCATGTTCGAGCGTTCCAATCTGATTGGTCTTTGGGTCACGCCGAAAGAAGGGGTCGACTTCGTGAATTTCGCATACGCCAAAGATGTGGTCTGCCAGTTGTAGTAGTTCGATGCCAGTGACACGATCGATGGAGCGTGCACTTCGCGATGGGCACTGCGAGATTGCGATACAATAGCATGTCTGCGTGAGATCGGACGCCAGGAAATTGGGTCCCACTTGCACCGCCGAGACCTCGAGGCGCATCTCGTCAAAATTGGCGCAATCGAGCGCACATGACTCGGCGGTCACGGGGACGCTTGCTTTGAAGTGGGGAACGATGACGATCATTCCGTCATCGTACGCTTGGGTTTGTATAGGGGAGGTGACACATCGATTCTGTTTGAAATGGTGCACCGGATCCGTCGGATCGATGCATCGACCACGAAGCACTCGACGCATGTATACAGAGGGTTCCCCTCCAGGATAGCCCTTCCCATGCACGGTTTTGGTGGGGCCAATGGCAAAATCCGGTGGTGGTGGTGGGGTGGGTGGTGGTGGTTGGACGGCAAAGTCGCATCCGCAGAAGAGTTGATCGCTGTGCATGCAATTCTCGGTTTGGAAAGGTCCATCGGCGATTGGGTTGAGGTAAGCGCGGCTGACTCCGATGCTACACCCGTGGAAGCAGTTGACATCACCGGCAAAGGTGCATCGATGTTTGTGAAGATCGACCTGGCGGATCCGACCACCCGAACGTCCATACGCAAGATCGGCGCACTGCTCAATGCTTCGCACAGGTGGACAATGGACATTTCCAGATAAGATTTGACCTAGTGGAGGTGGTGGTGGTAATGGCGGTCTTCTCGATCGAAGAAAAAATGCAAACTGTGGGGGGCCATCGACGCCCTGCAGGCATGTCTCCGCAAATGTGCCCTTATCGAGCAAAGATGTCAATGGTCGTCCTTTGAGGATGTCCATATCAGTGAGGACTAGGATGTTGCACGACGCGACGCCATGACTGCAATTTGTTATCGACGTGTCGATTGCAAAGCCGATGCATGCCTCTGGGGCAACGACCGCCTCACAATACAGTGCGCACTCGTCGGCAAACTGACGCTCGTCTCTCCCCCTTTTGACGAATTGTTGTGCGAGTACACCGCCCTTGCACAGATTCTGCCGTCGCACTGCGACGTCGGGAAGCGTGCGCAGGGCTGTACCCTCTCGATTCGTCGCACACATTGTGCTACCCATGCCGGTATACTCGAAACCAATGCGGTCGATTGCATATGCAAAGGGTGGCGACGGTGGCAGCGAAGGTGTGGGGGGACGCGCGCCGATTACCGAACGACCCTTGCACACGTTGTCGATTAGTTGCTTGACATTTGGTAGAACATTGGTGCACCCACGTTCTAAGAAGACGTCGCACCGATCGGTTGCGGCTCTAGGTCGAGGAAATTCTTCAAAGGCATCGCAGCTTTGCCAACAGAGGCCCGCGTCGTGAAGGCCACCATGACAAAGCGGTTGGTTGAGACGATCGACGCCGTCAAACCCCACACCATGCGAGAGTTCGTCTATCGCTCGAAGGCAAGCATTGCGACGCGTGATGACGCTCGTCTTGGCGCATACTTGTGCAGAAATGGCACGAATCCGCGTATCAGAGAATTGCGCGCGTGCTTCGATGAGGCGAATCGGTGGAGGGGGTGGTGGCGGTGGTGGGGATTTGACGGTTGTCAGCTCCTTCTTCTCGCCATAGCAGACGATTCCCGTGGCGATTGGCGTCTCGCATGGTACGATACGTGCTGCATAGCGAAGACTGGCATATGGCTTGTATACCAGCGCGCAGCCATCACGTGAGCCGTCGTCGCCTTCACGATCACCACCGGGTTCGTCCCACGGCCAGTACGGCGATGCTCGACGATTGGGCCGTGCGACCCAAAATGCATAGATGCGCGCTTGGCCCGCTTTGACGATGGTCGCGATCGCCTCGATCTGGTTGATAGGATCGGCGACGGTGGTGAGATGATCGCGATTGGGTACATCGGAAATGCCTCGTCGGCGACATAGTTCGGATGCTTGTGAGAAAGTGATGATCGCTTCGACCGGTGGCTTCCGATTGAGACGCGCCGCATCGTCAAAGGGGAGCGACGGTGGCAAACGGATGCATCGATCACCGCTCAGCAGATCGCATCGCTCGCGTGCCATATCCGGTGGGGTTTGCGACGTCACCGCCATCTCCGTCGCGAAATCGAGTAGGGAGCAAGAGCCTATCCCTCGAAGAAGGAGGCACTCAAAGCGTTCGGACTTCAAATAGTTGGGTCGTGTGGTATAGGCATTGCACCCTTTCGTTTCGAGGCAAAAGAGCGAACACGTCTCTTCGGTGTACCCTCCTGGTGCGACGCTCAAAATGGATGACCTCAACGTATCGAGCGAAGGTCCATCCTCTGCCAATCGTCTACCGTTGGCAATCGATTGCTGGTCATCCTGTTGATCGATTCGGTTGCGTTGTGCGAGCACCTCCTTGGTACTCTCGAACAATAAATCGACAATCGTCGGTGGTGCCGGTGGTGCACCGCTGAAAAAGGGGGTACGAGGATCGACAAGGTGTCTCAACAGATCATTCCCATCGTCGAAGCAATGCGTCGCCCGCAAGTCGGCGTCGAGCACCCGCTTTGCCATGGCACAAACGAGACGTGTCGATCTGCCGACAATGAGTGGATCTGTAAGTGTGTCCAATATCGCCCCACAACGTTCGTCGGCCCACGGCGCGGGGAGGGGTGGGTGCGGGGGTGAAGGTGGTGGGCTTGGGGGTGACGGTGGTGGGGAAGGGATGAATCGCCGTGTAATTGGTGGTGGAGGCGGTGGTGGCGGGCGTAGTGTCCCCCGTCGTACGATTCCAATACCAGGAACGTACAAGATCGCCGCTCCGTCGTAGGCCGTCTTGCTGATCCGCTCGTTGATAATCGATGGGACCTTTCCAGGGTCGTAACCTGTCAATCCTGAGGCCACCTCGAGATCGTTTGCCCGATTTTTGGCATCTTCAAGGCTCCCGAAGAGCGAAAGTTGGAGGGGCACCACTCGAGGGTTGCAATCCGCCGTGTACGAGGGCTGTCGATTCTTGAGGAGTCGCTTCGTCGTGGCGGTGTAAAAATCTTGGAAAGGCCCTGTCTCACCACACTTACCAAGGCAAAGCTCACGGCCCTTCAGACAGTAACCAGGGTCGGAGGCGCAATTACTCCATTCGACACCCGAATCGACCGCGAATCGATAGAGAGGATTGTAGCACCCTTGAAACGCCGCGGATTTGCACTGGTCGTACAAGAACGCCGACATCTCGTATGTGAGCCGATCAAAGCCTAATTTGTAGTAATCGGAACCGGCGAGACCGTAGACACCCGCGCGTGGTGCGTTGATCTCCACGAGACGACATGCCTGCTTGAGCATGGTCAAGGCCGCAATGTCTGCGTCGTTAACCTTACCTTGCTGCATGTTCGGGTCGATTTTACGTTTCAACCAAGTATCGGCGATGGATTGTGCGTGAACACGATCGAGGTTGCTTAGCTCCGGTGCGATGCGTGTAAAATGCGTTGCCGCCGCGTCAAACTGTTCGGGTTCAAACTTCTGATCCAACCAAAACCGTTCATATGAATTGTTGAACCCGGTCGTACATAGGTCCACATAGAAGGAACCGTTCGGCCCACATGTGTTGTGCACATCGTACGAAAAAGTCTTTATGTTGTGCGGCGAAAGGCAGCTGATTGTCGATGTGATGAAATATGAAATCAATCGAAGCTCCGGAACCTGCGCAAGTGTAGATGTAAATGGGAATCAAGATGCGCATGAGTGTCGAGTTCGAGTGCTTAGATACGTGCTTAGATACTCACTTTGCATGTAAAGCATGCCGCACACCCGACGGTGTTGTTATTGCTCAGACGCTTCTCTAGTTGCGGTGTGACAAAGGCGTTTGTGTCGATGCCACTCAATGGGAAGAGGCGACCAGCCTCATTCCACGTGTCTTGAATCACTTTGAAAATCTCATCCAACACGATGAACGCCGAAGTGAAGATGATCAGCTCGCGGGGGTGATCCAAAAAGTCGCATCGCTCGTAAATGCACCTGAGAAACAACACAAGCTTTGGTGAGAGGAGTGGAAATGAATCGGGAGCTGGTCGATAGAGCGCACCGTAATTCGGCACGCCAACTGGGGACGTCAAAGAGGTGAAGCATGCATCCAATCGCGTCGATTACGACGAATATCGAGGGTACACAGATGTCCGTGATGAAGATGATGACAAAATCCATCGCGATCTTTAAAACCCGACCGACGATACCACTGCGCATCAATTGGTATGCAAGTAGCCCAAAGACGCGCAGAAGATCGACTAAGATGGTCCCCATGAGCACCGCCGTCTCATCTAGAAGGATGTATATCACATGGAAGAGCAAGTCGAAAACGAGACCAAAGAGCTCGATTACATAGCCTACAAACTCGCCGATGACTCCCGTAAAG
>Ga0302130_1000842_pt1 | contig 17591 bp, 13 predicted proteins | sample CB9_surface_MG_FD_203117 | JGI IMG/M metagenome (GOLD analysis project Ga0302130, IMG submission 203117) | Marine microbial communities from Western Arctic Ocean, Canada - CB9_surface | ecosystem: Environmental > Aquatic > Marine > Oceanic | place: Canada: Western Arctic Ocean | collected... | reverse complement strand
TAATTTGGAATGGTCACAGTGGATTGAAGAAGTCTTTAAGGCAAAGGACTTTGGTTTATCAATTGTAAGTCATACTGAACCAATGGATATAGGAATTTATGCTAATCCAGAATACTATTTCCAATACGACAACCCTGTCTTCCAGGCGCTGATGATAGAACTTAATGCAACTGCTGATCCGGTAGGTCGCTCAGCTTTGTTGGCCAAAGCCCAGAAAATAATCTCAGAAGATTATGTGAATGGCTATTTGTTTGAACTTGCCGTGGCAACTGTTGCACAGGCAGGCGTTCGTGGACTTTGGGTGAACCAACCAACTGCAGCTGTTGACCTTACTGTTGTAAGCTGGGCAGATTAAAAAATAACTGACCTTGGCGCTTATGAGCGCCAAGGTCATGTGAGCTGATATAAGAATGGGTAAAGATAATTCCTAAGTTACAACACTTAAAACTTGCAAGAATTTCATGTTATTTATGCATATTAATAGGCATGTGATTGTTGCTAAGGCTGCAGTGAGTACCTGTCTAACCCGAGAGATGACAGCCTGTTTATGATGTTGCTATTATACTTTGAGTGGCTGCATGACAGAGCCAGTGAGGTTTTTTGAAGTGATCCGCTATACTCTTGGTCGATTGTCATCTCTAATTATTAGTCTCGTTATTGCGTCACTGGTAATATTCTCAGTTATTGAAGTTATTCCTGGCGACCCTGCTTCTTTTATGTTAGGTATAAACGCCCGCGAAGACACGCTTGCGGCCTTGCGTAGCGAAATGGGCCTCGATCAGCCTCTGGCAGTCAGATATTTTGACTGGGTAATCGGTTTATTGCAGGGTGATTTTGGAAATTCTTGGACCTATAAAACACCAGTTTCGGAGTTGATTTCGGATCGAATTTGGGTCTCTCTTCCACTTGCTATTTATGCGCTAATTCTCTCCACGCTTATAGCGTTTCCAGCAGGTATTCTAGCTGCAAGCCGTCGCGGTGGGACAAGTGATGTCACAATTATGGGGGCAACACAGATGGGTGTTGCTATTCCTAATTTTTGGTTTGCAATGATAATGGTTTTGATTTTTGCAATTCACTTGCGTTGGTTTTCTGCTGGAGGTTTTCCGGGCTGGAGTAACCCATTACAGGGACTGAAATCACTTACACTTCCCGCTATATCATTGGCGCTCCCTCAAGCAGCCATTCTCGCACGTATTATGCGGTCTTCGTTACTAGACATGCTTTCTGAGGATTTCATAAGAACGGCGCGCGCTAAGGGACTGACGCGAAGCCAAGCACTCTGGAGACATGCTGTGCGTAACGCACTTATTCCAGTTCTTACTATCATTGGTCTGCAGTTCTCGTTTCTCTTAGCTGGTGGCATCATAATTGAACAAATTTTCTTTTTACCAGGCCTTGGGCGTCTGATTTTCCAAGCTATTTCTGCACGCGATTTAATCGTTGTGGAAAGTGTTGTGATGCTGTTGGTGTTCACAGTGATCATGGTTAATTTTGCGGTAGATCTTGCCTATGCAGCTGTTGATCCAAGACTGAGAAGCAAAGTATGAAACGTGGGCTAATTATTGGTAGCTTTCTAAGCTTTGTATTTATGGGGTTGGCATGTATTTCCTTTCTTTGGGTACCTTATGATATTGAAACTCTAGATATTGCGAACAAACTAAAAAAACCTAGCTTGAGTCATTGGTTGGGGACCGATCACTTTGGCCGCGATATTTTTTCAATGATCATGATAGGAGCACGTACATCAATTGCCGTGGCATTACTGGCTGTCGGTATTGGGGTCACGATTGGCGTACCTTTGGGGCTTTTCTCCGCAGCCCGGCGAGGATGCTTTATTGACGAAATTATAATGCGTGGAAATGATCTTATATTTGCGTTTCCTTCTTTGGTAATTGCGATCCTGATCACAGCTGTTTTTGGGGCGTCTGCTGTGAATGCAATTGTTGCGATAGGTATCTTTAATATTCCTGTTTTTGCACGCCTCACACGTGCGGCAGCACTTCCCCTCTGGGAACGAGATTTTGTTTTATCCGCCAGAGTTTGTGGAAAGTCTGAGGCACGTATTTCAATCGAACATATTCTTCCCAACATTACTAATTTGATGATCGTCCAGGGAACAATACAATTTAGCCTTGGCATTTTGGCAGAAGCCTCGCTTTCATACATTGGGTTGGGCGCGCAACCACCAACCGCAAGTTGGGGCCGTATGCTCGCTGATGCACAAACATTGGTCAGCATTGCACCTCACGTAGCACTTGTCCCCGGGCTTGCTATTTTACTTATGGTTCTTGGTTTGAATTTGATGGGCGATGGTCTGCGAGATCTTTTTGATCCCCGTATCAAGGAGCAGCGAACATGAACCTTTTGAACGTCAAGGATCTGTCACTTTCCATAGGTGGCGTTCAAATTTTGCAGGACGTTTCTATAGATATGCTCTCGGGTGAGATTGTGGCGATCACAGGGGAGAGTGGGTCAGGAAAATCGCTTACAGCGTTAGCTGTTATGGGGCTTTTGCCTCGTGGATCTGTGACTAAAGGTTCTATCTGGTTAGAGGAAAAGGACATTCTGACAACGTCGGAACATGATCTATGTAGCATGCGAGGGCGTGCTATGGGCATGGTGTTCCAAGAGCCTATGACGGCTCTTAATCCTGTAAAAACGATTGGGGACCAAGTAGCTGAAACCATTATAATTCATGATAGGGTCACAAAGTTTGATGCTAATAAGCGCGCTGCAGATATGTTGCAGCGGGTAGGCCTCACCGTTGAACCTTCTCGCTATCCGCATGAATTATCTGGAGGCCAACGCCAGCGGGTTGTTATTGCTATGGCAATAGCATTACGACCAAAGCTACTAATTGCGGATGAACCTACAACTGCGTTGGATGTGACAACACAAGCTCGTATTCTAGAGCTTCTTAAAGATCTGGTCGCTGACTTTGATATGGGGCTATTGATCATTACACATGACTTGGCAGTTGTGGCAGAAATTGCAGACAAAATTATTGTAATGCAGAAGGGCTGTATTGTTGAAGCTGAAGACACGCATGAGTTATTATCCAATATGCGGCACCCCTACACTAAGGCGCTCTTTAATGCGTCTACGCACAGGGTTACTCTTCCTGAATATATACCGTCACTACCACTTTTATCAGTTGAATCTGTAACTCGAACTTATAATTTACCGCGCACTTCAGTTTTTGGTTCTCGTCCAAAGCTTCAAGCATTGGATGGTATCAGTTTCCACATATCCCACGGTGAGCGTGTAGGGTTAGTTGGTGAAAGTGGCTGTGGAAAATCAACTCTGACACGAGCTATTTTAGGACTTGAAGAAGTTCAAAAAGGCCAAATCACGCTAGGTGGGCAACCCGTTTTTTCGCAAAAAAATCTGAATATGGAGGTCCGCCGCAAGATGCAGGTTGTATTTCAAGACCCCTATGGTTCTTTCAACCCGCGTCACCGCGTGGATAGGCTAATTGCTGAACCGCTTCACGTTTTGGAAAATGCTCCGGTTGGTAAAGAGAGAGGTTTCGCTGTTTCAAAAGCGCTGGAGGATGTTGGCTTATCAACTACTGATGCAAACAAATACATTCATGAATTTTCTGGCGGACAACGCCAACGGATCGCTATTGCCCGTGCGCTGATTATTGAACCTGAACTCATCATATTTGACGAAGCTGTTTCTGCTTTAGATGTATCGATACGCGCCCAGGTTTTAGATTTGATTGCTGATTTATGTCAAAAACGGCCTTTGGCTTACCTGTTCATAAGTCACGATCTGTCAGTCGTACGCACGGTTACCGATCGCGTGATAGTCATGCAGTTTGGTAAAATAGTAGAGCAGGGTCAAACAGAACAAGTGTTTTCCAATCCACAACATGCTTATACGCAAAGTTTAATTGCCGCTGCACCAAAACTGCCGGAGGTTACGTATGCTATTGAAACTGTTTGATATCCCCAGGGCCCGTAATTTAATTGGGGGTGTTTGGGTTCAGGCTGATGCTGAAATTGAAGTTATTGATCCTTCTACTAATAAGCCAATAACTAGTATCGCGCGTGGAACCATTGCAGACATTGATGCGGCCGTTAATGCAGCTCAATCCGCATTGGTGGGCGAGTGGGGAGCAATGACTGCGCTAGAGCGGGGCAGGATCCTTATCAAAGTAGGAGTGGCCGTTCTTAATCATGTGGAGGACCTTGCCAAGATTGAAGCGATGGACGTTGGAAAACCGCTAACGCAAGCGCGTGCTGACGCTGTGGCTCTTGCTCGTTATATGGAATTTTATGGTGGTGCAGCAGATAAAATTACTGGTGAAACTATTCCTTATCTGGATGAGTACACTGTCTACACATTGCGCGAACCACATGGTGTGACTGGCCATATTGTTCCGTGGAATTATCCGATGCAAATAGTTGGTAGATCCGTGGGTGCCGCGCTTGCGATGGGTAACGCCTGCGTGTTGAAGCCTGCTGAAGAAGCCTGCCTAACTGCATTGGCTTTTGCGGAAATTGCGCAAAAGGCGGGACTTCCGGCAGGCGCACTTAATGTTGTGACGGGTTTGGGTTCAGAGGCAGGTGCTGCGCTTTCATCCCACGCAGGTATTCAACATTTATCCTTTACGGGTTCTGTTAAAACTGGTCAGCTAATCCAAACAGCGGCAGCACAGAACGTCGTTCCGGTTACACTAGAATTGGGGGGCAAATCGCCTCAATTAGTTTTTGAGGATGCGGATTTGGATCGCGCATTGCCGTTTCTGGTTAATGCAGGCATCCAAAATGCAGGTCAAACATGTTCGGCATCTAGCCGTATTCTTGTTCAGCGAGGTGTTTACGATACAGTTTGCACACGCATGGCAAAAGCATACTCCTCACTAAAGGTTGGTTCTGCAATGGATGATTTAGATTTGGGCCCGTTAATCTCGGCACGACAAAAAGAAATTGTTTCTGGATTTATTGATCGTGGTTATGATTTAAAAGTTGCAGCGCAGGGCAATATTGTATCTCAAGAGGATGGCTTCTATGTACGTCCAACTTTATTCAGAGATGTTCCCTCAAATCATCCGCTTGCTCGCGATGAAATTTTCGGACCTGTGCAAGTGATTATTCCATTTGATACTGAGTTAGAAGCAATAGAAATTGCTAATAACACAGAGTATGGTTTGGTAGCATCCATTTGGACCCAAGATGGGGGGCGACAAATGCGGCTAGCTAAGAAGTTAAGATCTGGCCAAGTGTTTATTAATAATTATGGTGCTGGTGGAGGGGTTGAACTGCCCTTTGGTGGTGTTGGTAAATCAGGACATGGACGTGAAAAAGGTTTTGAAGCGCTGTATGGGTTTTCGTCATTAAAAACAGTAGCTGCTTGGCATGGGTGATTTTATGAGACTTAAAGGAAAAACTGCAATCGTGACAGGTGGCGCCTCTGGTTTTGGAGCGGGCATTGCGCGAAAATTTGCCACTGAAGGTGCTCAGGTTATCGTAGCCGATCTAAACCTAGACGGTGCGCAAACTATTGCGGCAGAAATTGGAGGCATTGCTCAACTTTGTAACGTGTCTGATTTGGACAGTGTTTTTGCAATGAAAGATGCGGCTTTGACAGCCTTTGGGCATTTGGATATTTTAGTGAATAATGCAGGCACTACCCATTTGCCTCTAGCATTAGAAGACGTAACGGCCGCTGATTTTGAGAAAGTGTACAACGTTAATATTAAGTCAGTCTACCTGACTGCACAGGCATTTGTTCCTCACTTCAAAGAGCGTGGCTGCGGCGCAATACTGAATGTAGCCTCGACTGGGGGTGTGTCCCCGAGGCCGCGCCTGACATGGTATAATGCGTCAAAAGGGTGGATGATTACTGCAACGAAGGGGATGGCTGTTGAACTCGCCCCTTCGGGAATCCGTGTTAATGCCATTAATCCAGTTGCTGGTGAGACCCCACTGCTGAAGTCATTCATGGGCGAAGATACACCAGAAATCCGTGCAAAATTTTTATCAACGATTCCAATAGGTCGATTTTCGACACCAGAAGACATGGGCAATGCTGCTTGTTTCTTATGTTCAGATGAGGCCAGTATGATCACTGGAGTGGCAATGGAGGTTGACGGTGGGCGTTGTATCTAGGCCTGGTCCAAGAAATTTGATAACAGATGTTGCTGGACTAAAGGTTGGCAATTCCCAAGTAAATTTTTTTAAGACTGGCAGTACGGTTTTGGTGGGGGACGTGCCATTTACGGCGAGTGTACATGTGATGGGTGGGGCTCCGGGAACAAAAGAAACTGATCTGTTAGCACCGGATAAAACAGTTGATAAAATTGATGCACTTGTTTTATCTGGTGGATCTGCATTTGGCCTGGATGCGTGTTCTGGTGTTATGGATGGTTTGCGAAAAATGGGTCGTGGTTTCCCAGTGGGCCCGATGCGGGTTCCAATCGTGCCAGGGGCAATCATTTTTGATTTAATTAATGGTGGCAACAAGGATTGGGTGGAAAATCCATACCGTGAGCTTGGGCGTGAAGCACTCAGCACTGCGTCAGGTGAATTCCCTCTTGGCACGGTAGGTGCCGGAACAGGCGCTTTGGCCGCAATGCAAAAGGGCGGTTTAGGGTCGGCTTCTGTTGTTTTGAAAAATGGCTATACGGTGGGAGCTTTAGTTGTGGCCAATCCTATGGGCAGCGTTACCACCGCTAGCGGCAAATATTTTTGGGCAGCGCCTTTTGAAGTGGATGGTGAATTTGGTGGTATGGGCGTTGACCCTGAGCATGCTAACTTTGATGGAAAACAAAGTCTAAAAGAAGCTGCGATGATGGTTTTCAATGCTGAGATGTCCAATACGACGATAGCAATTGTTGCCACCGATGCGCCTTTGACTAAAACGCAATGTCATCGCCTAGCGGTCACTGCCCACGATGGGATGGCACGCGCTATCGTTCCGTCGCATACACCTCTTGATGGTGATTTAATCTTTGGCGTTTCTACGACCAACGGTGCTGTTGATTATAATATATTTCGTGATATTAGCGCTGCGGCTGCTGTCTGCTTAAGCCGTGCAATTGCTCGCGGCATCTACGAAGCGACTAGCTACGCAGATGATATTTTACCAACATATAGGTCCAGCTAAATAACACCGATATTCAGGTAGTATGAGTAAATTTTAAGTTATCAGGATCTTAGGTTGTGCGTCTTGGACTATTTTTTAGTCTTGTTTGAGGCGAACAGGCTCGATGAAAGCCCAGGCCAAATAGTACTTGTGAAATTGCCTGCTTCATAAGTGTGATGATTTCGAACCAAACCATAATGGACAAAAGTGGAGACCTCTGTAAATTATATTCTAAATATTAGTATATTTGTTGGCTGCAATACCCCTTTGTCAACAAACCGAATTTTCTCCAAAGACGGAACCGTGCAGGCGTGAAAAATGTTTCAAGGTCGGTTTTGTAACTGGGAGGTCGGCAAGTCTTCCTATTTTGGAGTGACTTCGGGCAATGTATGCGCAACGTGAAAGGGAGTCGTTCGCGATGAAGACGCAAGTAAAAGCTTTGGTTGTTGGTGGCGGTGCCGTTGGGACGTCAATTGCCTACCATCTGGGGAAACGTGGATGGGACACCATGCTGATCGAACGTGACGAGTTGACGTCTGGATCGACATGGCATGCGGCAGGGCTTCTGCCTTTGTTCAACATGTCCTATGCAACCACGCATATCCATAAATACTCTGTAGACTTCTATAAGGCTCTTGAGGATGAAACCGGTTTGAATGCTGGGTTTGCGGTGGTAGGCAACCTGCGTATGGCGCAAACTGATGAGCGAATGGACGAGTATAAGTTATATGCCTCCACCGCTGAGACCTGTGGTGTACCTTATGTGTTTATGACACCAGATGAGATTAAAAAGAAATGGCCTTTGATCCATACCGAAGATCTGAAAGGTGCTATTTATCATGACACGGATGGCTATATTAATCCTGCTGATGTCACCATGGCCATGGCCAAAGGTGCGCGGCAGTTTGGGGTCTCTATTGAACGCAGATGGCAGGCGGATGGCTTCCATTGGACTGGCACGCATTGGGAAGTAACCTGCACTAAAATGATTGAAAAAGGTGGCAATTTGGTTGCCTCTGACGAACGGGTAGTGATTACAGCTGAGCATGTGGTGACGGCCTCTGGAAACCACGCGCAGCGCACAGCCTCAATGCTCGGAATTAAAATTCCAGCCATCCCAGTTGAGCATCAATTTGTGGTGATGGAAAAAGACCCAGCGCTGGTAGAATACAGAGCGGCTGGAAATCCTGAACATCCGGTGATCCGTGATGCAGATGCGCAAAGCTATGTACGCGAAGAACGTGGTGGATGGATTCTTGGTGTTTATGAGAAAGATGCCCCAGCCCGTTTTGAGCATGGGGTGCCTGATAGTTTCCGCGCTGACTTGTTCCCGCTAGCGCTGGACCGCATTGAAGAACAATATATGGCCATGATCCATCGGGTGCCGTCCTGTGAGGAAAGTGGTCTCAAAGATGATTTTAACGGTCCGATTTGCTATACCCCTGATGGGAACCCGCTGGTAGGTCCGGCACCGGGTCTACGCAACATGTGGCTGGCCGAAGGCTTTAGCTTTGGCATTACCGCTGCGGGCGGTACCGGCTATTACATGGCGCAGATGATGGTAGATGGAGAGGCTGAGATCGATATGGCCAGCCTTGACCCCAAACGCTACGGCAACTGGATAACTACAGAATTTTCTATGCGTAAAAATGAAGAATGTTATGATCATGTCTATGTTTTGCACCACCCGGATGAGGAACGTCCGGCGGCGCGACCTCTGCGCACGGCCCCAGCCTATGAACGCCAAAAGGTTCGCGGGGCACAATTTGGCTGGGTGAATGGTTGGGAAAGGCCAAATTACTTTGGTCCATTAGATGCCCCCGAAGATTTTGATGAAAAAGCTCGCAGCTTTCGTCGTGGGAAATGGTGGCAATATGCGGTAGATGAAGCCAAGGCTATTCGCGAAGGTGTAGGACTTGTGGATGCAACGGCCTTCACCAAACATATTGTTAAAGGCCCGGGTGCCACATTGTTTCTGGATTGGTTCACCTGCAATAAGTTGCCACGTATTGGTCGGATTAATCTGACCTATGCGTTGACCTCTCACGGCACCACGCGCACAGAATACACCATCGTACGGCTGTCTGAGGAGGAGTATTACCTCGTTTCTGCTGGTGCTTGGACGGCTTATGATCAAGATTATCTGAAGAAGGCAATTGAAGACAAAGAGGCCGAGTTTGGTCGCATAGAGCTGCAAGACGTAACTACGCAATGGGGCGTTTTTGCCATTGCGGGACCTAAATCACGCGCGCTTTTGTCAGATATCATCAATGACCCTGATCCGGCCACAGCACTGTCCAATAAGCGGTTTCCGTGGCTTTCGGCCAAGCAGATTGAGCTGGGCATGTGCCCCGTGAATGCAATACGTGTGGCCTATACTGGCGAGTTGGGCTGGGAGCTGCATCATCCTATGGAAATGCAAAACTATCTTTTTGATTTACTAGAAAAAGCAGGAAAAAAACATGACCTGAAGCTGGTGGGCGCGCGCGCGCAAAACTGGCTACGCCAGGAGAAATCATATAGGGCGTTTGGCAATGAACTCGGGCGTGATGCGTCACCTTTGGAAGCGGATTTACCGCGGTTTATTGACCTATCTAAAGAGTTCCATGGTAAAGAGCAGATGGAAGCTACAGGAGTACGGGTGAAATGCTGTACGCTGCTGGTTGATGGTCCTGCCGACGCTGATCCATGGGGCCACGAGGTGCTTTATAACCAAGGGATACGCGCTGGTCGTCTAACATCTGGCGGTTATTCAGTGCATTTTGAAAAATCGATTGGCATAGGGTACGTTACCCCTGAATTGGCCGTTCCCGGCACGAAGCTTCAGGTGAAAATTATGGATCAACTCTGGAATTGTGAAGTGGTCGAAGATAGCCCTTATGATCCAAAAAATACAACCATTCGTGTTGATGGCTAGTTAAATTGGTGCGTGGGCATGTGTGTGCTCTTCACCCGCATAGAGAAAACGCTTTGGGTACGAGATGGCTAATCTAAAAACCTTGAGGGGCTCAGTTCTGCTAAAATATCTGCAGAATAATCTGGCTTATTTCCAACAACAGTATCTGCCACCAATTGTGAGGCGGCGGGTGCGGTAAAAAAGCCGTATCCGCCTTGCCCGACACACCACACAAAGCTGTCGTCTTGTGGGGCTGGCCCTAAAACTAAGTTGCGATCGGGTGCGAACGTCCGGAGCCCAGCCCAGGAAGCTACTGGCCGGGTCACAGGCTCGGTGACGTAATCTTGGTAGCGTGAGAGAGCTTCGGCAAGATCTATATCATGTGCCCAAGCATCCATGGGTGGGCTTGGTGTTTCTTCCGCCAGTGACACTATTAGGCCACCTGCGTCCGGCTTTGCATACCACCGCTCGCCAGGGCCAAACAACATTGGCCAACCTTGTACTGCTTGGCCGCCTGGGGCTGACAAACGCGCTACACTGCGACGAAACGGCGTAAGTCCAATTTTTGGTAGGCCAGCCAATTGAGCAATTTCGTCACCCCAAGCGCCAGCCGCATTAACTATTTTTTGCGCTTCATATTGTCCACTTACTGTGGTCACACGCCAGCTCTGCTTCGTTTTGTCAATAGCAGTCACCTGTTGATTAGTCGCAACTGTTCCACCATTTGCGTGTATTCGGCGAGCAAATATTTGCAACATCATATCAGTATCAATATCACGTGCAGTGGCACTGCTTGCGGTTCGTATTACCGATGAGCTGTCCAGAATTGGCACCAATTTAGCCGCGTCGGCAACCGCAACTTCGCTGAGGTGCATATGCTCGAGGTCATATTCGAATTGTGCTTCCTCACCCTGCAGGCATACCAATAAGAACCCGCGCGGGCTCAAGACACCAGATAACATACCATCAAAATCAGTGCGTGCGGCTTTGGCTAGGGCGACGGTTGAGGGGCTACCATAATTTTGCTCATAAAGGGCTGCTGATCTGCCTGAGGTGTGATAGGCTAGATGGGCTTCAGCTTCTAAAACCAAAGTTGCCCCATGCTCAGATAGCCGAGCTGCTGCAGAGATACCGGCGATACCGCCGCCTATGATTAAGTAATCAAACACAGGTCAATTATGCACAGGAAACGGCTGTATAAAAGCAAAAAAGGAGGCCAAAGGCCCCCTTTTCAATCCGATTAAGGATCTTTGGTTTAGTTAGGCACTTCGCCATCAAGACCTTCAAGGTAGAAGAGCATCTCGGCCAAGCCTTCTGGCCCATAATCCGCTGCTGTTTCACCTGCCTTTAACCAAACCGAACCGTCTTGCTTATTTAAAGGACCAGTAAATGTGTGGTAAGATCCATCTGCTAAGCTGTCACGTAGCGCTTCAGCTGAGGCCTTCACTTCTGCAGGAACCGCGCTTGTGATTTCGCCAATGCCAACCATGCCAGAGCCGATACCATCCCAAGTACTTGTGGAGGTCCATGTGCCATCCATAACTGCTTGTGTGCGGGCTATGTAGTAGGGGCCCCAGTTGTCAATGATGGAAGATACACGTGGTTTTGGACTGTAGGCTGCCATGTCAGAGGCTTGCCCAAATGTAATCACGTTGCCGGCAGCTTGAGCAGCGGCCTGCGGGGCAGTTGAATCTGTGTGTTGCAACACGACATCCGCACCTTGTTCGATCAGAACTTTTGCAGCATCGGCCTCCTTTGCTGGGTCAAACCAATCGTAGATCCAGATAATTTTGAATTGAACGTCAGGGTTTACCTCTTTGGCGTGGATGTAGGCGGCGTTGATGCCACGGATCACTTCTGGAATTGGGACGGAGCCGATATAGCCTACGATATTGGATTTAGTCATGTGACCAGCAATGTGGCCTTGAACGGCACGACCCTCATAGAAGCGTGCAGAGTAAACAGACACGTTGTCAGATTGCTTATAACCGGTGGCATGCTCAAATTTTACATTTGGAAACTTGGCTGCGACGTTAATCGTTGGATCCATATAACCAAAGGAAGTTGTAAAAATAAGATCAGCACCTTTAAGGGCCATGTTTGTCATCACACGCTCTGAATCTGGTCCTTCTGGGACACTTTCAACATAGAAAGTCTCAACTTTGTCTCCAAATGCTGCATCAACAGCTTTGCGACCCTGATCATGCTCATAGGACCAGCCCATGTCACCAACTGGACCCACATAAACAAAACCAACTTTGGTTTTGTCAGCCAACGAGCCCGTGGCTGCTGATATAGCCAGCGCAGCGCCGGCCAGAATGGATTTTAATTTCATTAGATTTCCCCCAGTTAAAAGACCTCATCGAGAGGCGTGGAACACGCGGCCAAGGGCCGCGGGTGCATTCAATGCTGACTTTGAGCGATTAGCAGACATCACAACCAACACTACGATTGTTATAAGATACGGCGACATAGATAAATACTCAACTGGAATTGACACCCCTGCAGCTTGAAGATTCAACTGCAGCACGGCGACTCCGCCAAAAAGATAGGCACCAAGGAGAACGCGTGCTGGTTTCCAACTTGCAAATACAACGATGGCGAGTGCAATCCAGCCCGCGCCTGCGGTCATTCCTTCGGTCCACTGTGGCACGCGCACAAGTGAAAGCGCGGCACCCCCAAGCCCGGCACAGGCGCCACCGAACATAATTGCCAAGATCCGCACTCGCACAACTTTATATCCCAATGCATGGGCCGCATCATGACTTTCGCCCACCGCGCGCAGGATCAAACCGCCGCGTGTGTATTTCAGAAACCACCACACGCCTGTTACCAATGTAAGGGCTGCATAAACTGTGAAGTCATGGGAAAATAGGATTGGACCAATCACCGGAATATCACTGACCAATGGCAGATCTAGCTTTGCCGAAGCTGGGGGCTTAATCCCCACATAGCTTTGGCCTAGCATGGCCGATAGCCCGAGGCCAAACAGCGTCAGCGCCAAGCCCGTGGCCACTTGGTTGGATAGGAAATATTGGGTGATAATGGCAAAAATTACAGACAACGCGGCCCCTCCAAGCGCGGCACAGAGAAAGCCAATCATCGGTGATCCAGTCAACACCGCTGCGGCAAATCCAGAGATGGCGCCCGTAATCATCATGCCCTCAACACCAAGATTGAGAACACCAGATTTTTCCACTACTAATTCACCAATGGCCGCCAGCAAAATAGGTGTGGCGGCCACCATCAAAGAGGCGACAAGTAGCGTCGGGCTAATTGCGCTTAGGTCCATTACAGGCTGCCCCGTTTTGGTTGAGCTGGTCGATCGTTTTGCATGTGGGTCATATGCGCACCTCTGTATTGGTCCGTTTTATTTTGAAGTTGGTCAGCATGTCGAGCGCGAGCAGGAAAAACAACAGCATGCCCTGAAAAGCTTGAATTGACGCTGACGGAAGGCCAAGGCTGGACTGCGCAATTTCACCGCCAATATAAGTGAGCGCCATCAAAAGGCCTGCGAGCAGAATTCCAAAGGGGTTTAATCGGCCCAAAAACGCGACGATAATTGCAGTAAACCCATAGCCAACGTTGAAATCAATACTAATTTGCCCGCTTGGTCCGGCCACTTCAAACATACCGGCAAGCCCAGCCAATGCGCCACTAAAGCCTAGGCAATAGATCACAAGCTTGTTGGGATTAACCCCAGCAAACTTCGCGGCCTTGGGGCTTTCGCCCGTCAAGCGGATATGAAAGCCTATTTGATGCCGCGCCAGCATGATGTAGGAAAAGATCACGGCAATCAGGGCAAAAACCACCCCTAAATGTATGCTGGTGCCCGTCCAAAATTCAGCATTGTGCGCGCTGGCGTATTGCTGAAGATTGCGTGATCCGGGGAAGCCAAAACCTTCAGGGTTTTTCATTAACCCTAATGACATAGAGGCCAATAGCTGCTCTGCCACATAGACCAACATCAAGCTGACCAAAATTTCATTAGTGCCAAATTTGGTTTTTAGGATTGCCGGGATCATGGCCCAAGCGAAACCACCGATGGCACCGCAAAGGATCATGACTGGAAAAACCAATGTACTCTCCAAAGGATAGACTGCAAGGGCCGCACCTGCGCCGCAAATGGCACCGATAATATATTGACCTTCCGCTCCAATGTTCCAAATCCCAGCACGGAACCCCATCGATAAGCCAATAGCGATCAAAATCAGTGGCGCACCTTTGATCAACAGCTGCGGTCGGTAGTACCATGCAAACTCGGAGAACAGCGGGTCGTAAAAAATTGTGCGAATGGCTTCAAAAGGGTCTTTTCCCAGTAGGGAAAACATCACACCACCACCGATCATTGTCGCGATCACGGCCAAAACCGGCGCAAGATAGCTCCATGTTTCTGACGGGGCGGGACGTTTTTCAAGCCGTAGCATCGGCGCCTCCTAACAATAGGCCAATTTCATCCAAGCTGAGCTCCGCCATGGGACGTGTGGCGGACAGACACCCCGTGTTGAGGGCTGCAAAGCTCGTGGAAATTTCCATTAATTCGTCCAAATCTTGGCTGATCACAATCACTGCCGCTCCCTTGGTAGCCAAATCGAGCAGGGCCTGCCTGATATCGGCTGCGGCGGCCGCATCAACCCCCCACGTGGGTTGATTGACGATCAAAACCTCCGGATCTTGTAAAACTTCCCGGCCAATCACAAATTTTTGCAGATTACCGCCCGACAAAGACCCCGCCGCTGATTGAGGCCCCGGCGTGCGCACGTCAAATTGGCTGATCACTTGCTCAGCAAAGGCCTTCGCGCGGGGCCAGTCTAGAAACCCAGATTTGCTTAGGTTTTGACGGGTCATGGCGGTGAGCATAGCGTTTTCGGTCAGGCTCATATCTGGAGCGGCTGCATGGCCCAGGCGTTCTTCAGGGGCGGCCAAAACTCCCAAGGCTCTCCGCACGTTTGGAGGCTTATTCCCAAGGCTTACGCCGTTGAGTTGAATGGCGTCGCCTGTGGTTTTGGCCTCACCGGACAAACAGGCTAACAGCTCATCTTGACCATTGCCCGCCACACCGCCAATGCCTAAAATTTCCCCCTTATGGAGCTGAAATGTGATGTTTTTTAGGCTAGTGCCAAAGGCTGATTGGGGCGGAAGCGACAGTTCAGAGACCTTAAGTACAACCTCTCCGAGGGTTGTTTTTTTTGCCTTTGCTGAATTCAGCGTGCCGCCTACCATCATCTCCGCCAGCTCACGAGCAGATTTTTTGCGTGGATCACAGGTGGCCACTTTTTTGCCTCCGCGCAGAATAGTGGCGGTCTCGCAGAGCACTCGAATTTCTTGGAGTTTGTGAGAGATATAAAGAATAGATGTGCCTTCAGCTTTCAACTTCCGCAGGGTGGTGAACAATGTTGTCACTTCTTGCGGCGTTAAAACACTGGTGGGCTCATCCATGATCAAGAGTTTTGGCTCTTGCAATAGGCAGCGGATAATTTCCACACGTTGCCGCTCACCTGCCGACAGATCCCCCACCAAACGCTCAGGGTCGAGCGGCAAGCCATAGGCCTGTGAAACTGCAGTAATCCGTGCTGATAATGCGTTCGATTTTGGAGGGTTTTCCATGCCAAGAGCAATGTTTTCAGCTACGCTGAGGGCTTCAAACAGGCTAAAATGCTGAAACACCATGGCCACGCCTGCGGCCCGCGCGGCTCTTGGTTCTGCAGGAGAAAAGTTTTTGCCCGCCAGCTGCATGGCACCGTGATCCGGACGCACCAGACCATAGATCATTTTCACCAAAGTCGATTTTCCCGCACCGTTTTCACCGAGCAGCGCATGAATTTCACCTGCGTCAATATTGAAGCTCACGTCATCATTGGCGACCACGCCGGGATAGGCTTTTGTGAGCCCATTGATGTACAGAAGAGACTTACTCACAGAAGGGCATTCCTTTTGGTGGTGACGGAGGTGTTGCGCAATAATAGGGCTTGAGTGACGCTGATCGCAATCGAAATTGGTTGTTTTCCGAGGTTAGGGTCGCCAATGGGGCAGGTTATTTTCAGAACTTCGCTTGGATTGTGCCCTAAAGCTGCTAACCGGGCCCTAAATCGAGCCCATTTGCTTGCTGACCCAATCAATCCACAAAAGGTGAACCCCCGCGTGAGCGCAGCATGGCAAATGGCCAAATCCAAGGCATGGGAGTAGGTGAAAACCAGATGCTGTGCAGCGATAGGAGCATGAGCCATGAGATGGGCGGGTTCGGCTGCAGGTACGATATTTACATTCTGCGCCGCATCCTTGGGAAAACGATCGGGGCTGGTGTCAATCCAGGTCACTTCAAAATCCTGCATTTGTGCCGCTATATGCACCACGGCACGGCCCACATGCCCGGCCCCCCAAACCCAAAGTGGGATGCGGGGTTGCTCTATTGGTTCGGCCAACCAACCGCCTGAACAGAGAACCGCCGCCACGCCGGAGCCATTGCGCATTGCTCGTTGGAGGCGGGCCATCGGCAGAGGCAAAGGCAGGTCCCTATCAATTTGTCGCACAAATAGATCCGTGGCCTCTACAGGCTGGTTAAAATATTCCGTTACCAGGGTCACATATCCGCCGCAGCATTGCCCAAGTTCCGGTCCCAGCGGATAGCTCCGCAGACCAGGTTTGGGGGACTGTGAGGCTTGATATTCCAAAGCCCCGCCGCCGATGGTGCCACTTTGGCCACCGGGCCAGAGCAGCATAGAAGCCCCCACCTCGCGCGGTGACGAGCCTTTTATTGCCGCTATCACCACGCGGTGCACCCTTCCGTGTTGTGCTATGGTCGTATTCACTTGGAGCAGGTCAAAACTCATTTGGCATGCCCTTGAGTGCGTGTGATGGCCTGAAAGATTTCCTCTGTGGTCGCGGGAGCTTGCAGGTTTGGGTAGTTTGAGCCACAGGCCGACACTGCGTTTGACAGGGCCAAATAAGCTGAAATTCCATGCATGAAGGGGGGCTCTCCAACTGCTTTTGACCTATAGATCGTTTGTTCAGGGTTTGCGCCCTCCCACAGTGATACGTTGAATATCTCTGGCCGATCAGAGCAAGCGGGAATCTTATAGGTCGAAGGTGCGTGGGTTTTTAGGTGCCCCTGACTGTCCCAAACTAGCTCTTCTGTGGTCAACCATCCTGCGCCCTGCACAAAGCCGCCTTCAATCTGGCCAATATCCAGAGCAGGGTTGAGCGAACTGCCGCAGTCATGTAAAATATCACAGCGCAGAATGCGGTTTTCACCGGTTAGCGTGTCGATCACAACTTCAGTGACCGCCGCGCCATAGGCGAAATACAAGAATGGGCGACCTTGGCCCTTGATCCGATCCCAGGCGATATCTGGTGTTTTGTAAAACCCAGTGGCTGAGAGCGAGATGCGCGCTTCATAAGCTGATTTGACTGCCTCGTCCCAAGGCAGTCTAAAATTTGGCCCTATGACTTCGCTGCCTTCAAATAGTATGGCGTCCGATGGGCAGCCGTAAACATTAACCAAATGGCTTTGTAGACGGTTTTGCAGGGTTTTGCATGCGGCTTGAACAGCCATTCCGTTGAGATCCGTGCCGGAACTTGCCGCCGTGGCAGAAGTGTT
>Ga0302130_1000830_pt1 | contig 17839 bp, 19 predicted proteins | sample CB9_surface_MG_FD_203117 | JGI IMG/M metagenome (GOLD analysis project Ga0302130, IMG submission 203117) | Marine microbial communities from Western Arctic Ocean, Canada - CB9_surface | ecosystem: Environmental > Aquatic > Marine > Oceanic | place: Canada: Western Arctic Ocean | collected... | reverse complement strand
TAAAGCCAACACCGATTTTATCAGCAATTTCTTTAACCTCGCGCAGGTGCACATTCACCTCATCGCAGGTCTCATGGATAGTCTCCAGAGGCGCGCCCGACAGCTCAAGCGCCCCGCCCGGCTCAAGACTTACATTAGCCCCATTTTTGGTCAGACCAATCAAATGGCCGCCCTCTTCTACCGGCGCCCAATTAAACTGATCGCGCAGGCCCTGCAGGATGGATTGAATGGAGCGCTCGCCTTCGTAGGGCAATGCTTTAAGTGTATCTTTACAATATCCAAATTTCTCATGCTCGGTGCCAATGCGCCAATCCGCTTTAGGTTTATTGCCCTGCTCAAGAAGATTTGCCAGCTGGTTAAAGTCTTCGATTGGACCACCGCCAGATTGTGGTATTGACATGTGGAACTCCGATATATCTGCGCCTATTGATTTACAGATGGCCTCCAGACTCAGCCAAGTCAAGGTGTGGTCAGTGAAGTCTCGCGCGATTGCGTTGCCAAATCAAAAATAGATCAGGTCCCTTGCCTTGGGTAGCGGCCTCAGCTTGGGTGTAATTCACTCTCGGCAAGGCCACCAAAGCATCAAATAACTTATCAGTGCCTTCCGCATCACCCGGGACCGACAACATACCTTCAGGGCCAGAAAATACCCAAGTGATCCGCCCCCTGGCATTACGATGCAGCTCAATCCGCTCAAGCGTATCCATGGAGATTGACGTGCCAGACCCAGCGGCAAGATAGCTCACCCGTCGTTCGTCCACCTCAACCACCCCCGCGCCACCATGGCCGGCTGGAAATTTGAAACGGCGATAGGCATCATGGCCAATCAAGCCCCCGATCACCACAAAGAGCCCGCCCGCGATGCGCGTGGTGCCGTAACTGGTGAAGATAATGAACAGGCCCGCAGTCAGAATAAGGCCACCCAGAATAAATCCACGGTATTGACGCAGCGTGTTCAGCGCCTCCGGCCGAATGAAACTCACTGCCAATCCCCCAAACTTGTTTGCCATAGCGCCAGTGCCGCCACCGCAGCGGTGTCTGCTCTAAGAATGCGCGGTCCTAAAGAGACCCCTTGCGCCTGAGGCATGGCCTCCAACCGTTCGCGCTCGGCCGGGCTAAACCCACCTTCGGGGCCAATCAAAATAGCCCAAGGTCCGGGCTGCTGCGACAAGGCAACAACTTCGCCCAAGCGGTTTTCATCGCAAAACATAATATGGCGGTCGTCCCAGCCGTCCAACAGCTTCGACAGTTTTTGCAGCTCCATCACCGGCGGTACATATGTGCCCCCGCATTGCTCAGCCGCTTCCACCGCATGGTTTTGCAGGCGATCTTGGCGGATACGTTCAGAGTTTGTGAAATCTGTCTGCACCGGCAAAATTTGGGCCGCACCCATCTCGGTGGCTTTTTCCACAATAAAATCTGTGCGCGCTTTTTTGATCGGGGCAAACATCATCCAAAGGTCTGGCGGCAACATCATAGGTTTGGACTTGCTCTCGCACAGCAAAATTGCATTGCGCTTGCCAGCCTGAACCACCCGCGCCAGCCATTCACCGTCTATGCCGTTGAAAAGTTCAATCACTTCGCCCACACCCCTTCGCATCACCCCGAACAGATAATGTGATTGTTCGCGGTTCAAAGGAACCGATTGCCCCACCCCAAGCGGGTGATCTACATATAAGCGAATAACTGAAGCCATGGAGCATAAGATATGACGCAATCGGGCAAATCACCAGAGGGTCAAGTCGCAGATGCAGTAAAAGATAATTGGGTGGACCGTTTGGCCCCTGCCGCGAGCCGCCCTTATCTGCGCCTGTCGCGAGCAGATCGCCCAATTGGCACTTGGCTTTTGTATATCCCTTGCATCTGGGGTGTGCTTTTAGCCGCCTTACATGACGGCAATTTACAGCTTTGGGATTTTTGGCTGATTACGGCCTCTGGCGCTGGGGCTTGGTTGATGCGCGGCGCTGGCTGCACGTGGAATGACATCACCGATCGGCACTTCGACGCCCAAGTGGCCCGCACCCGCTCTCGGCCAATCCCATCAGGCCAAGTCACAGTGCGCGGTGCCGTTTTGTGGATGGCGGCCCAAGCCCTGATTGCCTTTGGCATATTACTTACCTTCGGCCCTACAACAGTGATGATTGGTGTAGCCAGCCTTGGGTTTGTCGCGATTTACCCCTTCGCGAAGCGCTTCACGTGGTGGCCGCAAGTATTTTTGGGCCTGGCATTTAACTGGGGCGCTCTACTCGGCTGGGTCGCGCATACCGGTAAGCTCGAATGGCCTGCGGTGGCCCTCTACCTGAGCGGTATCGCTTGGACGCTATTTTATGACACCATCTATGCTCATCAAGACACCGAAGATGACGCCTTGATCGGTGTGAAATCCACAGCCCGCCTATTTGGCGACAACAGCCCACGCTGGCTGTGGCTGTTTTTGGGTCTTGCCGTGGGCTTAATGGGCTTGGCCGTCTGGGCCGCAAATACGAGCCATCAGCTGGCACTCTGGGCCGCATTGATGGGACCTTTGAGCTTTGGGCTGCATATGATTTGGCAGTTGCGCCGCCTCAACATCAACCACAGCGGCACTTTGCTAATCTTATTTCGCTCAAATCGCGAAACAGGCCTGCTGCCTGTGCTGTTTTTCGCCATAGCAGTAATGCTGTGATTGATCCCGCGCCAGTCCCGCTTTAGAACAGCTGGGGGACTTAAGGAAAATAAATGAAAATAATCTCGGTCACTTTGTCTGCAGCCGCCTTTGCACTTGCAGGGCTGGGAGCGTATTTTGCAGCGGGCATGACCGTGACTTGGATCGAGAACAGTTCTGCCACAGCCGTTGAACAACAGCTTGCGATGGAAGGTTATCCTTGGGCCAGCGTACAAACCGATGGTTTACAAGTGGTTTTGGAGGGCGAAGCGCCCTCAGAGGCCACACGTTTCAAAGCCCTTGCCGCAACTGGCGCGGTGGTTGAGGCCGTACGCGTGATTGATAACTTCACCATTCAAGATCGGCGCGCGCCGGTTGCACCGAAGTTTTCCGTCAAAATTCTTCGCAACGACACCAGTATTTCTTTGATAGGACTGGTTCCTGCATCTGCGGACAATGCCAATTTCCGCAACCGTGTATCTCGGATAGCAAAGGATCTTCCGGTGGCTGATTTCTTGGAAATGGCCGAATATCCCAAACCAGAGACGTGGTCATCCGCCATTTCCTATGCGCTTTTGGCTTTGGAACGGCTAGAGAGATCTAAGATATCAGTCGGCGAAGATCAGGTTAATATCGAGGCCATTAGCGATTCCGCGGAACAGAAATTCAAACTCCTAGATGAGCTGAAGCGCCGCACCCCGGCAGACATCACATCAAAAATCGCAATCAGCGCACCACGCCCGGTGATTACCCCATTCACACTGCGGTTTCGCATCTCTGAGACCGGCGCATTGTTTGACGCGTGCTCTGCCGACTCAAAGCAGGCGGCCACCCTCATTTTGAATGCTGCAAAAGCCGCGGGGCTTCAAGATGGTGCTGCTTGCCGGCAAGGGCTAGGTGTTCCGTCGCCCATGTGGGGGCAAGCCGCAGCACTCTCCATCGCAGCCTTAGCAAACCTTGGCCGAGGCTCTGTGACATTGAGTGATGCGGATGTGAGCCTTACCGCCGCCGAAGGCACTGATCCGGCACTGTTTGACAAGGTGACCAGCCGCCTGGACGCAGATCTTCCTGAAGTCTTTGTACTGGACAAGAAGCTTTTGCAGGCCGTGACCGAAGTCGAGGGCCAAGAAGCCGCGCCCGAGATGGTCGCCACATTATCGCCCGAAGGTCAGGTCCAAGTCCGCGGCCCCGTACAGGATGCGCGGTCCCAACGGACCTTGGAAACCTTCGCCTATGCTGTATTTGGCACCGAGGGGGTGTTTGTGTCGACCAAACTGCGGGATGATTTGCCCAACGGCTGGTTGGTACGCAGTATGGCGAGTTTGGCCTCACTGGGTGAGCTCAATTCAGGCCTGGTCGAAGTCACACCCACCTCAATTACAATCTCCGGCCTCACTGGCAGCACCGCGTCGAAAACAGATATCTCCCAAATCCTACTGGACCGAGTTGGCAATGGCGCAGAATTTCAATTGGATGTCACCTATCTTGAGGAACTCGATCCTTTGGCGCGGATGATCTCAGGCCCCGAATGCGTTGCTGAAATCAGCACTTTATTGACCGACAATAAAATCACCTTTGAACCCGGTTCAACCACCCTAGACAGCAATAGCCGCAACACGATTGATGCCATTGCCGAGGTTTTTGATCGTTGCCTTGAAGCGGCCATTGAGATTGGTGGCCACACCGACAGCCAAGGCCGCGAAGAGATGAACCTCAATCTCAGCCAAAGCCGGGCAGATGCGGTTTTGAATGCGCTCCGGGCCGCCCGCGTCAAACTTAAAGCCCTGACATCACAGGGATATGGCGAAGCGCAGCCGATTGCTGACAATAAAACCGAAGATGGACGTGAAGCAAATCGCCGCATTGAATTCCAACTGGTGCTCCCCAAACCCACGCAAGAACAAGACAGCGCAGCCACAGACATGCCTTCCACCGCTGAGGAGACCAGCAATGAATAGAACTGAGTTTATATTTATTACCGCGATCATTCTCTTCGTTGCTTTTTGCCTCGGATGGTTTGCCAATTGGCTGGTACATCGCTTCACCCGAGTCAGCCAGTCTGATGTTGCGGAACTGGACAAATTAGCTCAGTCTTTGCACGAGGCAGAAGATATGCGTGATCAAGCCATTGCCTATGTGGAAAAGCGTGAGGCTGAGATGAACAATCAGCTCTCACAAACCGAAGCAGAATTGCGCGCAGCTATGGAGGGTTTGCGGGTCGCTCGCACCGAAGCCGAAGAACTGCGCAGCTATATTGAACTGCAAAATTCCGCGGGCTGATCTAAGATTTGGGAGCCTCAGACCACGCCGCCAAAGCATCCTCATCTTGGATCTTTGAGGCGACCCATTCCGTATGGTCTTTAGACACTTCTTTTTTCCAAAACGGCGCGCGGGATTTCAGATAATCCATAAGGTAATCCGCGCCGGCAAAAGCGTCTTTGCGATGCCGCGCTGCGGTGGCAACCATCATAATCGCCTCACCGGGCGCCAAAACTCCGTAGCGATGGATCACCAAAGCATCTTCCAGCCCAAATTTTTCCATCGCTTGGAGTGCAAATTTTTGGAGAGCAGCTTCGGTCATGGCCGGATAATGTTCTATGAACATATGATCCAAGCAGCCACTGTCATCTCGCACGACACCAGTGAAGGTTACCACAGCACCAGCATTTTGCACGTCCGCCTGAAATGCCGCCACCTCAGCAGAAAAGTCAAAGGGTGCCTCTTGGACTCGGGCGGCCATATCAACCCCCTGTCATAGGTGGAAAAAAGGCAACTTCGCGGCAGTCTTTGAGCAGGGTTGTGAAATCTCCAAGCTCTTGATCAATGGCCACGCATATCGCCGACAAATCTGAAAATGCAGCCGCATAGCCCGCGTCGCGTAGGATCAGCTCGTCCACAAGATCCCCGGCTGTCTTCGCGTTGGTGTCTACAGCCTCTTGGCTTTTTCCCACCCGTTCACGCACCCAAGCGAAATAAAGAATATCAAGTTTCATGACCATCAATCTCGCAAATGCGGCAAGGCTTTTCGGAAATAATCCACGCCTGTGATCACAGTCAAAGCCGCTGCCACCCAAAGGAAGGCAACGCCTGAGTACCATGTGGCATACATGCCATTATAAAAGAGCCGCAAATGCGCGGGATCCGACGCATCAGAGGCTAAGATATCTGCTACAATTTGACGATCCATTCCTTCGGTACCCATCACAAAGTAATGCTCAAAAATACCAACGGCAAAGAGCAAGGCAATGGCGACCATTTGCGCGGTGGTTTTCCACTTGGCCATTTTCGTCACTTGCAGTGTTCCAGACACGTCGCCCAAAAACTCACGCAGCCCCGAAACAAACACTTCCCGAAAAACGATCATGGCCGCAGGCAGGAGGATCAAGGCATCAAGTCCAAAGACACTGGCCAAAACCACTAAAGCAATCACGACCATGGCCTTATCCGCAATCGGATCCAACATAGCACCGAGTTTGCTTTCTTGTTTCCAAGCCCGGGCCAAAAAGCCATCCAGCCAATCTGTAAGGGCCGCTCCTACGAATAGGATCAGAGCCGCCCAATCCGCATAGGGCCGGATCACAGACAAAAACATCACAGCAACCATAGGTGCCGCGATCAGTCGTATCATCGTGAGAATATTAGGTAACGTCCACATGGATTTAAACCTAGCCGGGTTCATAAGAGCATGCCACCCTTATCCGCAAATTTTTGACGATTCCAATCTATAAATTGCTTCTGCTTAAATCTCGCTTAACTTCAAGGTTGAAAATGATTGTAAATAATTTCTGCCATGGCATCTGACACGCCCTCAACAGCCTTTAAGTCAACCAAATTGGCCCGGGTCACAGCCTTGGCTGAACCAAAATGCACCAGTAAAGCCTTTTTGCGTTTGGGTCCGATGCCATCAATGTCATCGAGCGGGTTTTTCATATTGGCCTTGGCCCGTTTGGCGCGATGCGTGCCAATGGCGAAGCGGTGCGCCTCATCGCGCAAACGTTGCACGAAATACAAGACTGGGTCATTATGCCGAAGCGCCATGACGGGCTTGCCTGTGCGGTAAAACTCTTCCTTGCCCGCATCCCGATCAACACCCTTGGCCACGCCGATCATTGCAATGTCATCAACGCCCCATTCGCGCAGGATGTCGCGCACAGCACTCACCTGCCCTGCCCCACCATCGATCAACAGCAAATCTGGCCAAGCCTCCGATTTTCGCTCCGGGTCTTCCTTCAGAAGCCGTTTAAACCGGCGGCCCAGCACTTCCTTCATCATGCCAAAGTCGTCACCGGGCGTGATGTCATCGCCCTTGATGTTGAACTTCCGATATTGCGACTTGAGCATACCTTCAGGACCCGCCACAATCATGCCGCCCACAGCATTGGTGCCTTGGATGTGGCTGTTGTCATAGACTTCAATCCGCCGTGGCGGTTCGGGCAGATCAAAGGCCTCCGCCAACCCCTTCAACAACTTTATTTGTGACGCCGATTCTGACATACGCCGCGCCAAGCTTTCGCGGGCGTTGCGCTTTGCTCCGGCTACCAATTCTAACTTTTCACCACGCAGGGGCACAGCAATTTCAACCTTGCGGCCCAACTTCCCCGTGAGCGCCTCCACCATCAAATCCGTATCTTCTATTGCATCGGACAAAAGCACCATCCGCGGCGGTTCGCGGTCCGAGTAAAACTGTCCCACAAAAGCTTGCATCACCTCGGCAATCGAAACGTCGCCGACCACGCGCGGATAATAATCTCTGTTGCCCCAATTTTGATTGCCCCGGATGAAAAACACCTGAACGCAGGCCTGCCCTGCCTCCATATGCAACGCGATCACATCAGCTTCAGGAACGCCTTGCGGGTTGATCCCTTGCGAGGTCTGCACTTGGGTCATCGCTTTGATGCGGTCGCGCAGGGCGCCGGCGCGCTCAAACTCCATATTATCGGACGCAGTTTGCATGTCTTGCGCCAGCTCGGCCTGAATATGAGTTGATTTTCCGCCTAAGAACCGCTCTGCGTCCCTGACCAAAGTCGCGTATTCTTCAGCCTTCACATAGCCCACGCAGGGCGCGCAGCAACGTTTGATTTGGTACTGCAAACATGGTCGGGTGCGCGCTTCGAATTGGCTGTCAGAACAGTCACGCAGCAAGAAAAATCGTTGAAGCTGATTCAGCGTCCGGTTGACCGCGCCAGCACTGGCAAATGGCCCGTAGTAATTGCCTTTTTCCTTCTTCGCGCCCCGGTGCTTTTTGATCTGCGGGAACCCATGCTCATGGCTCACTAAGATATTTGGAAATGATTTATCATCCCGCAGCAGCACGTTATATTTCGGCTTCAGCTGTTTGATCAGATTTTGTTCAAGCAATAATGCCTCAGTCTCAGTCTTGGTGGTTAGAAACATCATGCTTGAGGTTTCATTGATCATTCGGCTGATCCGGGCGGAATGGCCCTGAGGGCGCGCATAGCTGGCCACACGAATTTTTAAGTTGCGCGCTTTGCCCACATAAAGCACCCGATTTTCACTATCTAGCATGCGATACACGCCCGGCGAACCATCAAGGCGCATCAGGTAATCGGCAATAAGATCATGCCCGGTGAGTGGCGGCGGTGTTTCAATCATAACTCTTTGTACATCTAGGCGATTCTTTTGAGGGCTGCACCGAAATAACACCAGTTGCAAGAATTAACACATCCACAATTTCTGTGGATAACTCTGAGGGTAAAATCCAAAATCCCACAGGTTTTTCTTGTTTCTCTGGTGTATCATTGATTTGCACAAAAATAAGGCGATATATTAAGTGATTGTTTTGTATAATAAAAAAATTATGCATAGCGCAACATTTTGTTATTATTGAATTTTTGTAAACCCTATTGGGAAATCTGTACCAACGTGTACAACTCTTGCCCCCAATCTTCAGTCAAGACCCAAAACATCAGGAGTTTGCCATCCCAGATGTTGCCCCCCATCTACGCAAAGCAGCTGCCCCGTAACAGCAGGTGCCGCGATGAAATAGCCCAAAGCCGCGGTGATGTCGGAGGGGTTTGATCCCCGTTCCAGCACTGTGGCCGCTCGTTGGCGCGTGAAGTGCTGCGTAGACTGACGCACCCCTTGCACAGTGGGACCGGGGCCTATGGCATTCACCCGGATATCAGGTGCCAAGGCCCGTGCTGCGGTTTGTGTCAAAGCCCATAGCCCCATTTTGGCTAGGGTGTAGCTCATGAAATCGGGCGTAAGCTTGCGCACGCGTTGATCAAGCATATTCACCACAAGCCCCTGTGCCACAGGTTCGCCCTTCGCATCCGCTTGCGCTTTGGGGGCTTGTTTGGCGAATTCTTGAGTAAGTACAAATGGTGCCCGCAGGTTGCTTTCCATATGCCGATCCCAACTTGAGCGGGTGGCTGTATCAATCGTGTCATGTTCAAAGATCGAAGCATTGTTGACCAGCAGAGTAAGCGGGCCACCAAGCGCCTTACCTGCGCGGGCAATCAAGGGTTGTGATCCAACATCACTCAGAAGATCCGCTTGCAAGGCCACAGAGTTCATACCCATGGCTTTGATCCCGGCCACAGTCTCATGTGCCCCCGCCTCGGAGGCCGCATAATGCACAGCAACGTCATAGCCCTTCTGAGCCAGATACAAAGCAATTTCGCGCCCCAATCGAATGGCGCCACCGGTAACCAATGCACGCATGTGATGTCTCCTTAGAGCAGTACCACTAGAAGATATGCCATATACAGCAGGGTCAAGGCCGCACCCCAAATCCGTGTGATGTTTTGTCCGAAAAACACGAATGGGATCAACAAAAATGAAGCAGCCAGCATGACCCAAAGATCAAAGCGTAAGAATTCATCGGCCACCGGGATCGGTCCAACCAACGCCGCAATCCCTATGATCGCTAAGAGATTGAACATATTTGAGCCAATGACATTGCCAAGCGCCACATCCGCCTGTCGCCTAATCGCGGCCACAGTGGTGGTTGCCAGCTCTGGCAAGGAGGTGCCCACCGCAATCAAGGTCAGCCCAATAGCAGTTTCAGGCACGCCAAATTCCCGTGCAATAATCTCGGCATTCACCACCAAAACCTTTGCCCCAAGAGGCAAACCCACCAGACCAAACAGCAAATAAAGAGTAATTTTCCAACCGGGCATTGAGGTATCAACTCCGTTCAAATCCTCAGTCGCCAATGCCACACGACTGACACGGCGTGCTGTCCATGCCTGATCGAGCAATATCGCAGCCAAAACCGCAAGCATAAGCCCGCCATGCCACCAGGAAAACGGCCCCATAAAGGCCAGGATGATGAACAAAACTGTCGCCAAAATCATAAATATAAATACTTTTTTGGTATCGAAGCCCGTCGTATAAAGCCCCGCCACCAAAGCAGGCAGCCCCAGAACCAGCAAAATATTCGCCGTATTGGATCCGACGATATTACCCATCGCCAAACCGGGCGCATCATCGGCCATGGCTGACAGAACGATCAACAGCTCTGGCGCTGACGTGCCAAAGGCGACCACAGTCAGGCTCACCACAAGCGCCGATATACCAAGACGCAGGGCTAAATTGACCGCAGCTCGCACAAGAAAATCACCCGCTAGCAACAATGTCACCAGCCCGAGCACCACAAAAAACCAAGCCATACTTTACCCTTTACGGTGACCTATATGGCCACAAGAGCACGGGCCCTTACCAATTTTATAGCGCCCACATTTCGGGCATTTTGCATTTTCCAATCGGGATTGACCGGGGAATTTCAATCGCCCAAACATCGCCAACACAGCAATGCCAATCAGAAAAAATGTGACAACCTTGACCAACATGCGCCTACATCCCAAAGCGTGCAAAAGCTGCGCGCTCTTCGATGCTATGGGTCAAGTCACCCAGCATATTCATGCCAAAGCGAGACAGTATCGATTTCTTTTGGCCATAGACCCGAAACCTAACTTTATCACCAAATTTGTTTTTCAGAGTGGGTACCAAGTGACCGATGCCATCAGCCAAACCGTCATCAATGCCCTTTTGACCTACCCAAATTTCTCCGGTGAACAGGTCACGATCTACAAGTTTAAGCCCGCGGCGTTCGGTGATGTGGTCTTTGAACGTTTGGTGAATGCCATCCAACAGCCCCTTAAGGCGCACCACATCCTCATCCTTTTGAGGTTGAAACGGATCCAGCATGGATTTCGACGTGCCTGCGGTATGCACCCGGCGTTCGATCCCATGCTTGTTGATCAGCTGATCAAGTCCAAAGCCTGCTGATACCACACCAATCGAGCCCACAACGGAGGACGCATCCAGATAGATCTCATCCGCGCTGACCGCCAACCAGTAGCCACCAGAGGCGGCCACGTCTTCGATGAAGGCATAGACGGGCGTGTTGCTTTCATCAGCCAATCGGCGGATGCGTGCGCCAATCAGCGACGACTGCACCGGGCTGCCGCCGGGGGAGTTGATAACCAACGCGACGGCAGAAGGCTTTTTCGCAAAAGCCTTTTCCAACAGTGGGGCCAGTCCGGCGTCATTAAGGCCGCGACCGGTTGCGATCATGCCATTCAAACGCACAACAGAAACGGTTTTGCGGTCGCGGCGAAAGGGATTTTTAAATTTCATACTCTGGACATAAGACACCCCCCACCCTGTAACAAGGCGGGGGGCAAATATTTTAGCTGCGAATGCGCCAACCCGTTTTGAAAATCCACCAGATAAAGGCCATGCAGCCCAAGGTAAACAGGCTGATCGCACCAAGGCTCACACCAATCGCAACATCTGCTTGTCCAAAAAACGCCCATCGAAATCCAGATATAAGATAAACCACTGGGTTAAACATGGTCACAGTTTGCCAAATTGGGGGCAACATCGAGATTGAATAAAAAGAACCGCCCAGAAACACCAAAGGCGTCACAACCAGCATTGGCACAAGGTTCAATTGCTCAAAATTTCCAGCCCAAATCCCGATGATAAAGCCCAGCAGAGAGAACGACAGGCATGTCAAAAGCAAAAAGCACATCATCGCAATGGGGTGTTGGATATCGAGGTCCACAAAAAGATAGGCAGTGCCCAGAATGACAAGGCCGATAAATAGACTTTTGGTCGCCGCCGCCCCCACATAGCCCACCACAATTTCCAAAAAATTCACAGGCGCTGACAACAGCTCATAGATCGTGCCAATAAACTTGGGAAAATAGATCCCAAAACTTGCGTTGGCGATGGATTGCGTCATGACCGACAACATGATTAGACCGGGCACGATAAAGGCGCCGTATTCAACCCCGTCGACAGCCTCCATTCGGCTGCCAATCGCGGTGCCAAACACTACGAAATACAGGCTGGTTGAGAGAACAGGAGACAGAAAGGATTGCTTGAGCGTGCGGAAAAACCGCGCCATTTCGAATGTATAAATCGCACCTACAGCTTGAAAATTCATTTTGCATCCTCCTGCACCAGACCAACAAAAATATCTTCGAGGCTGGATTGTTGTGTTTGAACATCTCGCATTTGCAGCCCGGCGGCTTGCAGATCATTCAAAAGACCGGTGATCCCAGTGCGCTCAGAATTGACGTCATAGGTATAAGTCAAAGCCGAGCCATCTGCTGCCAGCTCCAAGAAATAAGGGGCCAGCCGCTCTGGAACGGTTTTAGCAGGCTCCATCAAATCGATGCGAATTTTCTTTTTGCCCATCCGTGCCATCAGTGCGGCTTTATCTTCAACCAGCAAGATTTCACCGCTATTGATCACCGCAATACGGTCTGCAATCGCTTCGGCTTCTTCGATATAGTGCGTGGTCAAAATGATGGTGACGCCTTGCTTTTTGAGCTTGGCCACTGTGTTCCACATGTCTTTGCGCAGCTCAACATCCACACCGGCGGTTGGCTCGTCCAAAAACAAAACCCGCGGCTCATGCGCCAAGGCTTTGGCAATCAAAACCCGACGTTTCATTCCGCCAGACAATGTCATGACTTTGGAGTTTTTTTTGTCAAACAAAGACAGCGTCTTAAGTACCTCGTCGAGATAAGCTTCATTTTTCTTCTTACCAAACAATCCACGCGAAAACCGGACGGAATTGATCACCGTTTCAAACGGCTCAAGAGCGATCTCTTGCGGCACGAGGCCGATCATAGCGCGGACCTTGCGATAGTCTGTGCCGATATCCATACCATCGACGGTGATTTTGCCAGATGTCAGGCTTGAAATTCCGCATATAGTTGAAATTAAAGTAGTTTTACCTGCTCCATTCGGGCCAAGAAGGGCGATAATTTCACCCTCTTGAATCTCGAGATTGGTGCCTTTTAGCGCTTCAAACCCACCGTCGTAGATTTTACGAACGTTCTGAACTGAGACAATTCCTGTCATAATTAATCCTCTAACGGGTTAAGTTTTCCCTGTCACATCAGCTATTTATTATTCAATAACAACCCCGGTAATTTGATTAAATAAATTGTGATACAAAAGTATTGAACTAGACTAAAATTCATTACCTTCTAATACCCAGCATGAGAACATGACAATGCTGGGGCCCCATCCATCGACCAAATGTGCTGCGATTAACGCAACACGGCTGACAGCATCACTGCCGTTTATGAGACGCTGCTAAGAAAAATACTGAACAGCAATAAAGAAAATTCTCTTCATAGTCATAAATGCAATATTAGAAGATTATCTTGCTGAAGGCATCCGTTGCTCAATGATTTCAGACCACCAGCTACAGCCTGCAGGTATGGCACTATCGTCGAAATTATACTTAGGATGATGCACCATCGCCGTGTCACCATTACCAACCAAGATATAGGCGCCGGGCCGTTCTTCAAGAAGATAGGCAAAATCTTCCCCCCCCATCACCAAAGCAGCCTCGGCGCACGAACCAGATACCGATCGCGCCACATCAGCCGCAAATTCTGTCTGTTCCGGGTGGTTAACCATGACTGGATAGCCGTGCTGATAGGTTACCTCGGCCGAGCCCCCAAACGTGGCGGCTGTCCCCTTGCAAATTGCCATTATGCGTTCTTCGGCCAATATACGCATTTTTATAGACATCGTGCGCACAGTCCCTTTCAAATGCACCCCCTGTGGAATCACGTTGTAAGCTTTTGATGATGTCTCAAACGAGGTGACTGAAACTACAATCTGATCAATCGGATCGGCATTGCGACTTGCAATAGTCTGCAACGCTAGAATCAAGTGACTTGCCATTACGGTTGTATCGATTGTTTCGCTTGGTTTAGCAGCATGACCCCCAAGCCCCTCTAGAGCAATGTCAAAAGTATCAGTCGCAGCAAAAAAAGCACCTGAACGAATTGCAAAACTGCCTACTGGCATGCCCGGCCAATTGTGCATGCCATATACTTCTTGGATGCCCCAACGCTCCATCATTCCATCATCACACATCTCTTTACCGCCACCACCTCCTTCTTCAGCTGGTTGGAAAATTACGACCGCTGTGCCATCAAAATTACGTGTTTCAGACAAATACTTTGCCGCACCCAACAACATTGCGGTGTGACCATCATGCCCACACGCGTGCATAGCACCATCAGTTTTAGAGGCATAATCCAACCCGGTTTGTTCATGAATAGGCAGCGCATCCATGTCAGCACGCAGGCCAATCACCTTTCCAGATCCGATCGTTGTGCCCTTAATTACTCCGACAACGCCTGTTCGACCAATACCCTCGACGACTTCATCACAACCAAATTCGCGCAACTTTTCAGCAACTAATGCACTAGTGCGGTGCGTTTCAAATAAAATCTCAGGGTTTTGGTGAATATCTCGACGCCATCCTGTGATGTCGTCGTGTAATTCGGCAAACCGATTTTTTACGGGCATTATATTCTCTCCTATATTAAAAAATCCTCAACCCTGAACTATCAGTTTATCCATTAAAATGTTCCAACCGAAAAAGGATCAACGTATATCAGATTAATAGTGGCATCCTACTCTCAACCATTTCTGCGTACCAACTACACCCTGCAGGTATGGCATCATCATCAAAATTATACTCGGGATGGTGAACCGTCGCACCGTCACTGTTGCCAACCATAATGTAGGCGCCAGGACATTCTTTTAACATATAGGAAAAGTCCTCGGCAGCCATAATTGGAGGCGTATCTGTATCAACAGAACCGGCCACAGCCAATGCAGCTTTAGCGGCATAACCCGTGTTCTGTTCTGCATTTACCGTCACCGGATAGCCACGTTCATAGATTATTTCCGCGACGCAATCGTGGGCTTGCGCCGTCATGCTCACCAATTTCTTCACCTTCACCTCAACCATATCCCGCACCTCTGAGTCCAGCGTGCGCACAGTCCCACGCATCCGGACAACCTGTGGAATAACGTTGTGAGACTCCGTATCGGAATGCAATCCACAGACTGACACGACCACATTACCAAGCGGGTCAACAACTCGGGAAGCGACAGATTGCAGGGCTAAAATAATATGGGCTGCAGCAATATTTGGATCTATCGCCTCATGCGGGGCAGCCGCATGACCTCGACGACCTGTAATCTTTAAAGAAAACTCATCCGCCGCTGCCATTAAAGCTCCTGACCGGATAGAAAATTCGCCAACAGGAAGGCCAGGCATGTTATGCATCCCATAAATTTCTTGAATGCCCCAACGATGCATCAGACCGTCTCTACACATCTCAAGGCCACCTCCACCGCCCTCTTCAGCAGGTTGAAAAATCAGGACCGCTGTGCCATCAAAATTGCGGGTCTCAGCCAGATATTGGGCAGCCCCCAACAGCATCGCAGTGTGACCATCATGTCCACAGGCATGCATCTTGCCCGAGACCGTGCTAGCGTATTCCAAGCCTGGCGCCTCGTGAATTGGCAAGGCGTCCATGTCAGCACGTAGACCAATCACTCGACCCCGCGCATTAGTCCGGCCCTTGATCACCGCAACAACACCAGTTTGCCCAACACCAGTTGTGATGTCCGTAATGCCAAATTCGCGCAACCGATCCTCAACAAATTCAGCCGTATTATAAACATCGAACCCCAACTCGGGATGCATGTGCAAATGCCGCCGCCATCCCGTGATTTCAGCATGAGTTTCTGCAAATCTATTTTTAATAGGCATTTGTTTACCTCAAAGTAAAACCGGACCCAAACCTGTTTCGCGGCAATAATCATAAATGGCTCCATGCACATATCTCAAAGAAAGGCAGAGCTGTACCGGGGCCGTTAAGCCAACTTAGCCAACAATTCGCACATAAATTGATGGCCTGCTTCAAACTGAGCCACCTCTATAAACTCATTAGGCTGGTGGGCCTGCGCTATATCACCCGGCCCACAAACAACTGCGGAATATCCCGCATCTTGAAACTGCCCCGCCTCAGTACCATAGCTCACCACATGAGCGGCATTATCTCCAGTAACGGCCCTAACTAAGCCTTCGGCTTCCCCACTCTCTTCTGGCTTCAACGGCGGCACAGCAAAGCGCGGGGTGAGGACGATGTCCGCCTCTGGGTGTACAGCCTGCATAGCCGCCTTCACCTCATTCACCTTATCAAAATACATCTGGTTCAATCTCGCAGTATCATCACCAGGTACCGCTCGGTACCCCATATTGAAATGGCAATCCTTAGCGGTGATATTATCGGCAGTACCACCAGAAATAATGCCTACATGCCATGTCGTATATGCCGGATCAAACATCGAGGCCAAAGGACCCGGCGTTGCCGCCCCGTTCAATTCGTTTTGTTCCGTAGCCCACTGAATAAGACGTGCACCCTCATGCACTGCACTTACACCCCGATAGTGGATCGAAGAATGCACCTCGAAACCCACAACATGAGTGGCAAAGGCATTGCCACCCTTATGGCCCGTGACAGCTTTCATCATCGATGGCTCGCCCACGATGACCGCAGAACCTTTTGGCACCACACCCTGCATCGCTGCGATCATTGGCGGTGCGCCTGTACAACCAATTTCTTCATCAAAGCTCAGAGCCAACTGCAGCGGCCGAGTCACCTCTGCATAATGCGCCTCTACTAAGGCCCAAATAGCCAAAGCATCAAAGCCCTTCATATCGCATGTACCACGACCGTAATATTTGCCCTCTTTTTCAACAACGTCCCACGGATTTGTTTCCCACGGCTGACCATCAACGGGCACAACATCTGTATGGCCCGACAACACAACCGCACCCTCGATATCCGGACCTACATGCGCAAACAACGCTGCCTTATGCGGTTGCTTAGGATCAGGCCAACGGTGTGAAGCGATGCCATGCAATGTCAAATAGGACTCAACCCAATCAATCAAGGGCAGGTTGCTGTCACGGCTCACAGTCGGGAAACTGATCAATTTTGTCATCAATTCTAAAGGGGTTAAACGTTCTAAAGTTTCAATACTCATCTCAATACCCACTATCTGTAATTAACACTTTATGGCCCAGCGCCACTTCACGATAGACCGATGGTTTTGCAACATATGAAACGGGATGGATCGGCGAAGGTATCGGTTTAAAGTTCAGATCTCTCTCATCCTTTCGTTGACGGGGATCGGCAATCGGAACCGCCTTCATCAACGCCCGAGTATAAGGATGCTGAGGGTTTTCAAACACGGCTGAACGCGGGCCCATTTCGACAATACGACCAAGATACATCACACCAACATAGTGACTGACGCGTTCAACCACGGCCATGTCATGCGAGATAAAGAGAAACGACAGGTCTAATTCAGACTGTAATTCCATCATCAAGTTTAATACTTGGGCCTGCACCGACACGTCCAAAGCGGAAACAGCTTCATCCGCAATGATTAGCTTTGGGTTCAGAGCCAAAGCACGGGCAATTGCAACTCGCTGGCGCTGGCCCCCCGACAGCTCATGTGGATAGCGCCGCATGAAACTGCGAGGCAACTCCACACGATCAAACAACATCTCAACACGGTCCTGTATCGCCTTACCTTTAAGAGTGGCAAAGTTGTACATCGGTTCTGCAACTTGATCTGACAACTGCATCTGAGGGTTAAGCGATGCAAATGGATCCTGAAAAATCATTTGCATATCAAGACGGGAATTACGTAAACCATTAGAATCTAGCGCCATGATATCTTTGCCACCGACGCGAATGGCACCTTTCTGCGGTTCAACCAAACGCAGGATTGAACGCCCTGCCGTAGATTTTCCACAACCAGATTCACCAACCAAACTAAGCGTCTGGCCCTTGTTAATAGTAAACGACAAGTCCTCAACTG
>Ga0302130_1000823_pt1 | contig 17962 bp, 15 predicted proteins | sample CB9_surface_MG_FD_203117 | JGI IMG/M metagenome (GOLD analysis project Ga0302130, IMG submission 203117) | Marine microbial communities from Western Arctic Ocean, Canada - CB9_surface | ecosystem: Environmental > Aquatic > Marine > Oceanic | place: Canada: Western Arctic Ocean | collected... | reverse complement strand
GGGATGCTGCAAAGAACGAAGCCAAGTTAAAAGAAATTGAGCTCTTTAACTTACATTTCAAATTACGTTCAGCGGATCAGAGTTTAGCGAACCGGGCGTGAACCTGGCAAAAGCCCTGTGACTCCGCGAGGTAAATACGCACTCAGATATGAGCTGTCTTTTATAATCGAACCTCGCGACAGGCATTAATTTAAAACCGTAAAGTAGGAGTTATAAGATGAAAGGTCAAACGCATTATTTTGAAAATGGTGCGCCTTGGAACGGCGCAACACATAACCACAACGGTCAACTCATGACGGGCAAGTCACATACTAAAGCAAGTGTAAATTTGAACCCACATGTTGCAGCCAAGGCCAAGCCGAAAGCCAAACCAAAAGCGGTAAAAAAGCCCAAGAAAAAACCTGGTTACTAACCGAGAAGTTTTGCCACGTTTGCTGCTGGCTCTCGGTAGTAGATCATGAGACTTTGAACATCCCGGTGTCCGACAATACGCGCCAGCGTTAATACGTCGATACCGGGCACCTTCGACAGTTTAACAATGGCATACGCCCTGCTGTCGTGGAAGTGTAGATTTTGAATCCCTAACTTTTTGCAAGCTCGATCAAAAACCTTGTAGTGGTTCCTGTAGTGAATAGTAAACATACCGCCAGGTAGCAGCTTGATTAGCCTAACGGCCTCGGTTGACAGAGGTACGTCGCGCTTGTCGCCGTTCTTTGTATCCTTTAAATGCACTACTCGGTTGACTAGGTCCGTGTTGCCTGGACATATACTTAGCAGCTCGATCTTTCGCATCGCTGTCTCCAGGGCGAGCAGCCAGGAAACAGCGACAAAGTCTTTGGGACTGAGGCATTTGCCCTTAAACCCCAAGTGGTTCACGATAGCTTCGGTCTCAGAATCAGTCGGTAGCCGCTCGCGCTTGGGGCCTTTCGGTGTCTTGACCCCACGCAATGGGTTCGACCGCATGTACCCCCGCTCGGCGACAGCCCAATTGAACATCGTGCTCATGATCACTTTGTAGGTGTTGACAGAGCTCAGCTTCCTGTCGACTGATAGCTGCTCTTTCCATTCAGCCATCATCGGCTTTGTCAGCTCCGATGCCTTGATGTCAGGTAGTATCGCGGTCAGCATGCGGATGGCTTGCGTAAAAGTCTCCGCCCGTTTGAAGTGTATGACCTTGTCCGCTATGTACTTTTCAGCCATGTCGTTTATGTAGATCTCATTTGTTGGGAGATCAGTCTCGTCGTCGGCCCACTGTTTCGCTGCAGCTTTAGTGTCGAACGACTTGCCCTTGCGCTTGCCTTGGACCATGATCTCAGCGTACCATTTCTTGCCGCGTTTCCTGAAAGTTGCCACCCCTAATCCTCTTTTTGACGTAATCTTGACGTAGAGTATTCGAGTTTATATGCAATATCAAGAGTTAAAGAGATGTGCAGCGGGGTGTAGCGGGGATACTTAGAGCCAGCTGCAGAGGGGTTTAGAGCAAAGAATCCTTTTAAACATAGTTACCGGAGAAAGAATGGTTACTTTATTACTGATAAATAAGTTTTACCTTTTAAATCAATAGCTTAGCAGAGTTTTGACGTAATCTTGACGTAACTTTGCTCAGTTATAGTTTAGCCGCCACGGCATTGTATTCTGCATTTGCTTAATTTAATTCACTTACTTAACTTAATAAAGCTTTTTTACCTGGAAGCTATTTTATAATAGCCCTTGCACTATGTAACGCGTTACGTATAATAGATCGGACACAAACAACGCGAGAGAAATAAAATGAAATACTTAGAGCTACTTTTAAAGAACCACGGATTTACAGAAGTTTTTATAGGTATATGGGAAAACACTGCTTACGAAACTTTATTCGATTTAAACAGCGGAGGGATGGAAATTTATGTTTCAGAAGAGCGAGCAGTTTATTTGCCAGAAGACTCACGCGCTACCCAGTTTATTAAAACTGCGACTGAATATCTTAATGTTAAATATAGATCAGATATGCCTTTTTAGGCTTTATTAAACTTAAACAAACGCCCCTTAATTGGGGCTTTCTGGGTATCAAATAACGGAAAAGGATTACACATTATGAACATAAAAGATTACGAAGGTAAGTACATCCCACAAACGAAAGAGATATCTTTTAATAGTGTAGATGGTTCCGATGTTGCCCGATGGTTAGAGTCTATAAACGAGGTGGTTATTTCTTTTAAAGATATAGGAACTAACGGGCAAGCTATTACAGCGAGCGGGTACGCAGTATCGACTAATAGATACGTGTATAAAATTAACCCGTTTGACGATTAACACACACTAAATGGAGTTAACACAATGAACACTGAAAACATGATGAAAATAAATGGTCATCGCACGGTCAGCGTTTTACACTTGAGACTAAGCCTTACGCTTTTTACGATTTTAACTTTTAATTAAAACAACGCCCCTTCGGGGCTTTCTAAGTACTAACGCAAATGGAGTAATGAAATGTATAGACCAATGGATACAGAAGCAAAGGCTTTGATAGGCAGCTACAGGCATCACATCTCTTTGGATTATAGCAGTGCAGATAATCGAACACACAATGAATCACAGTTTAGAAAAGAGTTTACTAGGTTGTGTGCAATACCTGTTGGTGAATTTTCTTATGCAGTGTGGGAAGAGTTGAACGAACTTATGAATCCAGAGCAATATGAATAAACCCAAATCAAGAGCAGTAGATAATGCGGCAATGAGGGCTCGAAGGATTGCAGAAGGGCTGGTGCATTATAGAGTATGGATCACGCCTGGTGAAAAACAAAAGCTTAAAGAGTACCTGGTTAAATTGCGAGATAAAGTATCTTGACCAGGTAGCAAGGGTCCGCCTCCGGGTCATTACGCAATGGCTGCTCTAGCTGCTGCCCTAGCATCTAAGATGTCAGTTGGCACAGCCGTACCTGTGTCTGCCTTGCGGATGACGTACCAATCGGTATCTGCAAGATACGCTAGGTTCTCTTGATTGATCTCTGCTTGAGCATTGGCTGCAATCTCTTCGTCTGTGTACTCTGGGTCAGGTGTGTTGCCTTCGGCTATCCACTCTTGGACATCATGATAGTCACTGTTGCCACCAGAATTGGGTACTGACATTGAGCCATTGACTAGCCATCCTTCGCCTTGTATTTTTACTGTTTCAATAGTCATCTTATAACTCCGCGTTTGCAGTAATAGGTGATGACGCGCTTGCCCACGCCGCTGCATTAACTGGTTTAGAAGCAGAATTAAGGTTTATACTGACTGCGTTCAACCCCGTACCACCAGCAGCCCCTCCCGTAATTGCCGTCGATGAACCATTAACATAAATATTCCCCGAAAGAGAAGGTAAGGCGCAAGTAGGTACGGCTCTCATGCTTACGGGAAAATAAACTTGGCAGTTTTCAAGAACCGTTGCCGTTCTATAAGCACCTACTGTTGCGATGAAGGTGCTTTTTTGCCAGTAATACCTCTGACACAAAGCCAACTCTTCACCCTTTGATCTTGGCTCAAAGGTTGTGGCTACACTGCCAGCTTCTATTTGAACTTGTGAGAATTCAAACGTGCCTGATTGTTGACCAAGGGAGTTTGCACGTGCGTTCCAATCTGAACCAGCGTCCATCCATAAAAATAACCATAGATAATCATTACCGTTAGTGCCTAAAGTCTTTCCGCTAATTGAAGGGAGTGCTACGGGTACTGTGTGTTTAACCCAAGATGTTGTCAGTGCAACAGTTGTTACACCAATACCTAGGACATTTGCAGAGGGTGCAGGGCTTGTACCGCCTGTCCCAAAACTTTGAGCAAACTCAATGGCAATGTTTTTATTGGCATCAGCTTTAGCCCAAAAACTTAATGTTGCTGTAGTTCCTGAAAAGGTTTCTACCCCTTCAATTTTCTGGCTTTTAACTACGTAATTACCAGTACCAGCCACACTAGTAACAACGGTTCTTGCGTAATACTTAGGGTTATTTGGTACATCAGTTTGACCTAGTGTAAACGCTTGGCGGCTGACTACTTGCGTTGACCCGACTATCATATTTAACCATCGGTCATCACTACCATAACCAGTAGCCGTCTGACTTAGCGCACGTTGCCAGATGTCAAAGTTACCGTTGATAATACGATTCTTACGACCAACAACACTAGCGATGTCAGCCGTTTCTCTTGTCGCTGATTTAGTCATCTGCTACTCCTGTGCTGGCATTAAAGCCTTGAGTTCATCAGCGGTAGTTGCAGCGTCCATTGATATCTGTAAGTCTGCATCTGCTGCACGAATAGCAGCACGGCTTGCTTCCGCTGCTTCTGCTTCGCTAGGTATCGTAGCTTTGATGTCGAGTGGGGCAAATTCTGCATTGCGTACACTTCTGCGTACATCGTGTGCAATAACTTTTGCTTTTGTCATGTCTATTGTAATCACTTTGGAAACTCCAGTTTAATTGCAGCAATGGCATCTTGCCACGTAGTAGTTGAGGCCATAAGATCGTCGTAACGCATCTCATCTTGATTCAGTAAGTCATACTTGGCTTTGCGTAAACGCGAGTACTCTAAGGAGTCATAGACAGCTTGTAGTCGTATTACTTCTGCGTCAATTGCTTCAGGTGTTGGCTCGTCTTGTAGTTCATCCAACCACTCAAGCTCATTACCGCGTAGTACCCATTCTGCTAACGGGCGTAGGCTTTGGATGGCATCTGCTTTATCTATCATCCTGATATCTCCGTTGCAATCAGTGTGTTGCGATATAAACTAGCGTTACTAATTGTTACAAGTGTTGCACTATGACCACGCGCCTGCACTTTGTAAGTAATTGCGGCAGTGCTGGCTGGAGAATCAATCTCTATATTACTTGTGGTGAGATGATTTGATCCAGTGCCGGTATAAGTTGAATACCCATGTCCAGCCGTAAAAAGAGGTGTTGAGTCTCGGACAAGTCTAAATGAAATTCCTGTGTTGGCGGTGTTTATAAGAAAGTTTTGAATCGCATATTCCAGTTTTACTTTACTTGCTGTGGAAGCAAGAGTAATCGAAAGTGATAACCCGATGTCTACCCAACTCGTTGTGGCTATAGAAACTAATGTATCATTTGTGGCAGAAACAACATTAGATGGAAGCGAGCTGTCCCAGTTATCATTGCCCCGTATCGTCGTAGCCATTAGTCACCTACCCCGTCAGTCAACTCAGCCTCATCTACCGTCCATGCGTTTCTAAATGTTCTGTCGCTCGGTACATAGGAGTCCTCCACGATCTTAAACTTGAGTCCCGTTGGCACATCCTTTAACGCAGTCTCCCTATCGCTAAGTGGACAATTGGGTGCTGGTGTCATTACACAAACATTTCCGTCTGCTTCTTGATATATAATTTTCATTTGTTTGTACCTTAATTTGCGAATACGACGAGCGAAACGAGCGTAGCGTCAACCGTAGTGCTATTTTCTGCGTGATATACATGGACGTAAGCTGTTGACGTACCAAGAATAGCAGTCTCTACACCTATCCAGTTAAGTACTGCATTGCCAGTTATTAATGCGACATAATTTCCGTTAGGCATTGGATTTGTAAAATTGACAAGTTGATTACCAGCGGCGGTATCAGTAATACTACTAAAGCCGTAAACATCACCCGTACCATTTAGTGTCCCTGTGCTTACAGTCGCCATATTCCATGTTATAAATGCCTTAGCCATGCGCTTATCTAACGCTGGAATACTGGGCTGAGTCGTTGACGTACCATCTGAGTGCAGGAGGGTATTTGCTTTAATTGTACTCATGTTACTGACCTCCGAAGATGTGAACACATAATGATGAAACATCTAGTGCAGCCTTTTGGTTAGCAAGGCCAGTAGGGTACACAGCTTGAACGGCAATATGGTCAGCGGTAGACGCAGAGGTAATTTCACGAGCCATTGTGTTATTGGTTGTTACCGTAGCACAGTAGTTTGTGGTTGCCATTGTAGTAACAAAGGTAGCGCGGTAGTAACCCGTACTTAAATCCGTAATGCTTGAAACATTCTCAGAATCACTAATAGCTATTGTTCCTGTGCCATTTAGCCTAACCCACGCGGTACATATTAACCTCTGACCTTTGACCGTAGGTATGCCGCCCGATGTATTCTGAATATCGTTTGCTTTAATTGTACTCATACGATTGTCCATGTGGAGTTGTTAGGCACTGTTACTGTTACCCCTGAGTTGACCGTGATTGGCCCTGCTGTCATAGCATTCTTGTTAGTGGTGATGGTGTAATTTGTAGTTATAACCATTGCGTTCTCATAAAAGACCTCGCCCTGCACAACCTTGGCATCAGTCTGCGCTTTGGTATAGGTGTCTGCAACTGTGAACGATTTAAAGGCCACTATGCGAACGATTGTCCCTACGACTGCTCCATCATCTAGTACCACTGCCGTACCGTTAGTTGCTACGTAGTCGGCTACGGGTATGTCCAAGCCACCATAGGTTACGTGTATGTTGTTTGCGCTGTACGACAATGTTTGACCATTGACATCTACGCCTGAAAACGAGGTCTGTCCTGCGGTTGCGATGTATTCGTAAGTAAACAAAGAAGATGTGCCTGATGAACTTGCGGCAATCCAAACCGATCCATCATACACTTGCATACCTGTGCCTGTGAGAAAGTACAGTGCGCCAAGAACTAAAGCCTCACCATCATTGTCAACGCTAGGTTCGGAAGATTTAGCGCCAAGGTATTTATCATCAAAGTTGTCTAAAGACGTTACTAGACTCGCTGCCGCTGCCTGTGCTGCATCTCTTGCAGTTTCCGAATCGCCTTTTGCATCTTCGGATAAACCTTGTGCAGTTACTGAAGCATTCTTTGCAGTTACCGAATCATTCTTTGCAGTAATAGATGCATCTCTTGCATCTTCGGATAAACCTTGTGCAGTTACTGAAGCATTCTTTGCAGTTACTGAAGTATTCTTTGCAGTAATAGACGCATCTCTTGCATCTTCGGATAAACCTTGTGCAGTTTCAGAATCATTCTTTGCAGTTACTGAATCATTCTTTGCAGTTACTGAATCATTCTTTGCAGTTACTGAATCATTCTTTGCTGTAATAGATGCATCTCTTGCACCTTCGGACAAACCTTGTGCAGTTACAGCGTTATTCTTTGCAGTTAAAGCATCAGCCTCATGTTGGGATGCATTGTCTTCGGACGCTTGAGCTGCAGCAACATTAGACGCCAGGGATGTCGTGCTGTACCCACTAGCTTCTATGCCATTTGCTGTTGCATTGAACTGCAGCGTTTGGTTAGCCACCGGGTCACTTATACCAAGGCTGCCTGTTACGCCTGTCGAGACTGGCAGTATAGGTGATCGGGCTACCCGCTCTTCAAGCTCTTGGACTAACATTGTCAGCCGATCGAAGCCGTCCTCGATGACCTCGGGGTAGAACGTGCCCTGGTTGGCCAGGTCGACTCCCTGGCTAGCAACTAGGTCCCGAAATACTGTAAGCTTTTTGCCAGTTGCCGGAGCAGTCAGCATCGTAATAACGCCACCCGGTGAACTATCCTGGTTGGCGTTTATAGAGACCGTGTAGTGGGTCGAAACGCTTTGAACAGTTTCAACCGCTGTTGCACTTGTCAATACTACAACGACGTCTGTAGTCGCGAACACCGCGAATGCAAAAGGAAATGAAGTCGTACTCGAGTTGCCGTTAAACTTCGCGACATTTGATGTGTTAGCTACTGTCATAGTTTTAGTTTACACCGAGGGTAGTTAGGTTCAGCATTAGTCGCGACGCTCTTTAAGCATGATGAATTCAAAGAATGTAAGTGACTCGCCGTTTATTAAATCCATTGTGTTATTTTGCAAGATCCAGGCTTGACGCGATGGCAATCCGAAGTAGTAACCCGCGCCCATCACCATCGTTTTATAAAAGCTTTCGCTAACCAACGCGTCGGCGGGGTCAGTGGTCAGCCCAGCAACAGCTTCCGTTGCGTTAAGAATGTCGGTAACAGCACCCGCGATTGGCGTCATTTGATAATCGTATTTACTCGATAGGGCGCTGGCAATATCTCGCACTAGCACGACAGTCATAAAGGGGTAAGCGATTATTAGCTTAGCCATCCAGGATGTGTAATCTTCATCTTCGTCTTCATCTGGAAAGCGGCCCGCGATAATCTCACCGAGCACTGCTGGCATTACAACCATGTAAATCAAACTTTGTAAGTTAATTGCCACTTTCTTGACTGTGATTTCTTCTTCGCGACGTGAGATGTTTCTACGTCTACGCATCAAGTTGTACATCGCTGAAAACGCCGAATAAAACAATGTCGCGCTTTTCTTGCGACCGTCGCCTTGCTGAATCATCGCCAAGTCTTTAGCCGTCCCGTTCCCCTGCGTCATGCGCACGACACTGTCAGCTTCAGACACTGCATCGCTTTCCGATTTATTCTCTGACAAGGCTTTTCGATAAGCCCCAAGCCAAGTTGGCATTGAGATGGTTAGGTCCATAAATCCAATGTGTTCAAAACCCCACTTCTGGATTTGCTCTAGCACACTAGTTCCATGTGTTAGCATTCGCATCGCATCATTTACATCGCGATCAAAGGATGTCTTTCGGTTACGCATAAAGATTGACTTCTGCATTACCTCTTCAGCTTTCTTAAACACCTGTGCAGGGTTGCCGTAGAACTCTTGTATCCCGGTCATCGCCCAGCCAAGCCCTAATATTTCAATAGACTGCGTCATGCCAAGTGGTTGAACGATGGCGGTTGATAATTTGTAAGCCATATTTACGATGGTGGTATTTTTGCGCAGGGCATTGAACAGCTTTGACCCCGCATCGGTAGCGAGTTGTCCACTCCCTGCAACGTTGCCAAGCCAGGGGCGCATGTCTTCATACACATACTCACCCGCCACTCTTTTAATTGCGTCAACGGTCCTTTGGTCTTGAATAACCCGATCGGTCTGAATGATAGCTTCGCGAAACGCGATGTCGTGTATCACTTGTGCAAGATGATTAGTCATGACAGTAATGTCTAATTTGACGGGCAGACCTCCCGACCCCACTCGCTCGATAGCGTGACCTTTACGCGTCGTCGGTTTGATGAAGTTATCTGACAGGTTCTCCATAACGTCGGTTTTACTAGTTCGCTCCTGGACCTTCGAGCTTTTTTTAGGATCAAAGATCAGTGGGTAGTAGCCGCCAGGGTAAGTACCGAAGGGGGTTTCTACCGGGCTGCGTTCTACTTTCTCAGGCACAACACCCGTTAACTTTTTCTGCAGAGCAGCTATTGCAGGCCAATAACTGTCTATAAGATCCCAAACTTGTTGGATGGTGTCCCAGTCGTTCTTTGTCATATTGTCATTGAGGAAACGCTCGATATCGACAGCGTCAACACCCTTGCGAGCAAGCCCTTCAGTGAGTGACGTGCGGTTACCTGAGTTGCCCCAGTTGAGCGCAACACTCACTAGCATGTTCTTATTCCAGTGATCGCCGCTGGTGAACGACAATTCGCGTTGGAGGTTTTGAAACGTCTCACTATTAAGTATGTCCCCGAGTTGCGTTCCAAGCTCTTGAATCATCGCAAGCTCGGTGTTCTCCGCATCAGCAATTGGCTTAAACAATAAGTTCCACCACAGCCCGCCTTTTACATCGCCGTCCATTTGCTCCGCCAAAAACTCCATCTTGATATGCTCAGCTCTTAATTTGCTGACCAGGGTTGGGTCCATAAGTGTGGTGGAGTCTTCGTACCGACTGCGTTTGTTATACGCATCTGGATCGTAGATTTCGGGGTTGACCTCGAGCGCGGTCGCATAGGCTTGATCCATCGTTTCGTTGTAGTCTCGCAACTCCTTGCCGACCAGGATCTGCTGCTTAAGTTTGGCAAGGTGTTCAATGTTGCGCAGGCTGTCAACCAGGGTAATTAATTCTTGTACAGGCATGTCCTTAAAGTTAGTTCGCAACTTTTCAAGATACTTTTTAGGCATCTCGACGCTGCCGTGCGCAGCCATTTGCTCGTCATACCATTCACTAAAAGCCTTTCTTCGATCTAACTCTTTTCCTGATACGTTTTGTTTTAGACTGACGGCTTCGAGGATCGAGTCGATCTGATCTAAGTAGTCGCGTGCAAGTTTCTTTCGCACACTTGGCTTTGCAAACTTAGTGAGATACTTTCGATCTTTAGCCACTTGATCTCTGATTTTAAGAGTAACGCTGTAGAGATGCAGGTTTAAAAGTTGTTGTGCTTTGTGCTTGTAAGCATTGCCATGATCACCCGCCAGCATCGCCCTTGTTGCTTCTTGCGAGTGCTTGCGCATGGCTTGCAAATGTTTGTTTGGTTGTAAGTCACGGACCTTAAGTGCGGCCACCCGGCTTCTCGCGATCTCGCGCAGAGCTTGCTGGGTGATTGGCTTGACGCTCGCACGTCTCGCCAGTACGCGCAGCTCGGCGTAGATGCCGCGCTTGCGTTGTTTATCGGCCACTACCTTCATCGCTTCCTGCGTCAGGTTGTCTTTATGCGTTAGGCTTTGATACCTTTCAGACATGATCTTGCGAACCTGGGGGTTAACAATATCTTTTAACTTTGGTGCTGATACTAATTCGTTAATCATTTCGACGCCCGACGCATAACCAAACATAGATGCCAGCTGTGCTACATCCATGCCCTGCGTGCTCACCATGGCGAACTTACCTTTGGGTAGCTTTTTCCAGGTCGCGTCTTTTTCGTCACCCATATTTTCGATCAGCCACTGCTTGCTGAGTTTAACGCCCTCTAATCCAATCGGTACTTGTCCGCCAGGTAACGTGCCGTACATCAGCAGATGTCGGATTCGGTAAACGTTTTTAGCTTCGTACTTCGCAGTGATTTCTTCAGTTAGCTTTTTGCGCTCAGCTTTTTGCGATTGCGACTTTTCTTTTTCAAGCTCAGCCATTTGCTTCTGGCGGACTTCAGCCAGCGATTCGCTGTGCGCTCGTTCTGCTGCAATCTTCATGTCGAGGAATTCTTCTTCGGAGACACCCGCCTCTTCAGCAGATTCAAACATCAATCCAAACCCTGCGACTTCTTCTACTTCATTAATTGCATCTTCGGTTGCGAGCATGCGGTCCATAACTTCACGCACGTCATTATTGAGGGTAACGTTTAACTGTCTGAGCTCTTTGTATATGTCTAACAGCCAGCCCATAAAACGGTCAAACACCGATTGCAATTCAACGCTTGGGGCTTTGCCTTCGCGCAGGTAGGCTTCAAAGCCTCGAGCGAATTTCTCGTGTTGCTCAGTGCCTATTTCGGTAGTGCCAAACCAGTCGGTCAGCGTCTTCATCATGGCAACGAGTTGTGGTTTGGCGCCTGGCTGTGCGGCTAGATCTTTAGCGATTTCAAGGAATAAGTGCCCAGATTCATGCAGAAACGTAGACAGATCTGCGCCTTGCATGAGCTTGATGTAGGTTGTGTTTTCGCCAACGCCTGCTGCGGGGAATGTAATCGAACCCTTGGGCGCGTCCTTTTCCTGATTGAGGGTTAGTCCTTCTGCTTGGGTTTCTTCTTGTCCGGGGACATTGGGGTTTGAGCTTGCGCCAACCGCGCGAAGAGGTGATTCGCGCCCGCCTGAGAACTCTGCGATGAGTTGGTCGAGTTTTTCTCTGTTGACTTCTTCGGCTTCATACCAAGGGTATCCTATTTCGCGGAATGTTTTAACGGAAAAACCTTTAGGGATGACACCTTGCGCGGGCTTCCGAACCTCGGTCAGCATCTTCTTGAAGTCTTCCAAACCAAAACGGAAAGACTCCCCCTTACTGTTATTGTACGATATGTAGGGCTGGTTGTCACTGTCACGGGCGTAGATCGAACCAAACGCAAACTGGTGGAATCTGCCCTCGGGGGCGCCAATGTCATAGAACGGATCAGCCTCGCCATTGGCGAAGTCAACCAACCCTTGGATTGTGGGGTGGGCTACAACTTGCCCGGAGTTAAGCACCCATGATTCCCAGTGGTATCGGCTCACGCTGGCATCTTCAGGCCGACCAAGGGCAGCATACAACTCATCTACCCGCAGCAGGAGGCTACGCTCTAACGCTTCGTACCTTGCCAGTCCATGCGCATCCTCGAAGAGCCCAACGACGTCATCATATATCAGCTTGCCATACTGGCCCGCGTCCCACATCGTGTTGATCTGAATCCTGTCCATGACCATGACGTCGGTGCGCCCTGATAACAGCAGGACAAAAGAGAGCACTTTGTTCTTAATGCCGACACTACCTGCTAGCCCGTAGAACCTGCGACGAACTTCAGCACTGCTGATGTCTCGATCTGCAATCATGTCGTGCAAATGCTCGAGAGCGGATCGACCATCAGGCATTCGCTTTGACATCTTCCTCAAGAAGTCCTTGCCAAAATCATTCATGTTGGAGGTGCCCTGCTTGCCCGGCGCGAAGTCAGGGATGATACTACCTGCCCACTCTGCGTATTTTGAAAGGTCGGCGTCGGTCCACTCACGCTCCAGCGCGCTGTTCACTATTTCCTCTAGCTGGCCGCTGTTCACGGCATCGAGGAAGGCAGACTCATGTGGGTGTGTCGACATCCTCCGGGACAACATGCCCCACAGCATGAGCTTGCCTGTGATCAGAGGGGCTGCCCCTCCAGACGCATACAGCTCGGAGAATTCTTCTACTATCTCGAAGCCTTGCGATGCTGCTGCCAATTGCTCTGGCGTCAGTTTCGAGTGTCGGTCTGCCCAAACACTGACATCTGATGCCATGTCCAAAGCATCAAGTGGCGCTGCTGGTGTTTCGTTATCCCCAAGTATCTCGCGCTCGAGGGCGTACCAGTCGTCCACTGAGTTCAAAGGATCGGGGTGGTTTACCGCTAGCTCATCAAGAAGTTCTGATTGCTTCTCGACATTCTTATCGTGGAGCACCTTGGGCAGCTTTGACTTGCCACTGACCTCGCCCTCAGTCCTAGTGATGAAATAGCGTGGCACGCCGTGCTTATTATCTGGGGCTGTCTGATAGAACGTTGTGTTCTGCACCTTCTCGCCATTAACAGTCAGCACTGTGAGGTCATTCTCATCAAACACAACAAAGTTGCGAGTGCCCTCACCCTCGGACCTACTGTTATCGTCTAGGTATTTGATGCCTGGTATGCCAGCTTCACTAAGTTTTTTACTAGCTGTTTTCTGGTCAGGGAACAAGTCACTAATAACCTGCTGCCCTGTTATGCTCGTGCTAGGCGATTGCTCACCTTTGAGTTTATTTATTCGTGTCCTATACCCTTCCTCTAAAGATGGGTTGATAGCTATCTTACTTTCCATGACATTTATTCGCCGTTGAAGGTCAGGGTCTGGTGAGCCACCACCCGTAAGATATGGTTTTAAAGCATTCCTAACACTCTCAGGCTGCTCACTCAAAGGCTTATCCCAATCAAGCATCTGCGCTATCTTTTCGTCTGGGAGGTCTACTTCGTAATCAAACCCAAAACTTTGGAAATTAGGTTTAATTTCCTTTCTAAACCAGTCGCCATGCCCTAGGCCGTTAGCCCATGATTCTACTTCCTGTGGCGTTTCATTACTCATTAAGCGCTCTATTAAACCTGCTTTTTCATATCCATCTTGCGCCACTGCGTTATCTTTTGACCTATCCGCTACTCTTGATAAGTCGTCGTAATATTCATTAATTTGCTTACCGCCAATCTTCATTTCACTAGGGTCGTAAGCTAAATTAATTCTATACTGGTTGGCAACATCCTTATTTTCAGCAATATAAGTGCCCCATCCGTAAGCCTGAGCGCCTTCACCTGTTCCCATTTTGGAATGGTCGAATTTACTAAACCGATATGGGGATCCGTGGTATACCGTCTGCTGCAAAATGTTCGAGCTATTCGCGAAGTCTGGATCGAATGCCGCGTTGGTAGATCTGATGTTCTTAGGGTCGAACACCACTACGTCTCCTCCGTCTTGATACGAATCGTACCCTCCAGCTTCTAGAACCTTCCTCTTAATGGTCCCTGATATGTCCGATTTCATTCTCCACGTTTGAGCGTACTCAGGTACTACAGCCTCTCTTACCCAGTCCTCGTTACGGTAAACACCGTTCTCAATCAGTTGCTTTTCATACTCATCGAGCATCGCTTGGGACGGCTTAACGTCCCCGACAGCGGTGTTACTTACTCTGATAAAGTAGGGCTTAGCTTCGCCGTATTCAGTAGTTTCGGTTGGACTGAAATAAACACCTTCAACATTAGTTGATCTATTCAACCGGGCTGCATTCAAATCAAACTCATCGAAAGTATTAGGGGATGCATGCCATTTAACGTTGGCGGTATCGAACCCCATCCCTTGAGCACGTTCGTGCCTCGAAGGCTCAGACATGTCCAGACCCTTGGCGACGGCTTGAAATGTTTCACTTTCGGGGTCTTGGAAAAATACTTCGTCTTGTCCTATTGTTTGATTAGGATCAATCTCGCGATAGACTGGGTTTTGCGCCAGGACTAGGGGTCCAACTTGTATGACTCGATCAGCACTGACTACCTGGTTAGAATTGGCGCGGTCGTAGAAGTACGAATGCCGGGTTGGGTCAAACCCTACTTGCACCCAGTCGGGTGAGTTTAGAGCTTCTTGAGCTTCGACTTCAGCTTGTGCTGTGTCTGTTGTATCCCAGGTGCCTTCAATCACAGCAAACGGCGACTTGGCATTTCCCTTGGCTACATTAAGTGCTTTGTTACCCGTGTTTGGAAACGTTACATTATTGATAACGGCAGCTGATTCATGCGCGATAACTTTCTTACCGCCTTTGCCAGGGAACCTTTCATGGATCGTTGGGACCCACACGCCATGCGTGGTGTAAGCAGGTATATCCAGGCGTAAACCAACCGGGTGATCTTGCACAATAGTGCTCGCTAGTCCGACTTTTTCCATCTGTTGAGGTTTTAAAGCGCCGAGCATTTCATCGGATGTGGCTACTGCAGGCACGGATTCATAGGCAGTGACGGGGTTAAACTGTTCAACAATTTCTGCCATCTGGTTGCGGGTGATCTCACCCCTGGCAAAGGCTTGTGCGGCTTCTTGCACTTCAGGAATACGAGCCATGTTCTGGCTCAGTGTGACACCCTCGGGTAGCACACCTGCCTGGTCAACAACCTCGAGGTTGTAATACTTTTTCATTTGCTCGTTCGTTGCAAACCCACGGCCTACAAACGTAGTGATAAAGGCTTTGTGCAGCGATGCGTATTGTTCTGCGGTGTCTGCCTCGAATCGGCCTGTTGTGACTAGCATGTCTTTTAGCTGCTTGGCTGCACCTTCGGCAACGCTGGCGGTTTCATCAGTTACCACGCCTTCTTTAAATAGGCGATCTGCTTCGGCTACTAGGTCTGATTCTGCCGGGTCGCTTTGTTCTCTGAGCTCGCGTGCCGTGTTGTCGCCAATGTTGTAGCGCACGTCATCGAGCAATGACCCAAAGTTCTGCGTGTCTTTGAGTGATATTAATTGTGATAAGGGTACTCTGACGTCGCCGCCTTCTTGGACCGCTTCAGCAAACGCAAGGCCAAGGCCCATTTGTTCAAAGATTTCGGCGGCTTCTTGGTTATTGCTTTGGAAGAAGGTGTTCACTGACTCTGCGTCGATGTACACATTGGGATCTTCTTTATCGGGGTTGACGCTCTCAACAAAGTCAACAAACGCTTCTTTGTTGCGCCCAAACGTTCGACTAGTTTCTGCGGCTTCGCGCAGTCGTGTTAGCCCCTCTTGCAGGCTTTCTACTTCTCGCGTCTGAGCTTCTTTCTGATCGACAGCGGATTTGCGTTTGCCTACCACACTCATTGCGGCTATGCCCGTAAACATCCCGGAAGCGTCAACAAAAGACATCCCACCCGATATATCAAATTCCGCGTTGGGGTCATACACTCCCATGTGCGCGAGCTGTTTGGCGTAGTCAGCTGCGAGCTCTTCTAGCACTTCAATGCCCGAGGCGCCGATAACTTCGATAGCGTCTTTGATCAATCGACTAGACATGTTTTTAGGCATCATCTTCATGATTTTATTTGTGCCTAAATACTCAGAGCCGACCTCAGCAATTCCACTGAGGAAACCAACAGCGTCTGCTTCGTTCTCAGTCGCACCGTTGTCAATTGCTTTGCTTTTTTCTTGCCGATAACTCGATCCAAAAAAGACGGGCAGCATAATGGGTGCTGCAAAGATTGTTGCAAAAACCTGCCCTACGGTCCCGCCCGCAGTCGTGTTAAAACCTTTTCTTTCATCAGGCACCTCGAGGGCTTCACCCACGGTGTCTAATATCAGGCCAGCCCCTTCGATGGGGTAGCCTAGCGGGCTTAAAACATAGGCGGCAGAGGAAACTAACGCTTTAGGGATAGTAGACATATCCGGGCCTGTCGATGCGACATTTCGGAGATCTTGCCCCATCGATTGTAATTCTTCACCCATGAGGGTCAAAGGTTCAGCCGGGATACTGCGAACAGCATCCGTTGCGTACTGATAACTGTCGGTCACGGAGGTTGCCGCATTGACCATGGATTTCAATGTGTTCTCGAAATAAGTCAAGGCGTCCATGTCGTCATGAACTAGGGGGGCATTCTCAGGTTTTGATGCCCATTCGATGACGGGTTGATTGGACCGTTGGTACTGCTGTATCTTTTCTCGTTCGACTAATTTCTTAGCGACTTCGGGTGCAGCCGCAATGAGTGCAGTAGGCTTTTTTAATTGAGCACCTCTTTGGATATCGAGTGCATGCTGATCAGGGTCAGTATCCGCTGCAAAAAGCAGGGCATCTTTCTGTAAGTTTTCTACTCTTAAGTTTCTACGCTTTGGAGTGTTGTCAAAAACCTTATCGCCTAGACCTTTAACCGGGTTAGCTTGATTTAATTGGTTAGATAAAAGCTTATCGCCCAGACCTTCATACGGATTAGTTGACATTGTTGATATCCATTCCTTGATTTAACAAGTAGATCTTCATTAGGTTTATATGCGTTTTGTTTTCTGCTTCCTCTAGCTCTGCATCCGATAGACCAACCTTGTTTTCTGACAGCGCCCTGGTTAGTTCTTCGCGAATTTGCTTCATGCCTTCAGGATCTTCGCCCTCAAGCTCTTCAAAAAAGTCTTGAGCCACGTCGTCGTTATTAAGCACACTGTCTGCTCCGTACAGGTTTTCAAACAAGTAGCCATCGGACTGAAAAAAGTTGTCATCGTCTTCGAGCATTAAAGCAGATGTTATTTTTCGGACTTTTTCTTTGAACGCGACGTTGTCTTTTTGCCACTCGGCTTCGTTGGCAACAGCGGACAGAATCTTGTCTAATAGATTCTTTCTCTTTGCGTATAGCATCTTGCTTGCATCGCCCTTCCCTGGCTGAAAGTTCTCATCAAAGATACCGGAAACCACCTCTCGAGTGGCGGATAGCATTGCTTGCTTGGGGTTTAAATCTGTTTCTTTCTGATCAAGTTCGACACTTCTTTCATAGCTCATCCAGTCCAATACTTTTTGTTGGTCATTGATGTGTAAATGCCGCACGCCCTTGGCGTCAAGGTTATCTAAAAACGATATTTTGTCGGCTCTTGATAACTTATCGTAAGTAAACTGCATATCGACAAAAATCTGCTGTGACTCTGTATAGTCAACGCCAAAACCCGCTTGTTTCACTAAGTCGGTTTTAATTGTGTTAATGTCCGATACGCTGTAATACGTTGCCCAGTCCGGGTTATTTAGAATTTGATCTGGGTCACCTCCATCATTAATAAATTGATTTACCGCTATTTTGATTTGTCTTATGTTTTCAGCTTCAGCGGTCTTGGCAGTCGCAATGTGAGTTTTGACCATGCCTTCAACCCCGCTGCGCAATTCACCTTTTTCAAGCAGTTTAGCTGCGGCTGTTAACGCATCAGGATCGTCGCCGTGAGTCTCAACCAACGCGTCAAAAGCGGTCTGTTGCTTTGACAATATCTCGCCTTTGTCGAGTAGCGAAGTGAGATCCGCTTTATCTTTTTCTGTCATACCCGACGAGTTTGTAGG
>Ga0302130_1000811_pt1 | contig 18132 bp, 16 predicted proteins | sample CB9_surface_MG_FD_203117 | JGI IMG/M metagenome (GOLD analysis project Ga0302130, IMG submission 203117) | Marine microbial communities from Western Arctic Ocean, Canada - CB9_surface | ecosystem: Environmental > Aquatic > Marine > Oceanic | place: Canada: Western Arctic Ocean | collected... | reverse complement strand
AAGTTGAAGCTTTACTTGGTACAACCCAGGTAACATCAAGCGATTTTTCTAACATTAAAGCGCTTGTTCAAGGTGAAGTTGATACTTTTATGGGTTTCAAATTCATCATGTCTACAAGATTAGCTGTGGCTTCTAACATCAGAACTTGTTTTGCATGGGCTGAAGATGGAGTCAAATTAGCTGTTGGAAAAGATGTTATGGCGAAGATTGATGAGCGTGCAGATAAGTCTTATGCAACTCAAGTCTTTTATTGTTCAACCTTTGGTTCGACACGAATGGAAGAAGCTAAAGTGGTTTCTGTCCTTTGTGATGAATCAGCTTAATAGGGAGTATTTGATATGACTACAAAAAACTCAACGCTCATAGCGAACTATGAAGCTTCTCCAATCGTAATGAATGATGCCGCATTATTAAGTGGTTCAGTTCGTATTGCTCAAGGCAACGTGGCTTTGGCAGCTGGTGATACTGGTAATGCAGATATTGTTATGCTTGCACCAATCCCAAGCCAAGCTGTTGTGACTTCAATCCAAGTTGGATCTGATGCACTAGGCGGCAGCTGTACTTATGATATTGGTATATACACAAGTGCTGGTGCAGTTAAGGACATTGACATCTTTGCCACTTCTGTTGCGGATGGAGCTGCTATTGCAGAACTACGTTACGAAGCTCTAGGTTTGGAAACTACTGGACAAAGACTTCATGTTCAAGCTGGTGATACTGTTGATCCAGGCGGATATTACTATATAGCGGCAACATTTGATGCTGCTGGTGGTAGCGCTGGTGATATGGCTTTCATGATCCAATACGTTGTAAACTAAACTTTAAGGACAGCATATTTCTATGCTGTCCTTTTTTATAGGAATTTATTATGGCTTCAATCGTTGGACTATGTAACTCAGCTTTAAATCAAATTGGTGCATCTAATATTATCTCTTTAACAGAAGATAGTAAGGCTGCAAGAATTTGTAATCAAAGATATGAGTTTATAAGAGATAGTGTTTTTAGAGCGCACCCTTGGAACTGTTTAATATCAAGGCAAGCTTTAGCACCAGATGCCACCGCTCCTAGCTTTACTTACGCTTATCAGTTTACATTACCAACTGATCCTTACTGCTTGAGAATACTCAAGCTTTCTGATGCAGATATTAAATTTGAAGTTGAAGGTCGTAAAGTTTTAGCTGATGAAACACCTCTTAATGTTGTTTTTGTTGCAAGGGTTATTGATACAAATCAATACGATATGTTATTAGTTGAAACAATCGTTGCAGCGTTAGCCGCAGATATAGCTTATCCTTTATCTGGAAGTATAACTTTAGCGGCTCAACTATCCACTCTTTACAGAGAAAAACTTAAAGAAGCTAGGTTCGTAGATGCAACTGAAGGTAATACTGTAAACACTTCATCCATTGCAGATAGCGAGGTTATCTCAGCTAACACCTTTATTAATGCGAGATTATAGATGGCGAAAGCTTCACCACCATTTAATAATTTTACAGCTGGAGAATTGTCACCCAGATTAGAGGGTAGAACAGATGTAAGTAAGTATTTTAATGGTTGTAAAAAGTTACAGAACTTCTTAATTCATCCTCATGGTGGAGCATCAAGAAGGCCTGGAACGAAATACGTTAATACAGTCAAAGCAAGTGCAAACTTTACCAGACTAATACCATTTGAATTTAACGTAGAGCAAGCTTACATATTAGAGTTTGGCAATCAATATTTTAGAATACATAAAGATGGCGGAACTGTTGTTGATGGAAGTTCAAATGCAATAGAGGTAAGCACAGTTTATTTAACAGCCCAAGTTGCAGACATAAAATTTACACAAAGTGCAGATGTTATGTATTTAACGCATCCATTGCACCCCGTACAAAAAATAACAAGAACAAGTCACACAGCATGGACAATATCAGAAGTCGCTTTCTTGCGAGGTCCTATGCAAGATCCAAATACGACTGATACAACATTAACGTCTAATGGAAGAACTGGATCTGGGAAAACTATTACCGCTAGTGCTAGTACGTTTGTATCAACTGATGTTGGCAGATTACTAAAGCTGCATGATGGTTTTGCTAAAGTAACTGGATTTACAAGCGCAACTGTTGTGACTGCTACAGTTCAAGAAAATGCTGAAGGTAGAAGCGAGCTAATGCCAGCATATGTTGCATCAACTATAGCCTTTTATGAAGGCGATCCAAGTTCTACTGGCTTAGAGCATAACGATAGAATAACAGACACAACTGGTTCTTTTATTACGCAAGGTTTTAAGGTTGGTCAAAAAGCAACAATAACTGGTGCTGGAACTAGTGGAAACAATATAACTTCTGGATTAATTGTCCAGGTTTCAGCGGATACTATTTTGTTTTCGCCAAGTGTTGATCTTGTTAATGAAGCTGCTGGTCAAGCAATAACATTAAATGGAGATTTAACCGCAGATGATAATTTTAGTTTAGGAGCGTTTAGCACAACTACTGGTCATCCAGCAGCGGTTACGTTTTATGAACAACGATTAGTTTTTGGAAACACAAATGCACAACCACAAACTTTATTCTTTTCTGTTGGTGGTAGCTTTGAAGATTTTGCAGATGGAATAGATGCAGATGATGCTTTAACTTATACAATAGGATCTAACCAGGTTAATGTAATTAGATACCTTGCTTCTGGTCGAGTGTTAATTGTTGGAACGTCTGGTGGAGAGTTTGCAGTTAGTGCAAGTGGTTCATCAGTTCCCTTGTCACCAACTAACGCTCAGATAAAACGACAAGCTAATTATGGATCGGCAAATATTCAGCCAATTCAAGTTGGCAATGTAACTATGTTTGTGCAAAGAGCATCACGAAAAATAAGAGAATTAGTTTATAATTTTGATACAGATAGTTATCAAGCTCCAGACTTAACAGTTTTAGCTGAACATATTACTGATACTGGTATAACAGATGTAGCGTTTCAACAAGAGCCAGACAATATTGTGTGGTGCGTTTTAACAAATGGCAACCTTGTAGGAATGACATATCGCAGAGAAGAAGAAGTTGTTGGATGGCATGAACATATAGTTGGTGGTCGATTTGGTGAGTGTACTGTTACAGTTAGTGATTATGCAAACATAGCAGTAGGCACAACATTAACATTTACAAAGTCTGACGGATCAACAGTAACCTTTACGAGTGAAGCAGCAGGGAGTTCTAGCCCTGCAAGTGCAACTGGTTTTCGGCCAAACACAAACAACAACACTACAGCTGATAACATATTTACAGCAATAAACGCTCATGCAGATTTTACTGTGGCTAATCCTAGTGCAGCAATAGTTGTGATAACTGAAACTATACATAGCTCAACTGGCTTTTTGAGTTGTCTTAGTTCTGACACAACTAGGCTTGAAACAGCAAACGAAAGTCAAGCGGTTGTTGAAAGTATAGCGGTTGTGCCAGGTGATCTTAATGAAGATTCATTATATATGATTGTTAAAAGAACAGTTAATGGAGCAACAGTTAGATTTATTGAGTATTTCTCAGCTTTTGATTTTGGCAATGACGTTGAAGATGCTTTTTTTGTTGATAGTGGCTTAACGTATTCTGGATCAGCCGCAACAAGTATATCTGGATTAAATCATTTAGAAGGGCAAACTGTTTCAATATTAGCGAATGGTGCAACTCATCCAGATAAGGTGGTGGCATCTGGCGCTATATCTTTAGATAGATCAGTTACAAAGGCTCATATTGGTCTAGCTTATAATTCAATATTGCAAACTATGCGTGTTGATGCTGGAGGTACAGAAGGCACAGCTCAAGGTAAAATCAAAAGAATACACGACATTACATTAAGACTTTTCAACACAGCTGGAATTTCAGTCGGTAGTTCTGAAACTGAAATAGACAGAATACCTTTTAGAAGTTCAGCAAATGTTATGGGATCGGCCTTACCTATGTTTACTGGAGATAAAGAAGTTGAGTTTAGGGGTGGCTTTGATAATGATGGATTCATTGTTATTAAACAAAATCAGCCATTGCCAGCGACAATACTTGCTATCTTTCCAAGGCTACAGACTTTCGATCAATGATTATTGCTGATTATAAGCCCGAACATGGCAAAGAAATTTTAGATGGTAAAATGAATAAGGGTGCGCCGCATCATATTAGTAAATATTTAGATTTTGCAGAAAGCTTATGTGTGCCTGGGCAATCGTTTAGCGCCATAGATAATGGACATTTAATAGCTTGCGCTGGGATAAAGCAGTTATGGCCTGGTGTTGCGGAGGTTTGGTTTTTATCAACTGATAGAGTCCATTCTAAAGTAAGGCCAATAATTAAATTAATATTTAAATACTTAAAAATTCTTATTAAGGAACAAGAACTAGTGCGTATCCAAGCAGCGGTTAGAGCAGATTGGCCAGAAGCGCAAAGGTTTGCAGAGTTTCTTGGGTTAGAAAACGAGGGTCTTATGCGAAAATATGGCCCAGATGGTAGCGATTATTTCAGATTTGCAAAGGTATTATAGATGAGTGTAGAAGCAGCTATCGCATCAACGATTATTTCCTCAGTAGTGGCGGCTAATGGAGCAAGAACTGTTGGCAAGCAAACAAAAGCGGCAAATGATTATAACGCTTCTATTAATGATAGAAACGCTTTAGCAGACGAGCAAGATGCCATTCAGTTAAAGCTTGCTAATGGATTAAGTATTGCTCGGTTTCAAAGAGAGTTTTCAGATTTACAAGATGCAACTAGTCAAGCCTTTAGGTTTAATGGTTTTGTTGCTGAAGGCGGCACACCACTTAAAGTAGCTCTTGCTAATGCAAAAGAAGCAGACGAGGAGATTGCTATTATGAAATATAATTCAGCGGTTGGTGTTCAAGAATTAGAACAAAGCGCTGTTCAAAACAAGATGCAGGGTAATTTAAATAGATTGTATGGAAGAAATGCAATGGCAGCTGCAAATATAAACGCTGGAACAAGTTTGTTATCTGGCTTTACAAGCGCTGCAAGTATTCAAAGTAACGCTAATCTAAATCGACAAACTATAAAATCAAATAGCGCACTACAAAAATCAATAATTAATTCAAGGTATGGTTGATGCAAGTACCAAGTTATAAATCTGAAATACAAAGGGCTGTTAAGTCTGGATCTGGTCGTTTATCTGTTCAAGCTAACCCAGGGCAATTTGCTCAAACTGGTCAAGCGTTATCTCGTTTTGGACAAGTTGCGCAAAGTGCATCTTTAAACGCTTTAAGTCTTGCTGAAAAAACTAAGACCTCTGAGTTAGAAAATGCAGAAAAAGTAAAGCTTCAATTTCTTGAACAAGAAAAGAAAAACATTTTTGAAGCTGAAAAAGAAAAGGCTACGTTAAATTTTAATGAAGGATTAATTGGCTTTCAGTTAGAAGCTAAAAAAATGGACCCAAACAAATCTGATAAGTTTTTTGAAGATAAATCAGATGCCCTCAGAAAAAAATTAGAAAAAGATTTTACAAGTGAAAACGCTAAGAAAGATTTTATATCTAAATCAAATTTTGATTATTTAAATAAAAGCGTTTCTGTAAGAGCAAATTCATCAAGCAGAAGAATTGATGACCAAGCTTCAGTCTATATTGCTAGAGTTGAACAACTTGAAAGCCAAATAGTTGTTGGTAATAAAGGAGAAAAAGGTGCAGCCACTTTTCAATTATTTGGTCAAGGTGGGGTTTATGATAAACTAGTATCTCTTGGTTATTGGACTAAATCAGAAGGTGTAATAAAATCTCAAAAGTCTAAAGAAAACATATTAAAAAATACGATTGTATATGATTTTCAGAACAAAGGCACACTTGAAGATAAGAAAGCCTATATTGATGCGTTAATCGAAAATCCACCAGAATCATTAGGTGTACTTGGTACAAGGGTTATTGCAACTAAATTAAGAGCTGATGTTACAAGACAAGAGAACATAATAAAAAGACAAGCTTTAGATTTAAAAGCAGATGTAAAAGAATTAAAGACTATCCTTGTAACTGGTAATGTAAGCCAAGAAACTATTGATGCGGCAAATGCAAAAGCAAAAACATTAGGAAATCTTGGCGTTGAAGTTCGGAAAGAAATTAATGAGTTAATCATAAAAAAAGAAATATTTGATGAATTAAAAAAAGGAAGTCCAGCTAATATTGCAGGCCTTTTAAATCAATATTCAAATGGCATAAGCAATGTTGGTGGCCCTGGTATAGATACCACTATAGAAGCTCAAGTGTTTAAAGAAGGAAAAGCTTTAGAAAGAAACATGTTACAAAAGTTAAAGACAGATCCGCTTACCTTTGCAACAAGAAATGGTAACTTTGATATAAAATCTATTAACTTTGGATCTGAAAATTCACAACAATTAATAGGAGAAAGAATAAATAAATCTTTTGCTGTTTCTGCCAATTATGAAAGTGAGTTAAAGTTTTTGACTTCAGCTGAAGTGTCGGCAATGAAAAGCTATTATAAAAATACTAATGTAAGTACAGATTTAAAATTAGCAATGGTGGCAAGAATTGTATCTGGTTTTGGAAGTAGGTATGCACAAAATGTTATAGAAGAACTATCTATTGGTAGTGCAAATGATCTTGCTCATATTGGGGGTCTAGTTAATCAAGGCAATATTCCAGCAGCCACACACGCTATGAAAGGTCAAGAGCTTATTGCCAATGATAAGATGCCATTAAACTATACACGACTAAATACTAATGAATATTCAACTATTGTTGGCCCTGCATTAGCTGAGCTTGATCCTTCTGTGCAAGGATCAACACAAAAAATAGTTAAAGATATATACACAGATAGAGCAAATGGTTTGCCAGAATTTGACGAAACTATTTTTAAAGATTCAATCCAATTAGCTCTAGGAAAAAACGGACAAAATGGAGGTATTCAAGAAGTTAATGGAACTCCAACATTGTTACCACCAAATTTAAATTCTAGTGATTTAACAACTATGCTTAAAAACATTAGTGCTAAAGAGTTGTTTGAGTTGGATGGAATTACTGTTGATAAAAAATTAATGGAAAATATTAATGGAAGTAAATTTTATAGTTTAGATAGCTCTCCTGGTGAATATAGTTTGTATGCAGTTGGAGAGGGCGTTTATAAATTAGGCAGAGGAACTTATGGAGATTCAAGTTTTGTATGGGCAGCTGATACTGATGGAGCTGAAATAGAAATTGATGCTATTGAATGGAAAAATACATATGGTGTTAGTGAATGAGTTTTGCATTTTCCCCTAAAACAACTTTTGCTAATAGACCTACAATGTCTAAAGGTTCTGACTCTTTTTCAACCACCAATAGTAAAGCTTATGAATATGCAATTACAAACAATGACTCAACCTCTGAGGGTATTGTTTTAGAGGAGCAATGGCAGCCAATCATTGATATTATTAATGAAAAAAAAGGCAGTCTTAATATTGATAATGAAGTTTGGAATCCTGGCAAAATGTTAACTTTGGGCATTTTTGATAGCGAAGGGCAACAAAGAAATTACGAAGGTAAAAGTAAGCAAGTTATGGAATTGATTAAAAACAATCCAGACATTTTGCCAGAGCTTCAAGACGTAACATTAGAAAATATTTATGAAAATGCAAAACAAACTGCACTAAATAAAAGAAAATTATATAATGAGAATGTTCAAACAACACCAGGCGTATCTGGAGCAATATCTAGATTTTTAGGAGAAGCAGGAGCAGCGGCAACTGACACAGTAAACATTGGATCTCTTTTAATTGGTGGTGCTGGCAATAAACTTTTAGGTGTCGTATTAAACAATGCCTTAGTTGGTGCTGGATCAGAAGCGTTAATACAAACTAAAGTTGAAGATTGGTATGGTAAATTAGGTTTAGAATACACCTCAGATCAATTTTTTAGAGCAGTTGGAATGGGTGCTTTTGTTGGTGGTTCAATGCCAGTAGCCTTTAGAATAGCTGGTAAAACAGTTAGGTTAACAAACGATCAAGTTAAAAAAGGTATTGATGCTTTTAAAGGAACTAAATTTGTAGATGAAGGTGAAGTTGCAGCAGTTGATAGCGCTATAGCACGAGGAGAGGATGCAGTTAATTCTAATCCATTAGTTGATAATATAGAGCATGGGCAACGATTATCTGAAGCTGACAGAGCTATGGAAAACAACGAATATCCTAATATGTCTGATATTCCTAACTCACCTATAGTTGAAAATTCTATTTTTGAAGCTCAAACATCACCAACAATAGGTGTAAGATTTAATCCAGATGAAATAGAGGTGGATGCTAAAACATTTCAGTTTAAAGAAGAAGCAGATGCTTTTGGACAAACAAAATATTTTAGTGGCACAGAAAAATGGGATCCTGTAAGTTCTGGACAGATTGTTGTTTATGAATACGCTAATGGTAGACAGTTTATAGCAGATGGACATCAAAGATTAGCCTTTGCTAAAAGAGTTAAAGCAGAAGGACAAGATGCTGTTTTAATAGGATCTAAATATAGAGAAGTTGATGGTGTTACTCCAGCTATGGCTAGACTTGCAGCAGCTAGAAAAAATATTGGAGAAGGATCTGGAACAGCAGTAGATGCAGTTAAAATATTTAAAGAAGATCCAAAAAAGTTTAAAGAAATAATACCACCTAGATCAGCTCTTGCTATACTTGCTAGACGATTGGTAAATTTAAGTGATGAAGATTTTGGATTGGTTATTAATGGCGTTGTTGAAGGTAAATACGCTCAATATGTTGGTAAGTTAATTCCCAATGATAGAGGATTACAAAACGCTGCACTTAGAGTTTTAACTAAAAATCCACCAGAAAATGAATTTCAAGCACAAGCGATTGTAAAGCAAGTAATTGAAGCTGGTTATGAGAAACAAACAACTGGTTCTTTATTTGGTGATGAAGTTATTTCAGAAAGTTTTTTTACTGAACGATCTAAAATACTTGACCAAGCGGTTAAAATTTTGCGACAAGATAAGAACGCTTTTGAGAGCCTTGTTAGAAATGCTGATCGAATTGAAGGCGAAGGCAATCAGTTAATTAAAGAAGCTAATGTAGATAGAGCAAGTCAAGATAGTAAAGCAATAGCTATGTTACTAACGCTTGCTAACAGAAAAGGAAACTTGAGTGATGCCCTCACAGAAGCCGCCAAAGTCGCAAGAGAAAGTGGAAACTTTGCCAACCCTAGCCGAAGATTTGTCGAGTCTGTCCGAAACGCAATTAGAGATGGTGAATTTAATGACATCAGAAATGATAATCAGAGATTCACTTTCAATGATTCAGCGCAAGGCGGCAAGGTTGCGAATGACCCAGGCCAGCAACTTGAAACTTTCTCAGAACCCAACGGAACTGGAACAAAAAGACAAGCCGATCAGTTAGAAGAAGATTTTTTTGGTGAAGGCATTGACCAAACGCCTCCAAAAACCTACAATGAAAACATAAAATCAGCTAATGATGGTTCGCCCATAGCTGATCCAGACCTTCTTAAAGAAATCCCTATTGAAACTATCGAAGATGGTAGTGGTGGTTTTACTGCTAGAACTCAAACTTTAAAAGAAATGCAAGAAGAATTTTCTCAAGATCAACGTATGCTTGACAGACTTGAAGGTTGTGTAAAATGAGCTTTGATGATTGTATTGTTAATGGCAATAAAGAAACTGATGATGCTGGAAACAAGCTTATATCAGATGAGCAGAAAAAAACCGCTTTAGATTTATTTGCTAGATTAGATAAAGAATACCAAGGTAAAATGAGTCGAGGGGAAGCCCAGGCTCAAGCGGCAAGAGATACTTTTGATGCTCTAAAATTTGAAGCTTTTGATAAAAAAAGAAAAAAAATGCTTCAAGCTTCAGCTATTAGGCAAATAGAAAAAAATCTTTCTGAATATAAAGATAAGAATGGTAATAACAATACTGGTGATGCAACTTTAGCTTTAATAGAACAAGACACATTATCTAGGTATTCTAGTTTAGAACAAAGAAAAGCAGCCCATCATCAAGAAGCTACTGGAAGATTAAGTGAAGTTTTAGCTACATTTAAAAGAAACCTTGTTGGAGAGGTAAGGAATAAAGCTCAATTAAAAAACATGGTTCGTGAAGTCTTTGGTGAAAATACTGGTGACATTAGCGCAAGAGAGTTTGCTGAAGCTTGGAAAGCGGCAGCAGAATATTTAAGATTAGCTAGAAATAGAGCTGGTGGATCAACTGTATCAAGAGATGATTGGGGTATGCCTACAAACTGGCAAAGCGAAGCAGTTGCTAAAGTAACTGAAAAAGAATTTATAGATGATATTATTGACAGATTAAATTTTAACAAAATGTTTGACGAACGATCTGGATTAAAATTCACAAAAGAAACTGTAGCTCCAGCATTAAAAGAAGTTTACGAAAGTATTAAAACTGGTGGTTTAAATAAGTTATCAAACACTTCAATGGGAAGAACTAAATCATTAGCAAATAGAAGAACAGACCATAGATTTCTAGCTTTTAATAACCCTGACGATTGGTTGTTTGTCATGGAAAAATATGGAGAAGCAAACCCTTTTGATACTATGATGGGTCACATAACTAATATGAGCAAAGAAATAGCTCAAATGGAGATATTAGGACCTAATCCAACTGCAACAATAAATTATTTAATGAATAAGATACAAAAAGAAGGCGGCAAAAGTGCAGATAAACACGCTTACAATTTAGGTATTCTTTATGAAGCATCTATTGGGAAAAATAATGTTCCTATTAACGCCACGTTTGCAAGCACAATGGCTGGAACTAGACAAATATTGCAATCTGCGCAACTAGGATCTGCTGCTGTTGCCGCTATAACGGATGTTAATTTTCAAAGGATAACAAGAAAATTTAATGGCTTGCCGCAAACAAGTGTAATGAAACAATATTTTCAGTTGCTTAATCCATTAACAGCAACAGAAAAAGGTAAATTAGGTATTAGGTTAAATCTAATAGCTGATGGCTGGACTAGCATTGCTTCTGGTCAAATGAGATATGTAGGCGATATATCTGGCCCAGAAATAACTAGGCGAATATCAGACTTTGTTATGAGAGCAAGCTTTTTATCACCTTGGACACAAGCGGGAAGATGGGCTTTCGGCATGGAGTTCTTAGGTTTTATGGGAGATTCAGTTGGTAAAACATTTGACCAATTAGATACACCATTAAGAAACGCTCTTGATAGATACGGAATTGGCTCAGACAAATGGGATATTATAAGATCAACAAACCTTTATAAACATGAGGGTGCAGAATTTATAGATATTCAAGGCATTAAAAAAAGAACTGACGTTGATGAAACCACAGCAAGAGAGTTAAGTTTGCGTGTTTCTGAAATGGTTAATACAGAAACTAACTATGCAGTACCTTCATCATCTTTAAGAGGAAGAACTGCTTTAATTGGTGGCGCTCCTCCTGGTTCATTAGGAAGGGAATTATTGAACTCATTTGCTATGTATAAAAACTTTGGTGTGACACTTGTTAACACTCATATGATGAGAGGTGTAACTGAAAAAGGATTAGGAAGAAAAGCAGCTTATTTAGGCGATTTCATAATTAGCTCAACTGTCATGGGTGCTTTAGCTCTGCAATTAAAAGAAATGAGCAAGGGTAGAGATCCTAGACCAATGAATAATAGTAAGTTTTGGGGATCTGCACTTTTACAAGGTGGTGGGCTTGGTATTTATGGAGATTTTTTATTCGCTAATGAATCTGGCTATGGTGATGGATTAGCAAAAACTATTGCAGGACCAGTTGCATCATTTGCTTCTGATTTAGGTAATCTAACTATTGGTAATGTCTTACAAGTGGCTAAAGGTGAAGATACAAAAGTAGCTAGTGAGTTTATAAGGTTTGCTGGCAAATACACGCCAGGCAGTTCGCTTTGGTATTCAAGGTTAGCTTTAGAAAGACTTGTTGTTGATCAAGCGCAATTATGGGCTGATCCTAAAGCTCGTAGTAAAATGAATAGAACAGTTAATAAATATAGAAGAAATTATGGGCAGAATTACTGGTGGAAACCTGGAAGAACATCTGCTTCAAGATCACCAGACTTAGATAATATAATGAGGTAGTTATGACAGTATCAACAACCATAATAAAAAATTCTGCTAGTGGTAATGGCACATTACATAGTTTTGCTTATGGGTTTAAAATTTTTGCAGATGGTGATTTAGATGTAATCATAAGAAGCTCAACTGGAACTGAAACTGTTAAGACATTAAACACACATTACGTTGTTACTAACGCTGGAACTGATAGTGGTGGTAATGTTTTGTTTAAATTTAATACTGGTAGTTCTGGTGATGCACATTTTAGTTCAAGTGATTTTAGGCCTGCAAATGGTGAAACTGTACTTATAAGAAGATCACTTACCTTAACACAAAGCACAGATTATGTAGCAAATGATCCGTTTGCTGCTGAAGATCATGAAACAGCCCTAGATAGATTAACTTTTATAACTCAAGAGATTAAAGAAGAATTAGATAGATCATTTAAGGTATCAAAAACAAACACTATTACAACTCCAGAATTTACAGATAGCGCTGCCACAAGAGCTAGTAAAACGCTTGGATTTGATAGCTCTGGAAACCTTACAACTGTTGCTGATTTCTTGCCAATAGGAGGTGATGCGGCTCAATTTACATATTCAACAACCACAACTGATGCCGATCCTGGTAGCGGTTTTATAAGATTTAATAATACAACTTTATCTTCAGCTTCAATCGCTTATGTAGACGATAACGAAATAAATGGCACAGATGTTAGTGCATGGGTTCAAAGCTTTGATGATGTTGCTGGCAATGCAACAAATCGTGGCAGAATAAGAATGTCTAAAGCAAACACTTTAGATACCTGGGCGGTATTTAAAGTATCTGGTGCTAATACAAATGCTAGTGGTTACACAAAACTAGCTTTAACTTATATAGATACAGCTGGAACTTTTGCCAATAACGACAAAGTCTTTTTAAGCTTTGTTGCGAGTGGTGAAGATGGTGCTGTTCCAGGATATTTATATAAGTTTGCAACCTCAACAACTGATGGAGATCCAGGAGCAGGAATCCTACGTTTTAATAATGCAACATATGCACAAGTGACTGAGATATATATTGATGATGCTGATTTTAATGGTGGTGCAACTCAAGCCGATACTGAGACATGGGGTTCAAGTGCATCAACGATAAAAGGCTTTTTACACATAGTCGATATCAACGATAGTACAACTTATGCAAGATTTAAAATAACTGCGGCTGTTGATGATGAAACTGGTTACAATAAAATTACTGTTGTTCATTTAGCTAGTAACAATACTTTTTCTGCTGATGATGAATTGTCGGTTCATTTTACAAGAACTGGTACAAAAGGGGATACTGGTGGAACAAACACGCTTGGTATAGCTTCTGGTAATAGCCCAGTATTTACAAGCGGTGTTGCGGATGACGATTTTTTAAAGGTTGCAGGAACTACTGTTGAGGGTAGAAGTGCTGCTGAAGTTGCTTCAGATATTGGTGCTAAAACTGTTGGCAAAGAATCCATATGGGTTCCAGCAGGAGCTATGTATCCAAGCACAACTAACCCTTGTTCTGATTTAACTCAAGTAGAAACCACTGCACTAAGACCAGATTTAAAAGTTTTAGATTTTGCAGCAGCAGCAGATGATTTTGCACAATTTAGTATAGCGTTTCCTAAATCATGGAATGAAGGAACTATAACATATCAACCTTTTTGGACTGTAACTGGAACAAATACTGGTACAGTTGTTTGGCAATTAGGGGGCATTGCAGTCACAAGTGATGCTACTATTAACACAGCCTTTGGTACTTTAATTGCTACAACTGCTTTGGCTCATAGTGGAACATCAAATGATTTAATGGTTAGTGCAGAAAGTGGTGCAGTTACAATAGCAGGAAGTCCATCAACAGATGATGTTTGTTTTTTCCAAATAAATAATGATGCAGGTGCGGCAGGGCAAACTGGAGTTGTTAGACTTCTTGGCATTAAAATATTCTTTACTACAGATGCAAAAAATGATGCGTAGGAGCTAAACCATGACTATGTTTGGTTACAATACACTTGGCTTTGGTTCTTTCCCTAATCGTTTTGTAGGTATGGTAGCAACTGGTGGAACTATTACAACTGATGGTGATTTCAAAGTTCATACTTTTAATAGTAGTGGAACATTTGAGGTTACAACTGTAGGAGAAATTGGAACAGTTGAATATTTAGTTATCGCAGGTGGTGCTTCAGGTGGTGTTGGTGGTGGTGGTGCTGGTGGTTATCGGTCTTCTGTTGTTGGAGAATCTTCTGGTGGTGGAGCTAGTGCAGAATCAGTGGCTTCTGTTAGTGCTATCTCTTACACAGTAACAGTAGGAGGTGGTGGTGCAAGTCAATCTACATCATCTGCGGGCGTTGCTGGTAGTAATAGTTTAATAAGTGGTGCAGACATAACAACTATTACCTCCGCTGGTGGTGGTGGTGGTGGCATAAATTCTGCTAATTCTTCTCCTTATCTTTTCCGTGGTAATCCAGGTGGCTCAGGTGGTGGTGGTGCTTTCTCTGGCAACCCATACGTAGATGGTGCAGGTGGAGCTGGTACAGCTAACCAAGGTTACGCTGGTGGTGTTGGTGGTGATGCTGGTTCAGCTATATGGAAAGGTTCTGGAGGAGGTGGTGGAGCTAGTGCAGTCGGTGGTAGTTATTTTGGTGCTAATGGTTTTAATGCTGGAGCTGGTGGTGCAGGAGTAAGTAGTTCTATAGATGGTACGTCAACACCAAGAGCTGGTGGTGGTGGCGGAAATTCTTATGAATCTGGCTCTGTACTTGCTTCAGGCGGCGCTGGTGGTGGTGGTACTGGTAGTAAAGGTGCTGCATCAGGTTCAGCAGCCGAAATTAATACTGGTTCTGGTGGAGGTGCTGCCACTTTTGTCTCAGGTTATACTACTGGTGCTGGTGGTTCAGGGGTGGTAATTATACGTTATCAATTTCAATAGGATAAACTATGTCTCACTTTGCAAAAATAGAAAATAACATAGTAATAACTGTAATTGTTGCCGAACAAGAATTTATAGATACTCAAGATGGAACGTGGATACAAACTTCTTATAACACAAGAGGCAATGTCCATTATGGACAAGATGGTAATGCAGATGGTGGTGTTGCACTAAGAGGCAATTATGCAGGGATAGGTTGTACTTATGATGCAACCAATGATGTATTTTATGCACCTAAACCTTTTGAAAGTTGGACATTAGCCGATACATGGTTATGGGTTGCACCTTTAACATATCCTGATGATGGTAAATTTTACGATTGGGATGAAGATGTATACCAAGCAGATAACACAAAAGGTTGGGTATTAAATGGTTAAAGCATCTGAAGTAAAAGCACAAATTGACACACACGAGGCAATTTGCTCACAACGTTGGTTAGAAACGTTAAGTCGAATAAAAAGGTTGGAAATGATCATAATTTCTACTGCTGCTGCAAGTATACTACTTTTGATATCCCTTCTAGTAAAATAACCAAAAAAACTGTGACCCAAGGAGAATTGTTATAGATCCAGTAACGATATCTTTAGCTGTGGGAATCGCATCAAAATCATTTGAATTAATTAAATCTGGATTTCAAGCTGGGCGTGATTTGGAACAAATGTCTGGTGATATTAGCAGATGGATGGGAGCAGCTTCAGATGTTGACCAGGCAGAAAAACAAGCCAAAAACCCAGGAGTGTTCGGCAAGGTTTTTGGTGCTGGAAGTATTGAAGCTACTGCACTCCAAGCTTATGCAGCCAAGAAGAAACTTGAGGAACAAAGGTATGAACTCAAGATATTTTTGAATCTTACTCAGCATCCTGGAGCTTATGATGAGCTTCTCCAAATGGAAGGGCAGATAAGAAAACAACGTCAAGAAACTATTTATAAACAACAACAGCTCCGAAAACAAATTGGCGAAGGCATTGCATGGCTGTTTTTAGTTTTAATTATAGGTGGGTTTTTATTATTATTAGTAAGTGTTTTTACTAAATCTCAAGCCAAAGGTAAAATTTATAATGCCCCAAAAGATTACACTCGCCAGCAGAAAATAAATAATGGAACTATAATCTTACCAACCATGACTTTATGCCGATTAAAAACACAGAAAGTTTATAAAGATAAGATGGCTTGCATTTACGTTGGTGCGCAAAAAACCTATGAGATGGAATTTACTGATGTCAGAATAGGCTGTCCAAAACAATACCGCTGTGTGGTCAATAAAAATTCTTCAATTCCTAGCATAGATGATGTAATGAAAAGCCTAAGAGATATAGCAAAGTGATCACATTTCTACTAGCTTGCTTTATCAATGGCGCTCCTCAAAATAGTAATGTGCATTTTAAAAGCATTACTGATTGTAATTTCTACAAAGAAGGTCTGAACAATCAAGAGTATAAAAAGGGCGGTGAGCCACAATTATATAAATGTATTTGTAAACTTCAAACAAATATAGATCCCAAGAAAGTTCAAGTTTATTAGGAGATAAAATGTTACCTATTTTAAATGCTGTAGCTTCTCTGGCTGGAACTTGGCTACAAGGTAAGCAAGAAAAAGCTAAATTAAAACAAACATTAGAAGTGGCTAAAGTAGCCGCACAAGTTAAGCGTGTTGAGCAAGATGGAAACTGGGATGAAAAAGCTGTCGCTAGTATGGATAGCTCTTGGAAAGATGAAGCCTGGACAATATTTTTTATAATGATTATTGGCGCTAGTTTCATCAAACCATTACAGCCAATCATGAAAGATGGATTTCTTTTTTTAAACACCGCACCAGATTTCATCAAGTATGGAATCCTTGCATCAATCGCTGCAAGCTTTGGTCTTAAATCAATAGCAAAGATAAGAAAATGATTATGTTTTATCTAAGAGTATCCAAGTTCTTTAACAAGATTGGAAATTACTTTTACCATCTCCATGTTTTAGAATTAAAGAAAGAACAAAAAAAATGATGTTATCAGCAAACTTTAGCCTAGAGGAATTAACAAAAAGCCAAACCGCTGAAAGACAAAGTATTCCAAACAACCCAGACGAAGATGGAATTTATTATCTACGGATGGTGGCAGAAAAAATCTTGCAGCCAGTTCGCAATCGTTATGGAATACCTTTTACAGTTAGCTCTGGTTTTCGTAGTGCTGATCTTTGCCTGGCGATAGGCTCAAAAGCAACTAGTCAACATACCAAAGGCCAAGCTGTAGATTTTGAAGTGCCAGGTATTAGCAATATGGATCTAGCTTACTTTATTAAAACAACTTTAGATTTCGATCAGCTCATCTTAGAGTTTTACAAAGGTGGGAATACTGGTTGGGTTCATTGTTCAGTCGCAGACACCCCTAGAAAAGATTTGCTTACCTACGACAAATCTCATGGGTACAGAAAAGGATTAATTGATGGCTCTTAAAAAACATCAAAATCCGAAAGGTGGTTTAAACGCTGCTGGAAGAAAACACTTTGGTGTGAAAGCTCCAATTAATAAAGGAACAAATCCAAGGCGAATATCTTTTGCTGCAAGGTTCGCTGGCATGAAAGGCCCTATGAAAGATGCTAAAGGCCAACCGACTAGGAAAGCTTTAGCATTAAAGAAATGGGGATTTGGATCTGTAGCCGCAGCTAAAAACTTTGCAAACAAAAATAAAAAATCTTGACCACAAGGAATTATTATGAAGAAAAAACCTGGACTATACGCCAACATGAACGCAAGAAAAAAAGCTGGTACATCAAGATCAAAAGCTAAAAGTACAGTATCATCTAAAGCTTATTCAAACATGAAAGCTGGATTTCCTAAGAAAAAGAAATAATCCCATGTATGTTTTTATCTAAAATCATTTAGCCCTCTGTATGGCTCTTAAATCGCCTATAAATAATGTGCGATTATGACGTTTCCCATCAAATCACAATTCCCACCAAAATCATCCCTACGAGTAAAGTTAAACCACAATCGTTTAATTACTGTGGTAAAATTGTGTCCTACGAGTTTGAAGCTAGTGTTGACTGATAGTATCTAATAGTATACATTGTTAATGTGGGCTTGAGTTAGAGAGCTTAAGGCATGATGAGATACAGTAAATTCCACATTCGAATCTCGTAGGGATCACCACACTTAATCCCTTGATTTTAATAGGTTTTTTATGTTTCATTCGGA
>Ga0302130_1000789_pt1 | contig 18362 bp, 21 predicted proteins | sample CB9_surface_MG_FD_203117 | JGI IMG/M metagenome (GOLD analysis project Ga0302130, IMG submission 203117) | Marine microbial communities from Western Arctic Ocean, Canada - CB9_surface | ecosystem: Environmental > Aquatic > Marine > Oceanic | place: Canada: Western Arctic Ocean | collected... | reverse complement strand
AATTTAAGAGTATGTGAGGCGCTTGCAGTCCAGAGTCAAGTTGGGGTTGCTGCTCTATCAGCCATATCCAATCGAGCTTCGATCACAACAAATGCCTGTGCCCAAGGGTGATCATCAGTCAGAGTGCAATGGATAAAAGCCGTATGTCCTTCAGGTGTCATCTGCACCAAACGCTCTGCTGCCCAGCCTGTCAGAGCCATCATGGGCTGGCCACTGTGCATATTGGTGACACCCATATCTTTCCAGCTTATCCCCATAGCAAGCCCAGTACCTAAAGCTTTAGAGCAGGCCTCTTTAGCCGCCCAACGTTTAGCATAAGTGCCCGCCACATCTTTACGAGATTCTGACTTACGTTGCTCAATCGCCGTAAATACCCGGTTTTTGAACCTATCACCAAATCGATTCAAAGTGCCTTGTATCCGCTCAATATTTGCCAAGTCCGTACCTATCCCTAAGATCATGCGCGGGCTTGCTGCATCAGGCGACGCATTTCCACAATCGCAGGCTCGAGCCCCATGAACACCGCTTCACCAATCAGGAAATGGCCAATGTTCAGTTCTGCTACCTCTGATAAGGCAGCGATCGGGCCCACATTTCCAAATGTAAGGCCATGGCCAGCATGCACTTCAAGCCCTAGTTCATCGGCGAAAGCCGCACAGCGCATGATCCGTTTAAGCTCATCGTCTGTAGCCCTGATGTCACCCTTTGCGTGAAAATCACAATAGGCACCGGTGTGCAGTTCCACAACAGGAGCGCCCACGCCGACACAGGCTTCCAACTGACGTTCATCCGCCTCTACAAAGAGTGACACGCGGCATCCCATCTCCGATAACGGAATGATGAAGTCGGCTAATCGGCTTTGGTCCGCAGCAATTTCCAGCCCACCCTCAGTGGTGCGCTCTTCACGTTTTTCAGGCACTATACACACAGCATGGGGTTTTAGACGCAATGCAATAGCTTGCATTTCTACAGTTGCAGCTATCTCAAAATTGAGAGGCACTGTCAAAGCGTCCATCAAAGCCTCTATGTCTTTATCCTGAATGTGGCGGCGATCTTCGCGCAAATGCGCTGTGATGCCATCAGCACCCGCAGCCTCAGCCATCAATGCCGCTCGTGCCGGATCAGGATAAGCCGCGCCGCGCGCGTTTCGTAAAGTTGCTACATGGTCAATGTTTACGCCAAGACGTTGCTTATTTGCCATCATAATTTCTTTCTACAACAGGATCAGATCCCAGAATCTTTATCACGTTTGAGCAGTGCTTTTTTGCGTAGCTCTGCCAACTTAGCCGCTAATAAGCCTTTTCGCCGGTTTTTATAGGCACGGATTGCTGGCACCGAAACATAATAGGCTACAAGACCTGAGATTATCCCTGGTGGCAAACCACCCACAAGCCAAGGAAAAAAGAGCGTGTCCCAAAACTCCAGCAAATAGGTCCAGTCCCAATGTGCTACTGTGAAGGTAGCTTTAAAATTGTACCAAAGCTCAGACAGCGCGCGCAAGAACATCTGACCAAAACCAACATGGAACTCGCTATCCAACCGCTGCCCAAGCAAAGAATAGCCAGTGCCTAAAGCCGCAGCCCCAATTGGGATATACGTAAGCGGGTTACCAAAAAATGTCCCAAGCAATGAAGCTAATACATTAGCTCTTAGCAAAACGGCCAGAAGACCGGCAACAATGAAATGTAGGCCATAAAATGGACTAAACGCGGTAAAGACGCCCACAGCTATGCCGCGCGCAATTTGCTCTGGCGTGCCAGGTAAACGCTGCAAACGGTGCTTCACGTAAATATAGGTACGGTTCCACCCGCCTTTGGGATATATCACTTCCCAAACCGCTCTGCCCAACCCACGTCTATCGCGACGTCTAAACACCAACTTTATCCCATTCACCTTCGAAAGAAGTTATATCCTGCCCCAACGTCGGGTCACGATGCCGGCTGATCTCTGCAACGTCATTTTCTGCTTCCAACGCTGTCAACACCATGTGCAATTGTGACACATCGCGCAATTCCAAATCTATAATCAATTTAAAATAGTCAGGTTTGCGATCCGCGAAATACATATCTGATATATTTGCCTTCTGGTCGCCGATCAAAGTGCAAATATGACCCATAACCCCAGCACCATTTCGGATAGTCACCTCGATACGCACCGGATGGGTCGCAGCATGTAGGCCATCATGCCAAGCCAAATCCAACCAACGATCCATTTGTTTTTCATAATTCAAAAGATTGCGGCAATCGATCGTATGCACTACGACACCTTGACCACGAAAGGTTATACCAACAATCCGTTCACCCGGTAGGGGGTTGCAACAATCAGCATGCGTAAAATTTTGCCCTGGGTCCAGCCCGATCACGGCAACGGCAGCGTCCACCTCATCGGCTGAGCGCACTTTGAGGTTGGGATACAGTTCAGCAACTACTTCGCGAGCAGCAATTTCAGAGCTACCAAGACGCGCCAAAAGCTCATCCGCATTAGGCAGGCCAAAGTGTTTTGCAGCAGTACTTAAAGCTCGATCTGTGGATTTTTTATTTACATTTTCAAACGCAACCCGAGCAAACTCACGTCCTAGGTTGATAAATTTTTCTCGGTCCACTTCACGTAGACTGCGCCTAATAGCGGTTTTAGCACGGCCAGTCGCAGCTATATCAATCCAACTAGCCGGCGGAGTTTGGCCCTCTGCAGTAATTATTTCCACAGATTGTCCGTTACGCAGACGCGTCCAGAGCGGCACTCGGATCCCATCCACCTTCGCCGACACGCAAGCTGACCCGATCCGGGTGTGAATAGAAAAAGCAAAATCAATCGGTGTTGCACCTCGAGGCAGCTTGATGACTTCGCCCTTCGGTGTAAAGCAAAACACCTGGTCAGTGTACATTTCCAGCTTAAACGCCTCAAAAAACTCACCGTCATCACCCTCAGGTCCAAACCGTTCCGTCAGAGACGCAATCCAAGCCGATGAATCGCCAGCAAAAGGATTTTCAACCCGCGCACCATCACGGTATGACCATGTCGCTGCTGCGCCTTTTTCAGCAACTTGATGCATAGCTTTGGTGCGTATCTGCACCTCAACACGGCGCGCATTTCGTCCGGAGACCGTGGTATGAATGCTGCGGTAGCCGTTGGTTTTGGGTTGGCTAATATAATCTTTAAACCGACCAGGCACAGAGCGCCAACGCTGGTGAATTATACCCAAAACACGATAACAATCGGCTTCATCATCCACAATTACACGAAATCCATATATGTCAGACAGGCGAGAAAACGATAACTCTTTTGTCTGCATTTTACGCCAAATAGAATATGGCTTTTTGGCGCGTCCCTGTATTTCAGACAAAATACCTTCGCCCGCCATCTCCTTCAGTAAATCACCCTTTATCTGTTCAACCACATCTCCAGTTTCATTTTGCAATTTGATGAATCGACGAATAATGGACTGCCGGCCCTCAGGATTCAGGACTTGAAACGCAAGGTCTTCAAGCTCTTCACGGAGCCAATGCATACCCATCCGGCCAGCAAGTGGCGCATAGATATCCATTGTCTCACGAGCTTTTTGCTGCTGTTTCTCTGGGCTCATAGAGCGGATGGTGCGCATATTGTGCAAACGATCTGCCAATTTGACTAAAGTTACCCGAATGTCTTTCGACGTAGCCATGATCAATTTGCGAAAATTTTCGGCCTGCTTGTTCACTGTGGAAGATAACTGCAGATTGGTAAGCTTGGTCACTCCGTCAACAAGCTCAGCTATTTCGTGGCTAAATAGTTCCTCAACATCGGTATATTTAGCTTTTGTATCCTCAATCGTATCATGCAAAAGAGCAGTGATGATTGACGCATCATCTAGTTGCTGGTCGGCAAGTAAACATGCCACAGCTAACGGGTGGGTATAATAAGGTTCGCCAGAACGACGGATCTGCCCGTCATGCATCTCGCAACAAAAATTATAAGCTTTAGTTATAAGTGCAACGTTAGTTGACGGGTTATAAGCACGGATCAGACCGATCAGGTCATCGGCAGTGATCATGCGCTCACTTCCTTAACGCTTGCTTTGAGCTTCCATCAAAGCACGCAATAGTTTTTCATCATTTAAATCATCTTCGGCAGGCTTGTCTGGCTCGCCACCCATCAGCAAGGCCATAGAATCCTCTTCAGGCTCGTCAATTTCGATTTGAGTTTGATTACTTTCGATAAGACGCTCTAGCAGATCGCCAACCATCTGAGTTTCATCTGCAATTTCACGCAAGGAAACAACAGGGTTTTTATCATTGTCGCGATCCACGGTTACCGGCGAACCACTGGCAATTTCGCGGGCCCGGTGGGACGCTAGCATAACTAGATCAAAGCGATTAGGAACTTTGTCTACACAATCTTCAACTGTGACACGCGCCATGACGAATCTCCTGCACCTGTAATGAAGCTTGCTACTTAGGAGTGAACGTAAAGAAACGCAAGAGTGAAATGCGCATTATTGCTCTGGCATCGGCCGCAGGGCATCACGATCAGCTGCTGACAAACGGCCATACATTTGCCGCACCGTCAGCCCAAAGACGGGGTGGCGCCAGTCAGGGGCTATATCCATTAAGGGGCCTAAAACAAAGGCACGGTCCTGCAGTCGCGGGTGCGGTAAGATCATTTCTTTGGGGGTTTGTTGTATCTGCTGCGAAAGGGGCATGTCTCGCCATTGCGCATAGCCATTCAGGGATGGAGCAATAATATCCCCAAAGGTCAACAAATCTAAGTCTAACACACGCCCGCACCACCTGGCATCACGCGCGCGCCCAAACATTGCCTCTATCTCGTGTAAAATATCCAAAAGCTCATTTGCTTCGCCTCTAAACTTAAACTCAACGGCTCCATTCACGTAATCCGGGCCATAGCCAACCGGGAAGCAAGGAGTAGAGAAAAACCTACTTCTATACATCAAACTATTGGTGCACAGGCGCAAATTTGCCATTGCGTAAGTCAAAGTTTTTCCGGGTTCACCTACCGAAGAAGGTAAATTTCCACCAAGTGCGACTAATACACTTTTTGCTTTCAGATTCACACTAATTTTCATTTTTAACATTTATCTACTATTTAAGTTTTTTGTAAAAATTTTTACAAAAATAAACAAGGTTTAGTGTAGTAATTTACAAAATATTTAATTGAACCAACGTTAGAGTTGTACAATAATTTTCTCAAAGACAAAGCTAGCCTAACAGTTGAACAGCGCTTTGGGGAGACTCGCAAAATTCGAATTTAGCTATCAATTAATCGGGAGGACTTCAATGTAAAAATCAATTTTGATCTGTCGCAGCAACTTGCAAACTGAGGCCGCTGCCGATAATCAGGGCTTGTTTTAGGTGTTTATAGATGGTGGGCGTTTATCTAGGCTATGATAGTCGCCAATGGGCCACTACAGCAGATGAAGCCTGATGGCGCCAAAAAAGGTGTATTAAAATGTTTTATCGTGATGAGCGTTTGGCCCTCCTTATTGATGGACCAAATTTATTCTCAGCAGCAAAGACCCTTGGGTTTGATATAGACTATAAATTACTTCGACAGGAATTTATGAACCGCGGGAAAATGCTGCGTGCAATTTATTATACTGTGGTAATTGAAAATGATGAGTATTCCCCGGTCCGTCCGCTGGTAGACTGGCTGAATTACAATGGCTTCACCATGGTAACAAAAGCAGCCAAAGAATTTACTGATAGTCAAGGACGCCGGAAAATTAAAGGCACCATGGATATTGAATTAACTGTCGACGCAATGGAATTAGCGCCGCATGTCGATCATATAGTGTTGTTCTCAGGTGATGGCAATTTCAGTCCAATGGTTGAAAGCATTCAGCGCCAAGGCGTTCGCGTTTCTGTTGTTTCAACAATCAGAACCAATCCGCCGATGCTTGCGGATGAACTTCGTCGCCAATGCGATAACTTTATCGAGTTGGATGGTTTACGTAATGCCATTGGTCGTCCGGTACGCGAAACTGATGACAATACCCACTAGCTGACGCTGAATAAACCAGACCGCACTCTGGACGATCCGGCCCGGCACGATTAGTTTCCCGGGTAAAGGATGCCAAACATGACAAAACCCCACCTTAAACTTTACCTTGCGGCCCCACGTGGGTTTTGTGCGGGCGTTGACCGTGCCATCAAAATTGTTGAATTAGCCCTACAAAAATGGGGTGCTCCAGTTTATGTCCGACACGAAATTGTGCATAATAAATTCGTAGTAGATAGTTTACGCGACAAGGGCGCTATTTTTGTCCAGGAGCTTGATCAATGCCCCGACGATCGCCCCGTCATTTTTTCGGCCCATGGAGTTCCAAAATCCGTTCCAAATGCCGCCCATGCACGCAATATGGTTTTTGTAGATGCAACCTGCCCATTGGTCAGCAAAGTTCATATTGAAGCGGAGCGGCATAGCCAAAACGGTTTGCAGATGATCATGGTTGGCCATGCAGGGCATCCAGAGACAGTAGGCACTATGGGGCAACTACCAGATGGGGAAGTACTTTTGGTCGAAACCGAAGTTGACGTAGCCCAAGTTCAAGTCCGTGATGTGGACCAGCTGGCCTATATAACACAAACCACACTATCCGTGGACGACACAGCCGGGATCGTGGCAGCTTTGCAAAGCCGCTTCCCAAAAATAGTCGGCCCACACAAAGAAGACATCTGCTACGCAACCACCAATCGCCAAGAAGCTGTAAAAGCAATTGCACCGCTTTCCGACGCACTTTTAGTTGTGGGCTCCCCAAACTCATCAAACTCCAGGCGTCTAGTCGAAGTAGCCTCACGCGCAGGCTGCAGCTATACGCAACTGGTGCAACAGGCCACGGATATTGATTGGCGTGCCCTACATGGGATCAAAAGCATTGGTATTACGGCGGGTGCCTCCGCACCAGATTTTTTGATCCAAGAAGTGGTAAACACCTTTTCCGATTACTATAATGTGTCTGTCAAAACCGTTGAAACTAAAAAGGAAAATGTAAGTTTCAAAGTACCACGCGTCTTGCGTGACGCAAAATGATAGCCCCACTATTCAATGTTATTGATGGCCTTACGGGCCTAAGCCCAACAGGTTGTATACCCCAACAGAAAAGCCACATATCATGACCGACGTACAAACACTTGCCGTGTATAATGTAAAAATTGAAGACTATCTGCGCCTCACCCAAGCTCCACCCAGCAAATCGCTCTTGGCTTTCATTAGCGCAATTCCTAAAGGCGGGAGAGTACTGGATTTAGGTTGCGGTCCCGGGCTCGCTGCTGCAAAAATGGCAAGCCAGGGTCTTCAGGTTGACGCTACCGATGGCAGCGAGGCTATGGTTGCAGCCGCGGCTAAACACCCAGGTGTTAAAGCCAAACAAGCCACCTTTGACAGAATGCCAACTGCAGCGACTTACCATGGTATTTATGCAAATTTTTCACTGCTCCACGCCACGCGCTCAAACTTTTCACGCCACATCCAGGCCTGCCACACTGCTCTGCACTCCAGCGGCATATTGCATTTGGGTATGAAGCTTGGTCTAGGCGAAAAACGCGACGCGCTTGGCCGGTTCTATACCTATTATGCTGCCGACGAACTTACAGATGTACTAACCACTGCAGGATTTACGATCACTTTTCAGCGCGAGGGCAAAGAACTTGGGTTAGCCGGCGATGTGGAGCCTTTTATAATGATGACCGCCTATGCGTAGCTTGATTGCCTATACTGACGGCGCCTGTAGCGGCAACCCAGGCCCAGGCGGCTGGGGCGTGGTCCTGCAAGCCAAATCTGGCGTAGAGGTGACTAAGCAGCGCGAACTCTGCGGCGGCGCCGCTGAGACCACCAACAACCGTATGGAACTGACGGCCGCAATATCAGCATTGGAAGCCTTGTCTCAGAGCTCAACTATCACTGTGGTAACCGACAGCGTCTACGTCAAAGATGGCGTGACCAAATGGATTTTTGGCTGGAAGAAAAACGGCTGGAAAACCGCCGCCAAAAAGTCCGTAAAAAACGAAGACCTGTGGAAGAAACTTGACACCGCTCAAGCGCAACACACGGTCACATGGGAATGGGTTAAGGGCCACGCCGGACACCCAGAAAACGAGTTGGCTGATGAATTGGCTTGTTCAGGAATGGCACCATTCAAAATTTGAGAACTCGTTTATCCACAAATACTTACACGAAAAGAACGAGGCGCTAACCACATGAAAAAAAAGAAACTCACATCTATTTTTGAAATTTTAGGCTCAGTTCTAGCTATGATCTACGCATTGCTAATAGCCTCGAATACAGGCAACGAAACCGTAGGCTTCATACTCCTTTTAATATCAGCCTGCCTGTTCGCAGCCTGGGCAGTTCTCGACCACCGTTGGGCTTTTTTACTGCTACAAGGGTTTTACGCAGCTTCAGCTATTATCGGATTAATCCGGTGGGCGTGAGGCTTATGAAATGGCAAGCAATCAGTATTGCCTGAAGGCAGAGTTACCGTTGAAACCTCACTAAGGGCAAAAGTTGAACAACCCGGATAAGTCTTGGGAACGCGCGCCTAACCCAACCACTCCGGCAGGTTATGGCCTTGTTGAAAAATCTCAGCCGTTTGAGCCTTTTTTCCTGCGGGTTGTACGTGGCGCAGCAACACAGATCCTTGCCCACATGCAATTTCGGTATCCTTCAAAACTTGCCCTGGCGCGCCTGCGCCGTCCGAAAGTGATGACGCCAAAATCTTCAGTCTTTGATCTCCCATCATGCACCATGCTCCCGGGAAGGGAGACAGACCACGAATTTGGCGATCAACATCCACCGCCGTACGGGTCCAATCTATTCGAGCTTCAGACTTATCAATCTTGGCGGCATAACACATGCCAATATTGGTCTGAGGTACCTTTGGATAGCCCGGCAGGTTGTCCAAAACATCCACCACAGCCGATGACCCAATAGTGGCAAGCCGGTCATGCAATTCAGCTGTTGTCTCTATGATACCAATATTTAAGCTGCGACGAATTCGGACAGGACCGGTGTCTAGGCCTGCATCCATCTGCATGATGCTCACCCCAGTTTCACAGTCCCCTGCCATGATTGCACGGTGAATTGGTGCTGCCCCTCGCCACCTTGGCAGCAGGCTAGCGTGAATATTTAAACAACCATGTTCGGGAAAATTCAATATCTCCAATGGCAGGATCAAACCATAGGCTACTATCACAGCAATATCAGCCTTATGGGCCCTAAAGGCTGCTACATCAGCTGGATCTCGAAAATCCACTGGCGTGAATACGGGCCAACCACGCACCTCAGAAAGCTGATGTACCGGAGAGGGACGTAGTTTCTGGCCGCGGCCTGACTTGCGCGGCGGCTGACTGTAGACCGCAACGATTTCATGGTCCGCTGCAGCCAAAGCCTCGAGTGCTGTAACCGAAAAATCTGGTGTGCCCATAAAAACTATGCGCATAACTTCCGGGCCCTCTTAATCAGCATATCACGTTTGAGTTTTGACAGATTTTCAAAATACATGCGGCCGTTGAGGTGATCTAATTGGTGCTGCGTTGACCGCGCCCAAAGACCTACCAAATCCTTTCCCTGCAACGTGCCGGTTTCATCGATGTAGCGAACCGTCACGCCCCGTGGACGTTTAATTTGGGCTGAAACATTGGGCATATTGGGACTAGCTTCCTCACCCATCTCAAATTTGGCTGACACATGAAGAATTTCGGGGTTGGCCATCCGCAGGACCTGACCGCGTGCCGACGAGGCATCAACAACCGCCAGACGCAGGCCAATGCCCAATTGCGGTGCCGCCAAACCAACTCCGGGCATCGCCTCCATAACTGCAATCATATCTTGCCAAATCTCAAAAATCTCTGGCGTAATTTCAGATACAGTTTCAGCTTTAGCCCTCAAACACGGATTTGGCCAAGGAACAATATGACGGGTCATGGCCGAGCCTGCTCACGCTTCAGCTTTTGCATTTTTCGGGTGATCATCTGGCGGCGCATCGGCTTTAGGTGATCAATGAATAGCTTGCCATTCAAATGATCCAGCTCATGCTGCGTACAGGTTGCCCAGAGCCCATCAAAGCGCTGTTTGTGTATCTGGCCATCAAGGCCAAGCCATTGCAACTCCACTGCAGCAGGCCGCTCCACATCGCCGTATTGTTCTGGGATCGACAGGCAACCCTCTTCATATGTACTCAGACCCTCCGAAAGCCACAGTATCTCAGGGTTCATAATCACCATCGGGCAGGGAACCTCTCCCTCATCTTTTACGCAATCCATCACAAACATGCGGGTCATCACCCCAACCTGGGGCGCTGCCAGACCAACGCCGGGAGCATCATACATGGTTTCCAGCATATCATCAGCCAACCGGGTGATTGCAGTCGTAACCCTGATTACAGGGGCCGCTATTTTCTTTAAGCGTGGGTCAGGGTGGATCAATATGGGGCGTAATGTCATGTAACACCTGATATTCAAACCCACGCCACAGCGCAATTCCTCAAGGCAAGTTTCTTGGTATCTTTTCCAACTAAGCCATCACTTGAGCGACTCCAAGGTCAAATCTCACTTCTATTGCCTGTATCCACCTCAGACAGAGCCACTTCTCTCTTGATCCTCAGCCCAGCCCAGATACTCTGAAAACAATTGTTTTGGGAAATATTATGAACTTTGACGAACATATAGACCGCCGCAATACGCATTCAGCAAAATGGGACATGATGGAACTGCTCTATGGGGTATCTCCCAATGACGGCCTTTCCATGTGGGTGGCCGATATGGATTTTCGTCCGCCAAAAACCGTGCAAGATAAACTGGCTGAGTTACTCGACCACGGAGTTTATGGCTATTTTGGCGATGACGGGCCATACTTAGATGCAATCCAATGGTGGATGAAACATCGCCATGGCTGGGAGGTCCCACGCGATGGCGTCTTTACAACCCACGGGTTGGTCAACGGTACGGCAATGTGTGTGGATACGTTCACCGCCCCAGGCGACGGCATCGTCCTGTTTACCCCAGTCTATTATGCCTTCGCAAAGGTGATACACGCCAATAACCGTGAAGTCATCGAACTGCCGTTGGCCAACAATAATGGGCGCTACGAGATGGACTTTGCGGCCTATGATGCAGTCCTGCCAGCTCATGCTAGGATGATTGTCCTTTGTTCCCCACACAATCCAGGCGGACGGATTTGGAGCCGCACCGAATTGGAGCAAGTCGCCGCGTTCGCCAAGCGCCATGACCTAATTCTAGTCAGTGATGAGATCCACCATGATCTGACCTTTGGAGTCAAACATACTCCGATGGCACTGATCGAAGGTATCTCCGATCGGTTGATAATGATGACAGCTAGCACAAAAACTTTTAACATAGCGGGCAGCCATACGGGCAATGTCATCATTGAAGATCCAGACTTGCGTGCACAATTTTCCCAACGGATGCAGGGGCTCGGCTTGTCTCCAAATGCCTTTGGCATGCATATGGCCACAGCAGCCTACTCACCCGAGGGTGCTAAATGGGTGGATGAATTAGTACATTACTTAGACGAAAACCACAAAATATTTAATGCAGGCATAAATGCCATCCCGGGTGTGAAAACGATGGAATTAGAGTCCACATACTTAGCGTGGGTCGACTTTTCAGGGACTGGCATGCCCCTGGTTGATGTAATTGAGCGCGTACAAAAGCAGGCTAAAATTGCGGCCAATCATGGGCCAACGTATGGCAGCGGCGGCGAAAATTTCTTACGGTTTAACATTGGTACCACCCGGAAAAATATTGAACGTGCTGTAGCAAATATGCAGGCGGCTTTTTCAGATTTACAATAAAGTGAATGGTTAGCTGTGCCCGATCAAAGCGATAGGCCCATTCTCCGCGCGTTCAAAATCAAGTGGGGCAGTCTTGACGGCGCGGGTATTACGCTTGAATTCATAGCGCATTTCGCTGCCCTCCTCTTCGGAGGCGACAATCAGACACTGATAAAGGTGGATACTCCCATCGTAAAGATCCACTAATCCGCGCAGCTGTGGCGCGTCTTCTAAATCTACCGAAAACCCACCATCCCAGTATTTGAGCACGGTTAATGTTTCGGATCCGGACTGTACCCGTAATCGACTTTTATTATGGAGGGCCTGCTTGCGAGCAGCCTCTAAACCATCAGCCACTTCTTTTGGCAAAAATGTCGTCATTTTGGTTTCTCCCCGTCCAACAGCCTGCGCGGGTTTCATTGCATGGTCAAGCAAACGATTCAAAAACAATATTTGACGTTACGAACCGAGCAGTGTTGACGTCTTTTTATTGCGTAGGACATGTTCCATATCAGGGTTGTACAGCGCAGAGTCGACAAAATCTTGCTGCTCTTTCAATGCAGGGCCAACCAAAATTAAAGCCGTTCGGGTAATTTTGGCATCCCGAACCTTCTTGCGAATATCACTCAAATTACCGCGAATGATGAGCTGATCAGGCCAACTGGCGCGGTAGGCCACCACAACTGGACAATCAGCACCATAATGCGGGATCAACACCCGCTCAATTTCACGCATATTACGTATCGCCAGGTGGATGGCTAGGGTCGCGCCTGAGATGGCAAAATTTGCCAGTGTTTCACCAACTGGCATTGAGGTGGATTTCATCGACATACGCGTTAAGATTATAGATTGTGCCACTTCTGGAATGGTAAGTTCTTGCCCCAAGGCAGCCGCAACCGCAGTATAAGCTGGAACCCCTGGGATTATCTCATACTCAATCCCATCCGCACGCAAACGGCGAATTTGCTCAGCGATTGCACCATAGAGAGACGGATCTCCCGAATGTACCCGCGCAACGTCCTGGCCCATGGCGTGTGCAGTTAAAATTTCCGCATGTGTTTCATCGAGCGTCATCGGGGCGGTGTCGAGCACGCGCGCGCCGTTTGGCGCACAGTCGACAACCTCAACAGGCACTAGGGAGCCTGCAAAAAGGCAAACCGGACACTGCCCAATAATCCGAGCCGCTTTGAGGGTCAAAAGTTCAGGGTCACCGGGGCCAGCACCTACGAAATATACGGTCATAAGTCTTTCCTTTGTGTGCCAGAGGCCAAATCGCCATCAATTTTGCGCGCATAGCCACGCGGCGTAAACATGCGTGGCCCTTCACCCAATTGCGCCAGACGTGAGTTGGATGATCCTACCAGAACCACCGTCAGCATATCGACCTCATCCACCTGCAAATCAGCAAGCCTGCGATAGCAGATATGCTCTTCAGGTCGGCCCAATGAGCTGGCCAGCAGCACTGGCGTGTCTTCCGGTCGATGTTGCAACAAAATATCGCGGGCCTCGGCCAGCAATGTCCGGCGGGTTTTTGACACCGGATTGTAGAAGGCTATAACAAAATCCCCCTCAGCAGCCGCCTTGAGGCGCCGCAAAATATCATCGCGCGGTGTCAGCAGATCAGACAGGGAAATCGTGCAAAAATCATGTCCCAAAGGGGCCCCAGCGCGGGCCGCGGCCCCTTGCAAGGCGGACACACCCGGCGAACAGACGACTTCAACCCGACGGGCGGCATCGCTCACTCCCAATTGATCGGGCCCCCGGTCCAAAAGTTCAAATACCAAGGCTCCCATGGCATAGATGCCCGCATCGCCAGAGCAGACCAGCGCCACATTCTTCCCTAGACCTGCCTGTTCCAACGCATAGCGGCACCGCGCCTCTTCGCCGCCCAAAGGAAAATCTGACCGGGCTTTGCCAACGGCCAAAGGTCCAAGCAAATCAATATACAGGCCGTATCCCACCAGCTCTTGCGCATCCGCAACCAAGCGCGACACCTCAGGAGTGCGCCAAGCTGCTTGGCCAGGGCCAATGCCCACAACCGACAAACGCCCGCGCGGCGTGCCATTCAATGTGGCCATAGGTTCAGGCGATAGGCCAAGGGCCACAGTGGCATTGGCCGTTTTCCGCTTTTGCACCCAAAGCGTGCCCTCAGAGCCCGCCTGCGCCAAGGCCGCCGCCTCAGACACACCGTGACACCCCACTTCGGCAAAAACCACGCCAGATGGCATGGCCAGCCGTGGCGTTTCAGCTTCCAATTCAGCGGCAGAAAACAATCGAAGCGGCGCGCCCAATAAGGCGGCCAAGTCCAGGATCGCAGGCTCATCAGCCTTCAGCGAAATCGTATTTACCGAATGCACCGCTGCGTCACAGACACCGGCATCGGATAGGGCAGAACGCACCAGATTCGCAAGTTCTTGCGGCGGGCAATTGCGCGCGCATCCCACACCAACTGTCACCCGTTGCGGGGCAAATTGCAGATGGTTTGGACCCAAGTCGGCTTGTGGCGCAATCGCACAGGTGAGGCGCACCGTATCGCCTGCAGGCAAATCTGCAAGCCAAGCGGCCTTGGCCTTTTCATCACCCAAAACCGCAGCGCCACCACCGGCCAGCAAAGCGGCCATAGCGGCTTTAGCATCAAGGCGGTTTACCAAAGCCCAGCCCTGCGGAGGTTCATCCAAAGACACGCCCAAAGACACATCCCCCGCCGTAGTCACAGCAGCGATGCCCCCCAAAGCCACAGCAATATCACGCGCCAATCGGTTGGCGCCATGGTGTCCGCCCAACAATGGCACCACAACCGCGCCGTCATCGGACACGGAGATCACCGGCGGTTCCATTGTTTTATTGGCCAGTAACGGGGACACAGCGCGAATCAAAATCCCACTGGCACAGACCCCCACAATCGGGACACCGGCAGCGAATAAATCGCGCGCATGGTCCAAAGCATTGACAAAAAAAGCATCCGGCTGCGCCACACGGCCTTCCCGACCATGCAGCTGAGCGTCAAGGGCCGCAGCCACCTTTTGCGCAGTAGCAAAACCGGAGGCATTCAGAGCCAGAACAACAGGAGTTAGAGCCATGGGTCGGCCCCTTTCGTTAATATGATCATTGAAAAATAGGGAGCTTTTTCGGGGGCGCCCGCCAAGGGACAAACCAATTCATCCGGCAGGCTGGCGCGCTCGATATAGGCCGCTTTGTCAATCAAGCCCAACTCAGCGATCACAGTTCGGATTTTATTTAAATGCCGTCCCACTTTCATAATAGCTACACTCTCCGCTCCCTCAATGCGCGTACGCAGCTCTTCTGCTGGCAAGGGGCCAGGCAAAACCGTTAGACGTTCATTTCGCGCGGCCAAGGGCATACCCGCCCGCGCTGCGCATGTGGTGATTGAGGTCACACCCGGTACGACTTCCACCTGATAATCTGTCGCAAGCCGTGCGTAGAGATACATAAAGCTACCATAGAAAAACGGATCCCCCTCGCAAAGGCAGACCACATCCTCGCCACGATCCAGCGCAGCTGCAATATTCTTTGCGCCAATGTCATAGGCTGCTTGCGCAGGGGCGCGCTCGACGGTCATGGGCACATCCATCACAATCTCTTTCGCCTCAGGTGAAATTAAATCAGCGGCAATTGAACGGGCAAAGCTTTCGCCTCCGGCCAGGCTTGGGTAAGCAATCACCCGCGCTTTCGAAATCAGCCGGCTGGACTTGACGGTGATGAGGCCCGGATCACCAGGACCAAGGCCCACGCCATATAAGATTCCACTCATCTTTTGATCAAACTCCATTGGGTGACCGGCATGAATGGCCTCCAGCCGCGATAGGGGCCCACAGGCTCTGCGCGGGTGACCGCCAAGCGCACCAGCTCACCACCATATTTCTTGTGCAGCTCCATCAGGATAGCCTCGCTTTCCAGCGTCACCGCATTGGACACGAAACGTCCCAAAGGTTTGAGCGCTGCCCACGCCGCATCAAATACGCCATCAGTCAGACCACCGCCCACGAAAATCGCATCGGGAGATACAAGACCCTCCAACATCTCGGGGGCAGTGCCCGCCACCAATTCAAGCTTGGGCGTGCCAAGTGCCAGCGCGTTTTGAGCCGCCATCGCTCGCCTGTCCGCCCTCGGCTCAATGCCAATCGCCTGCGCATAGCGCGCCGCACGCATCCACTCCACCGCAACAGAGCCGCAGCCAGTGCCTATATCCCAAAGCAATGCGCCACGCATCGGCATCAGCTTGGCAATGGTCACCGCGCGGGTTTCACGTTTGGTCATGGTGCCATCATGTTCAAATAATTCATCGGGTAAGCCCGGCACACGTGGCGACAAGGCCGCATCCGGTGCAGCAATACAGTCGACCGCCAAAGTATTGAAGGCGGGCACCACATGATCCCAAGTCGCGGCTATGCCATCAAAGCGCAATTCATTCTCGCCGCCCATGGCCGCCAAAACGGTCATCTTTGACGCGCCAAACCCGCGGTCTGCTAAAAACTTCGCGATCTGCTCCGGGGTTTGATCACCAGTCGTAAGAATCAAAAGTCGTTGGTCCGGTTGTATAAAGGCAATCATTTGCTCCACGGGTCGGCCATGCACGGTCAGCGTTTCCACATCTGCCATCGACCAACCCATCCGCGCAGAAGCCAGCTGGAACGCGCTGATCTGTGGGTAATAGGTGATCTCCGACGGGTCTATAGACCGCCCAATACGCGCACCGACCGAGAACCAAAGCGGGTCACCGGTGGCCAAGACCACCACCCGTTTGCCGCGCAATGCTTGCAGCTGTGCAATCAAAGCGTCAAAGGGGCTCGGCCATTTCAGCCGTTCGGCAAACACAAGGCCGGCCAATTGGTGATGCCGATCACCGCCGATGATCACTTCTGCCGATTGCACCACCGCACGCGCCGCAGGCACAAGCCCATCCAAGCCATCTTCACCGATGCCCACGATATGCAGCCAAGCGTTCATGGCAGCAGCTCTGGCAGGCCCACAGACAAGGCATTGACCGCCGCCGACGCAATTGCCGAACCACCACGCCGACCGCATAGCGCCACAAATTCACAGCCGCGGGCATTGGCGGCCAATTCAGCCTTTGATTCCGCCGCCCCCACGAAGCCCACCGGAAAGCCAAGGATCACCGCAGGCTTTGGCGCGCCTTTATCGAGCAGTTCAAGCAAGTGAAACAAGGCAGTTGGAGCATTGCCAATGGCCACAACCGCCCCCTCAAGATGTTCAGCCCAAAGCTCAACCGCGGCAGCAGAACGGGTATTGCCTATACGGGCCGCACGGTCGGGCACCGAAGGGTCGTTCAAAGTGACCAAGACCTGATTATCAGCGGGCAGATAGCGGCGAATGATGCCTGCAGCCGCCATTTCGCAATCACATAGAATTGGAGCGCCAGCAGTCAAGGCCGCAGCACCAGCTGGGAAGGCATGCTCGGAAAAGGCCAAACGATCGGCAATATCTACCATTCCGCAGGCGTGAATAATCCGCGTAGCTAGCTTGTCCAAACCATGGGGAAAGCGCTCTAGACTTGCCTCCCGTGCAACGGTGGCAAAGCTTTCGGCGTAGATCGCCTTAGGGTTTTTTTCATAGGGACGCATCAGGGGGCCTTAGGTTGTAGGCAACGGGAAAAACCCATTAGATGAAATTAGCTCTTAGATATTTTACGTGCGCTTTCAGGCCCATGCGGATGATCGGCATGGGGATAGGTTGCATGAACATGGTCGTGACTGTGATCATGTGGGTGATCATGGCTGTGGTCATGATGCTGCACGGCTTGACCCTCGAGGCGGCATAGGCCGGTGCAAAAACTGTCACAAAGCTTGCAATCTTCCACATTCGAGCCCGGCGCAGAGGCCCCTTGGCCTTCCACATGGTGATGATGCGACTCTTGTACCGCGCCGACCTCAGCTTCAAAGCCCAAAACCTGTGTGCGATATTTGCACATGGCACAGTTTGGCGGAGGAATTTCGCCCACTTGCTCGGTGATCCGCTCAGCAAAGGTCGCTAAGACTTGATCATGGTCGTTCAAATATCCAGCTTTTACAAATTGGATATCTGGGTTTTTAGCCGCCACTTGATCGGTAAAACCATAAATACGGTCAATCAAAATGCCGGAAAAGAGGAAATAGGGGAAGACCACAACACGTTTGTAGCCCAATTTGGTTGTATGCTGTAGGCAAGGCTCCACCAGTGGAAAGGTCACGCCAGAATATCCGGTTTCACACCAGCCAAAGCCCATGCCTTCGTGCAGCATGCGAGCGATTTTTGCGACATTGCCATTGGCATCAGGATCCGAAGCGCCCCGACCGATCACCACAAGGCAGGTCTCATGCATCGGCACCGGGCCATGCTCTGAATTAGCCGCATCCAACGCTTCTTGAATCCGTGCGCCTGCGGCCGCAATCATTTTTGGATCAACGCCCAGCTCACGGCCGTAGCTCACCTCAATGCCATGTTTGGCCGCATAGGTGTTAAGCACTGTCGGGATGTCATTTTTGGAATGCATCGCGGCAAACAGCATGCCCGGAACCGCCAATATCTTATCACAGCCTTGCGCGCGCAAACGGTCCAA
>Ga0302130_1000765_pt1 | contig 18748 bp, 3 predicted proteins | sample CB9_surface_MG_FD_203117 | JGI IMG/M metagenome (GOLD analysis project Ga0302130, IMG submission 203117) | Marine microbial communities from Western Arctic Ocean, Canada - CB9_surface | ecosystem: Environmental > Aquatic > Marine > Oceanic | place: Canada: Western Arctic Ocean | collected 2017-09-19 | reverse complement strand
GTAGAGTGTGTACCCGAGGGCGCGCGAGCCGGGGCGCTCGGGCAGGCGCGCGTTGGGGCGCACGCGCTCGACGCGCAGGGGTTCGCCGCGCGTGGCGGTCGCGTGGGAGCGGCCGCGTGTGCGTGCGCGGCCAAAGAGGGCGTAGTACGGGCCGAACAGGAGGAGGAGGCCGAGCACGACCGTGGTGACGATCGCCTCGGCGAGCACCTCCTTGTTTGCGAGGTAGGGGGCGAGCGCCATCCGAAGGTTCCCCATGCGAGCCCGCGGAGCGTGGAGCGTGGAGCGTGGAGGGTGGTGCGGCTGCCCGCACCGTTAGCGTGCGTCGGCCGGTGCGTCGGCCGGTGCGTCGGCCGGTGCGTCGGCCAGTCGGTCGGCGCACGCCGCGGACGCCTCGAACTGCGCCGAGAGCGCCCACTCACGGACGCCGATCGCGCACGCGGCGACCAGTAGGGCGGCCACGTGCCACAGGGTGTGCGACCTCGGGAGGTGCTTGCGCAGCGCGACCGGGAAGTGCATGGCGTACGCGTCCGTCATCTCGCGCACGTCGTTGGTGCCGAGCAGCATCGCGACGGCGGTGCTGGTGGCCTTGACGGCGATGACCGTCGCGCCGACGCCCTCGGGGAACATGCGCAGCTCGTATTCGGCCGAGCAGATCCATCCCAGGGCGCACGCCCCCGCCATGACCGCGTACGTCAGACCGAAGGGGCCCGAGACGTGGCCCGGACGGCGAGAGTCGAGGCCCGACGGGTGGTCGAAGCCCTTCTGGCCGCTCGTGTCTCTCGGCCAACGCGTGACGCGTACGGAGATGACGCAGACGATCGCGATTGCGCCGGCCAGGAGCGGGTCGAGGTACGTCTGCCACGGCACGGCGGGGTCGGGCAGGCGGGGCGTGGCCAGGGCGCACGCCGTGAGCGGCGTGGCCGTCCCCATGGTCGCGACGACGAGGTCCGCCGTGCTGGACGACACGATTGAGGCGTAGACGAGGGAGCGGTCGAGGGCCAGCAGGTAGGCGGAGGCCACGACGCTCTTCGACGACGCGTGGTACATGGCCGAGGCGCCTAACACGGCGGTCGTGACGGCGATCGCGGCGATCTGGACGAGCGTGAACGGGTCGATCGAGCGCGGCGCCGCGGCGTTGGTGGCTAGTGCGACGCGGACCACGAGAAAGGTTGCGAAGGCCAGGAAGCCGACGCCGTGCGTCGCGACGTCGGCGCGTTCGAGGGGGTGCACGAACGAGAGGCATATCACCCACAGGCCGTAGGGTTGCGGCGCGCGCGGCGAGGCCTTGCTGAGCCTGGCCGTGGAGGGGCGCACGGCGCGCACGGCGCGCACGGCGCGCACGGGTGAGGCGACGGGGACGCCGTGCGCTCCTCCCTCTTCCACCTCCTCCACCTCTTCCACCTCCTCGCCCACCGCCGCGGCCGCGAGCGCGGCGAACCCGTGGCGCCCGTGGCGCATGCTGCCGCGCCGCATCTCCCTCTCGCCCGGGCCTTATTGCGCGGAGGCTGGCGTTAGGCGTTGCGGTCCGCGTCGTAGAAGAGCGTCATGACTCCCCACACGATCCCGAAGCTCGAACAGACCACGAGCAGGCAGGTGCACGCCAGCGCGGGACACACGACGAGGGCGCTCCGCTTAGTGACGTCCGCGTCGCCGAATTCCTTCGTCGGCTGCAGGAACGAGTCGACGCTCGTCTCAAGGCACTGCACGAAAATGGAGCTCATCCCAACGTGGCGAGGGGGCGGTGCCGGTGGGCGGCGGCGGCGGCGGCGGCGTAGATAGCGGCCAGGCGGGCGAGCGCGGCGGTGGATCGCTCCCGCTAGTCCGCGCCCCCACGTATATTAATGGGCAGTCCATCAGGTCGGAGAGTCGCTAACGGGTCGGCCGAGCTGTCGCACATCCCCCGCACCGAAACCGGCGGCATGTTCGTGCACGGTCGTGCGGCCCGAGACGCAGACGACGATGGCCTTGACGACGACGACGACGATCCCGCCTCCGACAGACACGGCCTGGAGAGCGGCCGGCGTCTGCACGAGGTGCTCCCCGTGACATCCCCGGCCGCCAGCTACGGCCTGTTCGGCCGACGAGAGCGCCGACCGCTCCTCACGTACGACGCGATCCCGGTGGCCAGCGTCTCACTGAACATCGATGCGCCTGGCGGGGGCGCGGCAATGGAAGAGGCGTTGGGTGCGCTCAAGGGGGGCGGCGGCGGCGCCAAGGGGAGCGCCGCCGAATCGGGCGCCGCCATGATGGCCAAGGCCCAGGCCGTCGAGGCGAGCGTGCACAAGGAGGCCGAGGGGCCGCCGTCGTCGGCCGGCTACTTCTTTGCGCGCCTGCTCCTGCGCCTCGCCGGCTTCACGCTCAAGCTCGTCAAGATGCTGTGGGTCTGGCTCGCGGTCGGCCTCGCGCTGCTCGCGCTCTCCTTCCTCTTCGAGCTGCTCTACCCGTGGGACGCCGACCCCGAGGTGCTGACGCTGCACGCCGTCGACATGCTGACGGTCGTGCAGCAGTGGACCGACTTCCTGCTCGGTGCGGCGCGACTCTTCTTCTCGGTGCTGCGGCCGCTCATCCCGCTGTGGAACTCGGTCTCGAATTACGTCTTCCAGCCCGTCATCTACATCGGACTCGAGATCGTTGCAATGCTCATCCCGCCCTTTTTCCACCACGACGTCTTCTTCGTGATGCCCGACGACCCCCAGTTCTTCAAGGGCTTCTCATGCATCGGCAGCGTGACGGCCCGCGCCGAGCTCGCGGCGGCGGCGCTCGCCGACGGCGTGCTGCTCGAGTCGGACCCCGACGCCGCATACACGTCGATGGCCTGGTGCGGCATCCAGGGCTGGTACGAGGGCGGCGCGACCGCGATGGGCAACGTGCGCCGGCTCACCGCCGAGATCACCGAGCGCAACGGTGGCTGGCCGCCGCGCTCCTTCGAGGACGCCGCCAGCCTGCACGCCGCGGCGGGCGGGCGCGTCGTGCTGCCGCTCGACGTGGTCGATCGCGTGACACGGCGGCTGCAGGAGGTCGACGACAACTGGATCGACGGCGAGGGGCGCATCCTCGAGATGATCATCTCGATCCTCGGCACGGAGATCGGCCAGCTCGTCTACATCGTGTCGGTCATCACCGGCCTGATCGTCTACCTGCTCGGCTCGGTGGCGGACATGGTCTTCCACGTGCTCTACGTGCTGCTCGACGACGTGGTGTACGCGTTCGGAGAGCTCTTCATCACGATCATCCACGTGTTCTTCAAGCTGCTAATGTCGCTCGTGACGAGCGGAGCACTCACGATCATCCTGCGGCTCGCGCTCGACGTCATCACGATCGGGTTGATGGACATCGCGCTCCCGATGATGTTCGTCGTCATCGACACGATGATGTGCGCGTTCCACCTCTTCGACCCGTCGAGCTGGTCGGACGAGCTGCGCTGCATCGACCAGCGCTGCTTCCAGGCGGGCTCGGGCGGGGCGTCCGACCTCGTCGTCTTCACGAGTCTGTGGATTGTGCTCGACGAGATCTTCAAGGTCATCCAGGACACCTTCACGGCGGGCGCGCGGCTCTTCGACCTCGGCAGCGCGAACATCTCGAGCGCCAAGTTCTGGGCGCGCGCCGAGTCGGCGGCGACGAACGGCACGGCGGGCTGCGCGGCGTGCTTCGTGTGCAAGGTCCCCGAGCTGCGCCTCGTCACCTTCGTCCTCACGACGCTCGTCAGCTGCCTCGAGCCGGCCCACCTCAACGAGTACTCGTACAACGTGCAGCACCACTGCGGGCCCAACGCCTCCTTCTACCAGCACGTCTGCAACTCCGACCTCAAGGGGACGATCCACAACAAGTACACCGACGGCGCGTACGACCCGGCCTTCCTCACCGACCGCGCCAACCAGTTCGCACGCCTCTCGAAGCAATGGGGCGGCATCTCCACCAACGACGGCCACCGCGCGTCCGAGCTCGCGCAGAGCTGGCTCGACCGCGGCGCGCGCGCCGCCTCCGAGTCGCCGCGCGAGGCGGCCGAGGAGTTCTTCAAGCGCGCGTGCCTCTACGCGTCCTTCGGCGTGAAGCGCACCGCGCACGACGGCAACCTCGACGCGCGCGACGCATGGTACATCGGCTCCGACTACTGGAAGTACGCGCACGACGCGCTCACCTACGAGACGAGCTCCTTTCTCTACGACGCGTGCAAGGACTCGAGCTTCGACGCGTGCTACAGCCCGGTGCTCAAGGACGCCGTCTCGTCGGGCAACGAGTGGAGCAACTGCTTCCAGGACATCCCCGCCTGCCTCAAGGCGCGGCAGGTATGCCTCGGCCGCTGCGGCAGCTCGGGCCCCATGCAGGACTTCTTCGTCGACACGGCCAAGACGCACCTCAAGGACAAGGAGCCGTCGTATCGCGCCGACTGCCGCTCGAAGGCCATCGAGTACGACGTGTACCTCTTCGGCGAGAAGGGCGAGGACCAGGAGCGCTTCGCCGAGGAGCTAGAGACGCGCTCGGGGCTCACGGCCTTCGACCCGAGCACCGTGTCGGCGGCGGTCGTCGCGCTGATCGCCAAGTCGCTCAACAAGGACAACGGGCTCGCGTTCGTGCTCGGTCGGGGCATCGTCCTTTCCTCGACCGTCTCGCCGCCCTTCCCGCCGCCGCCACTCCCCTCGCCACGGGCCCCCGTCGGCGAAGCGCCTCCTCCCTCGCCGCCCGCGCCGCCGATCTCGCCGCCACCACCCTTCCCGCCGCCACTGCCACCGCCGTGGTGCGGCGCGGGCATCGGCGTGCCGCTGCCGCAGGTGCGCGCCGTTGGCGAGACGGTGCCCGCGGGCGTCAACGTCTCGGCGCGCAACCTGTGCCTCTTCTCGCGCCGCGTGCTCGACGAGACGATGGCCGCGTCGGCGTGCTTCGCCGACTCCGACGCCAACGTGATGGACGGCGACTTCCCGTTCGTGAGGGGCGCCCCGCCGATGCCGCCCACCTTCCACTCGGCGATCGACGCGGAGGTGCAGCACCTCATCCACAGCACCATGCCGCCGCCACCACCGCCGCGCTGGCGGCCCACCTTCTACAGCTCGGGGACCGTCGGCCGGCGCCTCGACGCCTACGCCGACGGCACGTACACGCCCTTTGCGCACAGCGTGCTCGGCGTGCTGCGCGCGCCGACGCCGACGATGAACTGCGCCGAGCTCTGCCACGCCAACACCTCGTGCCTCGCGTACGCGACGCGCAGCGACTTCTCGCGCACTGACCTCTCCGAGTGCGTGCTGCTCCGCGACACGGGCGCGTGCTCGCTGCGCGACTTCGCGACGCAGCTGAGCGTCGCGCCCGACCGCGAGGACGACCTGAAGAGCTCACAGCGCTGCAGCCTCTTCACACAGACGCGCTGCATCGAGCTGCCTGCGATCATGCCGCCCGACCTCGAGCGGATGGTCGAGCAGCGCCCACCGATCGAGGCGACGCTCACGCACGCGCTCGCGGCCTCCGCGTGCGCCGCGCGCACGCAGACCTACCAGGCGGTGCGCTCGGAGCTGCCCGCGCCCGAGACCACGCTCGAGGCCTACGCGACGATGGCCTACGCGCGAGAGAACGGCGTCTCCGCCTTCTGGGCCGCTCGACCGCGCGGCGTCGGCTCGCCCCACTGGCCGTGGGACGCGCCCGGCGGGCTCGGTCGCGCCGACGACGGCGTGCGCGACGGCTGTGTGCTCATCTACACACCCTTCTCGAGTCTGTACATGGCGGCGACCATCATGCCGTGCAACGCGCCCGCTGCCACCGGGCTGCTCTGCTACGCCAACCAGGGCGCCGAGCCGCCACCGCCACCGCCTGCCAAGGGGAACGCCGCCGCCGTCGCCGCCGCCACGGGGCCGCCGCCGCCGCTCGCCCCGTACGCGTCGCCGCCGCCGCCCTTCCGCGCGGTCGCCGCGCGCGCGCGCTTCTCGAACGTGCTCGTGCGCCGCGTCACCGCCGCCGTCTGTCAAAAGAACTCGGCGAACCAGCTGCGCGACGTGTGCGAAGCCTTCATCGACGCGCTGCTCCCTGTGCGCCACATCGCGGGCTCGCCCGAGTCGCCGCTGTGCGGCTCGCTCCGCCCGACGACGTCGGCGTCCGGAGAGGCGGCGCCGACGCGCACCGCGCAGGACCGCGCGTCCGGCGGCGCCTACTGCTGGCAGACGTGCGCGGCATTCGGGAACTACGAGGACGCACTCACGGCGCACTCGGGATGCCTCGGCTTCATGCGGGACGCGTGCGCGTCGGCGAGCGTAGACGCCGCGCGCAAGGCGTGCGTCGAGCCGTACCCACCGCCCGCGCCCTCGCCGCTGCGCCCGCCGCCGGCGGCGCCGTTCGAGGGTGCACTTGACCGCGTCGGCTTCGCGTGGGCGGGGGTGGGCCGGTGCGTCGTCCAGCCGCGCGGCTCGCCGCCGCTGCCGCCCTTCCCACCACTCTTTGCACCGGTAGCACCTCCGCCCCTTCCCGACGCGACGTCGCCGCCACCGCCACCGCCTACGCCGTGGGGGCTCGACCCGAACCTCGTGCTGACGGTCCACCTCCACGGCCTGCTCAACTCCGAGCTTGCAACGTCCTCGCCCGACGCACTGGCGGCGATGTGCGCCGAGGAGTGCGCTCGGCGCGCGCAGTCGGGTCCGGGCACATGCGTCGCCTTCGCCGCGCGCCTCTATCTACCGACGGCGGGTGCGGCGGAGGCGGCGACGGCGGCCCTGGCGCCCGACGATGGCGGGTTGGCGGAGCCCGACTGCGAGCTCTACGCCGTCCCCGTGGGGGACAGCACGAGCGCCGCCGCGCAGACGCAGATGAGCAACGGGATGCTCTGCACGCTGTGGGACAAGGCAACCCCCGATGCCTTCGGCCGCCTCTACGCGGACAGGTGGAACTACTTCGCCGCGAGCCGCCGCCCGCCCGCACCGCCGCCGCCGCCGCTCGGGCGCGTCCTCATCGGCGACGTCGACTGCCCACCGCTCGAGTCGGCGGCCGCATGCCGTGACCTCGTGTGGGCGCACATGCGTCTCGAGGTCACCGAGGTCCACCACGTCTGCCGCGAAGCCGACGTGAGCTGCTTCGTCGGCTGCAACTTCGGCGTGCGCTCGGCGACGTGGAACACGGCGCCTATCGGCACGTTCAACACGCTCCACTGCGGAACCGCCCTGCTGCCCTACTGTGGCTGCGGCTACGGCGAGTTTGCCAAGCCTCCACCGCCACCGGCGGCAAAGCCGCCCGCGTACGAGAGCGGCGCCTTCGTCTCTGCCTCGCCCGCCGTCGCCGACGGCGGGCTCCCGTCGGTCTACTACCGCATCATCGGCCGCGGAAGGAGCTTCGACGAGGCGGGTGCCCAGCAGCCGGCTCGCACGGGCAGCGGCACGGCCGCTGGCGGCAGCGCCACCAGCAACGACTGCCCTCTGTACGACATCGGCCACCCCTTCCCCATAGTCGCACTTGTCACCACCGGGCCTGCCGACGACCCGCTCTCGATCCGCGGCTCGGGCACGTGGGGGCTCGAGGGGCCGTCCGCGACCACGTGCGGACTCGCGTGCGCCGCGCATCCGGGGCTGCGCATGCAGGTGCGCGGCTTCATGATCCGCCCGGCACTCGACGACGACGGCGAGAAGGAGGGGACTATGGAGTGCGTGTGCGTCGCGCCGAACGACGACTTCTGGGGCGAGTGCGCGCGCCCGCCACCCCCGCCGACGACGGGCGCGGGCGCGGGCGCGCACTTGCCTCCGCCGCCACCCGGAGCGCCGCCGCCGCCGATCGAGGACGCCGACATCAGCGAGCTCGCGCTTCTCCGCTTCGCGCGCGTCCCCCTGCAGGGCGCGTCCATCTTCAGCGCCCGCGCCTTCCTACGCCGCGCCGCGCCGCCCGCCCTCAACATCTCGCGCCTGCCGCCGGCAGTGCACCTGCGGACGGCCGCGGTCGTCGCCAACTTCACGACGTACTCGCTGCCGCGCCAGCGACGCATCTCGATTGAGCCACCCCTCACGTGGACGAGCGCCACGTCGACCGACGCACTCGCGGCGCTCTTCCCGCCCACCGCCCGTGAGGCGATCATGCGCTCGCACAATGGCCGCGCGGTGCTCAACGAGACGGCCCGCCCCGGCCAGCCCGCGGCGTCGACGCGGGGACTGCTTTGCCCGGCGCTCTGCGCCGCGCACGTCGTCGCAGGCTGGGAGACGACGGACGGCGGCGAGCCCTCGAGTGGCGAGTCCTCGAGTGGCGAGCCCGACGCCGTCGTCGACGTGCCCAAACCGACGCTCGCACTCGCGGTGGTCGGCGCCACCGAGCCCTCGGGCGACGCGCCGCGGACGGTGCGGTGTGTCTGCTACGAGACCCCCGTGCTGGGCGGCTTCCAGCCGCCCACCGACGTCGAGGTCGCGGCGTGGCTGGAGGACGAGCGGGGGGCGGACGAGGACGCGGACGTCGACGCCGCCACAGACGGAGGCTACCTGTACAACGTCGTGGTGTGGGCCGCCGCCTCCCATCCGAGCGTGCCGCCGTGCCTGGGCGAGGGCTCGGCGGCCGAGGCGGCGCAGAACGTCGCGCCCTCGGACGTCGCCGTCGCGTGGCTCAAGAACGTCGACTACTACGCGGCCGACGCGAACGACGGCGCGTGGTGCGCGACCGCCTTCGGGTCGAGGGTGCGGCAGGAGCACCGACTGGTCTCGGGCAGCGCCCACGGGATGGAGGTGCTCGAGACGCACGCGATGGACGACGTGACGACGGGCGACCGCTCGTGCAGCGAGCTCTGCCGCGGCCACACGCTGTGCGGCGCGGCGCGGTACAACGCGATCGGCTTTGCTGAGGCGTCGCTGCGGTACGAGACGCCGCCGCCCGCCCCACCGCCGCCGAGCGTCCGCTGGAGCGCGGTGTGCGCCTACGCCGAGCCGCCCAGCAACGCAGCGTGCGTCCCCACGGCCTACTCGAGCGACCCGTGCCTCTGCGGCTCGCACGAGTACCACCGGCCGACGCTGACGTGCGATGGCGTCGAGGTGCCGCTCTGGACGTCGCCGGGCGAGCTCAACCGCGGCGGCGGTCGGATCGCGGCGGGCACGCCGCTGCGCCTGCGGACGATCACGCAGGCGGACGCCTACCTTCTCCGTCTCGGCTTCGCGGCTCGGACGACGGTCGTCGGCAAGGGCGACGCGTTCAAGCAGGCGCTCGAGAACAGCTGTCCCTGGGAGTGCCCGCTGCGGATGGAGCGGCTCAATCTGACGGCCTTCCCGGTGGTGCAGACCGACGTGCCCAGCGGCGAGCCGCCGCCGTGGGACTTGGCTAGTATCAGCCCGTACGTCGACTTCGAGCAGACGGAGCCGCACGTCGACACGCCGCTCCTGCAGCCACCACCGCCCTCACCACCGCCGGGAGGCAACGGCGCCGAGGTCGCGGCGGAGCTCGCGAACGCCCTGAAGCTATCGTCGCTGCCGGCGATCGTCGTGCCACACGAGCTGCAGCTCGAGTCGCCAGAGCTCGACAACCACCAGGGCGTCGGCTGCTGCACGCGCTGCGCCGCCGACCCGCGCTGCTTCCTCGCCGTCTACCGCGCGTCGGGCAACCCGTACGAGGCGCTCTGCTACCGGTGGTCCGCGATGCTCGAGCTGCCCACCACCTCCGACTCGCCGATCGCCGGCGACATGGGCCCGTACGGCGCGTGGATTCGGCAGCGCGGCGGCGTGACCGCCAACGTTCTGGCGGTGCGGTCGCGCCTGCTGCGCGTCGACGAGGCCGCCGCGGGCGACCCGTGCGGCGGCGCGCACCCCGAGGGCGGGCCGGGCGGCACGCACAAGTGGTACGCGTTCCGCAAAGCCTTCGACCAGGCCAAATGCTTCGCGCACCACGAGGCGGCCTTCGAGCCCGGGCGGCCGCCCTCGCCCTCGTGGCCGCCTTTCCCACCGGCGACGCCGCCCTCGCCGCCGGAGCAGGAGAAGTGGAGCTTTGCGCCGTACCAAGAGCTCACGGACGACGTCGCGACCAACCAAGCCATCACCGCCTCCATTGGCTGGACGCCCGACGACGAGGGTGGCGCCGCGGACTCCCGCGCCTTTGCCATCTATTGCAAGTCGGACGACGCGAACGCGCCGCTCGCGCCCGGACAGACGCGGTCCAACCTGCCGGTGCTAATCTTCAAAAGTACGCGCTTCGGCAAGACGCCGCGCCAGCGGGCCCACGACCGCCTCGAGCAGCTGCTCGGCCACCGCGACTACCGTGACGTGCCCGTGCTGTCCAGTCGGTGGGCGCCGTGCCCGTGGGATTGCGACGCGGCGCCTGAGATGGTGCACGAGTCGCAGTCGCTCCACTCGTCCGACCTGCACGCGGCGAATGGAAAGCACTACTCGCAGTTACCGAAGCTCTCGGTGCCGATGCTCAACGCCGGCGACCCCACCTCGCACGTCCTCGTGCCGATCGACGCGGGCTTCGGCGGCGGTGTCGCCGCCGCCTTCTCGCGCGACGGCGGCAAAGGGCTGAGCAAGGTCGAGCCGATGACGGGCGCGCGCTGCGTGGCGAGCGACGCCAGCGCACCCGCTCTCGACGTCGGCCTCTTCTCGCCTGAGGTGTGCATGACGGGCACCGCCGACCGCTTCGGTGGCGGCTACCTCTACTTCGACTTGGGCACGCCCAAGTGGGTGACCGCCGTGCGCCTCGACCTGGGCGTCGCGACGGAGGCCGACTTCGCGCTGCACAACGGCTACCGCATCTCGGTGAGCATGAACCCGTGCTTTCGGAGGGACGGTCCATTCAAGCCGGTCGACAACGAGGGCACGCCTCGCTGGTGGACGCAGTACGAGCAGGGCACACGCTGCCGCTTCTCCGAGGGCGACGACGCGACCTTTGCCGAGGTGCCGAAGGAGTACATCTACGGCGGCGCGGGCAGTGAGTACCCCAACGGCGACTCGTACCTGCGCGGCGCGTCGCACTACGGCGACGACCTGCGCATCCACGTGCGCTCGATCCTGCATCCCTCGGGCGAGTCGACGCCGCACAACCTCGTGCGCGGCACGCCGCGGTACGGCCGCTTCGTCGTCGTGCAGTCGGGGCCGTGCACCGTCGACACGACGAGTGCGTCCCCGCCACACTCCTCTGGGGCGCCGCCCGTCTACCAGAAGTGCATGCACGAGCCGACGGGCAACGTCGACCTCGGCATCGGCTTCCCGCTCCGCATGCGCAAAGTCGTGATCTTCGGCCCCGGCGGCGTCTCGAACCCGCGCATCACCACAGACGACCAGTGCGCCAACATGTGCATCGCTACCGCAGATTGCCTCACGTCGTGGAGTGGCCAGGTGCGCAACACGAACGCGGTGCCGCAGGCGGCACCGCCACAGGCGGCACCGCCGCCGACGCCACGGGCGTACGAGATCGGCCCGCGCCCCGTGCTGCCCGAGGGCGTGCCCGAGCTCGACCTGGCGGGCGACAACGACAACTTCTTCTGCTACACGGTCGCACGGCCGGTGTGCAACGTGCCCGACGTGGCGACCGACGAGTGCGCGTGGCAGGACGAGGTCTTCTGGGCGGCACTGCGTGCGACGCGCATGGAGGGGCCCAGCGCCGACGTCGACGCCGACGAGGTGCTCGGCGTGAAGGGCTTCTGGAACCGGAAGCTCATCGAGAAGGACGTCATACGCCCACACCCCGTGCCCACCGCGTGCGGCAGCCCGCGCCTGCTGATGTACACCGAGGCGATGTGCAACTGCAAGCTCGACGCCTTCCAGACGATGGAGCCCGACCACGCACTGTGCGAGGCCTCCTGGTACCCGCCGGGCTCTGGGACGCAGCAGGTCATGACGCGCGTCGACAACATGCTCAACCCGTGCGAAGTGGAGGGCGTCGACGTCCCCCTCGGCGGGCGGAGGCTCGGCGCCACCCCCCCGGCGGACTTTCCGTTCGCCGACTACGGGATCGTAGTCGGCGACTTTCCGCAGACGCTCGTGGATGCGGGCCAGTACTGCGTCGCGCGGCCCCTAGAGACGTCTGGCTCGGAGGGGCGTCGACTGCGAGCGACGGCGGAGCCCGACGAGCCCGACGAGCCCGACGAGCCCGACGAGCCCGACGAGCCCGACGAGCCCGACGACGGCGACCGGCGGAGTGCCCTGCGCGCCCTGTGGCGCCGTGCGCTCGCCACTGACTCACCCGTCCATGTCACGTGCGGCACGCACCCCTCGATTAGCAACTGCAACGGCCAGCTGTTCTCCTACTGGGAGAGTGACCTTCAGCGACACGCGCCGCTGCCGTCGCACGACTTGGCAGATTGGGATGGCGCCCTCCCTCTCACGCGATTCGGCGGCTCGCGCGCAGGCCACCTCCCGTCGCCATGGCTTGGAACGTCACGCGCAGGGTGTGCACAGCCCGCGAATACAGGGATCGAGTACTACGCAAAAATCCGACTCCCCAAGAATTCCGTTGCCGGCTACGCGTCGAAGGATGAGACTCAAACCCTCGAGGCTCTGTCAAACAGCTGCGCCAAGCTGTGCTCCATGGACTGGAGCGACCCGAGCGGCTACCCCACCGGGCCTGATCACACGACGTTCGCTGCGCCGACGGCCAAGCACCAGTCGGTGTCCGCGTCGGCCCTGGCCAGGAAGTGCGCGACGGTCCTGTACGACTTTTCGACGAGCAACTGTTACCTGTGGGAGGTTGCGCTCGACGAGTGCGCGCAGCTGGGAGCAGGCACCGCTTCCGACGGCAAGCTCAACATCGGCAATCACTTCCGCCTTGGCTCCACCGCCGCCACAAACGATTGGTGGTACGTAGACACGCCCGCGCCCAATGCGCTTGATGACATTATGGCAGTCTTCCGAGGAGAGCCGTTTCCAACTTGCCTCACCGAGTCGACGACGTGGTCTGCAAGCATGGAGACCGCCATCGGTGCAAAGCGCAAGACCTTCGTCGCGGCGCTCACGAGTGTGGCAACCCCCTTTGACAACGGTGCGGGTGGCGTGAAGCAGAACGTCGTCCTCTGGTACAAGGCACCGGCTATCTGCGACTCCATGACGGCGGTCGACGTGCCGTGGGCGTCCGAGTCGTCGCTGTACCGCGTCGAGCCGCCGCGCACGGTCCGCCTCAAGGCGATCCCACTCACCTGCGCGCCGCGCTCGCCGGCGGTGCCGCAGCCACCCCCTCCGCCGCCGCCGCCGTACCCGCCGCCGCCGCCGTCGCCCAAGCCGCCCGGCGCTCCGCCCAAGCCGCCCTCCCTCCCGCCACCGAGCCCGATGCCCTCGCCGCCGCCGCCCCCCTTCCCGCCTGCCAACCTGTGCGACCGCATCACCGACGGCCTGCTCATCGACAACGTCCTCGCTCGCGAACAAGGGAACTCGTTCGGGGGCTACGCAAACGTGGGCGGGTTTGTCAGCAGCGACCTCGACCGGTTCCGGTACAGCGCCAACTGGAACAACGGGCCGTCTGACAGCATGGCCTTCTGCGCGGACGAGGCCGTCGACGGCGACCCGGCGCACGCGACGCTCCCGACCGGAGGCACACAGTCGTATCAGTTCGGCACCTGCTGCTTCTCGGGACCAAAGAGCAGCCAGATCGGCCAGTACCCTTACAATTTCTTGTTCCCGACTAAACGAAGCAGCTTCGTGGGCCGAACCAACAACGACATGTACGGCTACGGCTACGAGTTGGAAACGTTCACAGAGAACGTGTGCGAAGGGAACTGCGACGGCTCCTGGGAGTGCGACTGTGGCTTCGTGTGCAACCGATATCACGGCCGCCGCGGGTACCACGACCTATGGCGTGGGTGCACAGGATGGAACCCAGACGAGGGGTGGTGCGCGTGCGGCTCGCCGTGCCGATCGGCACTCGAGCCGGGCTGTGCCCACTTCAATGGGGAGGTGTACAGCCGTGGAGGGCCCGACGCCCCCGGGGCAACGTCGTACCCGTCGGTCTGGTTCGTCGCGGCGAAGGCCGAGAAACTCGTGATCGATCGCCTCCTCGCCAACGCGAGCGCGGGGATACCGTCCGGAAGACGACTCGGCGCGGCGGCGGCGGCGCACGACGACGCGCGCCGCGACGGCCTGTGCACACTCTACAAGCGAGAGCCGCCGCCGCCCGCACCGCCCACGCCGCCGGCGGTCCCGCCGCCGCCCGGCGGCCCGCCGCCGCCGCCGCGCCCACCGCCCTCGCCGCCGTACCCGCCCTCGCCACCACCGTACCCGCCGGCGCCGCCGTACCCGCCGCCGCCGCCCTCACCCAAGCCGAACATGCCGCCGCTCGGGAACGCGCGGCTCGTGTACACGCGCCTCGACGACACGTGGGACGACTGGTACCAGCACGTCGCCTCGCACGACAACGGCACGTACCAGGCGAGCCACCTCGCGTTCATGCATGCGCCCGACTCGGCGTGGATCGAGGCGGTCTACGCGGCGCGTGGCTGCGACGACGTCAACTACGACGACGCGCAGCCCGGCTCGGGCGTGAAGACGACGCCGCGCTTCGTGCACACGCTGTACGCCTCGGGTCGGTGGGAGTCGGTGCCGCCGATGGACGACCGGCTCGGCCAGGGCTACGCGATGCGCTGCCTCGTCGTGCTGCTGCGCTACCCGCAGGCCGAGCTCGCCATGCTGCTCGCGCAGCACGGCCAGACGCAGCTCATCAAATCGCCACTCAAGCTGAAGATCAACGTGAGCGTCGGCTATGCCAACTCGGGAGACGGGCTCATCCGCGCGGCGTACGACTGCGCACTCGGGCGCATGCTCTCGCGCGAGAACGAGACGGTCGGCGACACGGGCAAGGTCAACCTCAACGTGGGCGGCGCGTACCCGCGCGACCCGTACGCGACGATGGAGCCGCTCTTCGTGTGCCGCGGCGGGCGCAACCGCACGGCGGGCTACGGCGACTTCTGCGGCCGCTGGTCGATCACGCACAACAGCGACGGCCTCGACGAGGCGACGCTCACGCAGATCAAGCCGCCGTCGTGCCTGGCCTACCCACGGGCGGCGCTCGCGTCGGGCGTGCCGCTCGTCGCGACGTGGCAGCCGTGCCCCGGTCTGTCGAACCACGCGCCGCCCTGGCGCATCGACCCACGCGCCGACCGCAGCGGCATCGTGGAGCGGCGGCACTGGGAGTTCCGCGACTACTGCGGCCACTTTGAGATCTTCCGCGCGCTGCACGGCTCGCCAACGCGCACCGACAACTTCACCGCGTGCCGCATCCTGCAGCAGAACGCTACGGCGAACTGCAACACGACCGACTGCGTGCCGTGCAGCCCGCGCTGCACGCTGCCCGCCGTGGGGCTCGTGCACGACATGTGGGACTGCCTCACGCACACGACGTCGCTCGCGCAGCAGTACTGCGCGATGAACACCGACCAAGGCCGGTACTACAGCTCGCAGCACAACGGCGTGCCCGAGCTCATCTATGCCGAGCACTGGCGGACCTGCGTGTGGAACCCCACTGGCCACATCTCGCGCGAGGCGGTCTCGTGCCGTCGGCCGCAGCGCCACAGCGGGCAGGCCAAGTCGATCGCCTCGCAGGGCGACCGCGCCGGAGGCGGCTACATTGTCCAGTGCCAGACGGACGCCGACTGCATGGAGCAGGGGTGCTCCTCGCACTTCCTCACGCAGCGGCCGTACGTGTGCCAGCGCTCCTTCTCGCTCTACGACGACCTGATCACGTACAGCTCGAAGGTGCGGCGTGACCCGACGTTCAACAGCACGTACACCGAGCTCGGCGTCATGACCAACGCGCACTTCGACCCGCCGGCGAACGCCACCGGAATTTGCGTACGCCGCCACCGCCACCGCCACCGCCACCGCCACCGCCACGCCCCATTTGCGACCCTCACACGTTCGTCCTGCCCGCGCACAGGTCGACTATCGTTATGACTACAACTACCTGTGCAACAACGACGCCTTCGCGCAAGTCGTGCAGGCGCAGCAGTGCATCGGCCGCTTCTTCAGCTTTGAGCTGCTCTGGTGCGGCGTCGCCGTCGAGCAGAACGGCGCCGACTACAGCACGCTCTCGGTCGACTGGCTCGGCATCTTCACGTACCCGCGGCACATCACCGCCAACCACCACTGCTACGACCCCTTCGACTGCATCGACCTGTGCGGCCGCCTGCGCGACCAGGGCATGGCGCCGTCGACGTGCACCTTCTGCCAGCCGGCGTGCCCCGTGAACGTCCTCGAGACGATGGACGAGCTGGTCCTCGGCATCTACCACGACGTCTTCATGGCGCTCAAGATCACGATCGAGTGCCTCGAGGGCGGCATCGAGAACTGCGTCTGTGCCGTCGCGCTGATGCTGCGCCCCGAGTGGCTCTCGCCGTCCGACTACCGCTACTCGCCCGACCAGAAGTGCTACACCGGCGACCCGCTCAGCCAGATCATCGGCCAGATCGGCCACATGCTGCTGGGCGGCATCGGCGACTTCTTCAAGGGGTTTGCGAGCATCTTCAGCCTGCCGTTCAGCGGGCCGAGCGCGATCGACATCCTCGACAAGCAGACGCGCAAGGAGTGCGAGACGCCCGACCGGTTCGGGCACGGCGACGCCGATAAGTGCTATTACGCGCGCGTCGACGAGATCTGCACGAGCGACGCGCTCTACAAGCAGTTCCTCGAGCTCAACGGGCGCGACCACGAGCTGCACGCGGGGACGCCGCAGGCGGAGCTCCAGTCGCTGCGCACGGTCGTGCACGGCGTCTCCGAGTTCTCGCGACCGATCGGACTGTGCCGCGACGCCGTGCAGGTGCGCCTCGACATGCTCATCGAGGCGTGCATCTTCAAGATGCTGACGGGCAACCCGCTCGTCAAGGGCAGCAACGGCATCTGCCACGGACGCCAGTCGGAAAAGGTGCTCTACATCCTCAAGAACGCCACGTGGGACCTGCCCAAGGTGCGCTTCCTGTGGAGCGTGCCACCGCCGCCGCCGCCGCCCGCCGACGCGATGGCGCTCGCGCTGATCGACGAGTACGACAAGGGCTTCTTCACGCGCTTCCGCGAGGAGGTGCGCGGCTGGTACGCGCCCGTCGACGAAGTTATGGCGAACGACGCGGGCGACCTCGGCGGGCGCGTGCCGCAGGAGGTCTGGAACATGCAGCGCTCGCGCGTCACGATCGCGCTCGCCGGCCTCGACGTCGAGTCGACGGCCGCGCGCATGCTCGCGGCGCTCTTCACGTATCGCTGGCAGATCGGCTGCAAGAAGCTGCACGAGGCGATGTCCGACCGCACCAAGGCACGCGCCGGCGGCGCCGGCTCGGGGCCGTACGACCGCAACCTGCTCGTCATGTGGGCGGCGGTCTACTACCAGTCGTACCGCGGCGCGCCGCACGTCGACTTCGACCCGCTCGCGATCCACGCGATGTTCTGCGAGGAGCCGTGCGAGTGGCGCGAGGCGATCCCACTCGACCCGGCGACCGGCGAACCCTACACGAACACTCCGCTCCGCGAGTCCGTCGACTGTACCGAGTTCGGCCCGATCGTCGGCTACGGCTCGCTGCGGCAGCTGCGCGACCGCGGGGGCCGCGGGCACAGCAGCGAGGCCTTCGACCTCGCGCGCCACCCCGAGGACATGACGCTGCGCGCGCACGTGCTCTCCGACGGCGCGACCTCCGTGCGCGCCGCGTCGAACGGGCTGCCGTGGGACTTCGCCGACAGCCAGCTCTGCACGCCATCAAAGACTGGCGCGCTCTCGGCGCGCCGCGTCGCCGGCGCCGACACCGTCGATGCCGGCGGTGGTGACACCGAGGTAGACGCCGGTGCGAGCGCGTCCGCCAACGCGCACGCCGCGTGCGGCCGCTGGTTCGCCAAGCCCCACTCGATCGCCCCCGCCGCGCCGTACTGGGACCGCTCGCAGCGCAAGCGCGAAGACCTCATCGGCGACGCGGCGAACAAGGGCGAGATGCACGACATGCGCGCGCCCTGGCGCACCGCGCGCGATGCGGGCCAGCAGGTCGCCAGCCCGAGCTTCCGCAGCAACACGCTCGGCGGGTGGTACTACGTCACCTCGACGGGACTCGACGGGGACGTCGCCGTCGTCGCGTCCGCCGACGGCAGTCCGTCCCTCGCGCTCGCCTCGACCGAGGTCGCCGGCATGTACACGCGCATGGGACTGCCCGCGTTCTCGTGCGACCCGCTCGCGAAGCGAGCGCCCAGCGTCTTTCCAAACGTCGACGCGACGGACTACCCGATCGAGGTCCCCGCGGAGTACCCGGCACTCAGCTACCTCCCACCGGTCGTGCGGGAGGGGCCCGCCGCGCTGCAGGAGCCCGCGGGCACGCCCTCGTTCCACACGATACGCGCCCTGCTGTTGCTCTACCGCGCCAACGCCGACGCCGACCCGATCTGCAAGGCCGACCTGCTCGCCACCGCCCCGCCGCCCCTGCCGCCGCCCGCGCCCTCGCCGCCGCCGCCCTTCCCCCGCGCGCCGCCCTCGCCGCCCCCCTCGCCGCCGCCCTCGCTCGACTTCAACCTCGACGGCCTCCGCGCCCTCGCCAACACGTTCGAGCTCCTCTTCTGTGACAGCGTGTACGTCGCGTCGATGGGAGACCGCTGCGGTGAGCTCGGCTACTACGCGTGGACGCAGGTGACGGTCCTCGGCAGCCCTCCCGCGCCCCCGCCGGCCCCACCGCCGCCGCCCTCGCCGCCCGCGCCGGCTGGCCTCCACCCTCCGATGCGCCCGCCCGCCCCACCCGTCTTCATGACGCCCACGTGCGCCATCGTCGGCGCGGACCTCCTCGGCGCCTCGCTCAGCACGATCGCCGTCTACCCGCCGATGCCGCCGTGGCCGCCGCCCTCGCCCGGCGTGCCGCCGCCCTCGCCACCTGCGCCGCCCG
>Ga0302130_1000759_pt1 | contig 18873 bp, 19 predicted proteins | sample CB9_surface_MG_FD_203117 | JGI IMG/M metagenome (GOLD analysis project Ga0302130, IMG submission 203117) | Marine microbial communities from Western Arctic Ocean, Canada - CB9_surface | ecosystem: Environmental > Aquatic > Marine > Oceanic | place: Canada: Western Arctic Ocean | collected... | reverse complement strand
GAAAGGTGGTTTAATTTAATTTTTAAACTAGATTTGTGTAGTACCCACAAAAAAGCGATGCCTGAAAAAACAGACACCGCTTTTGAGTGTATTCAAGTTAATTGCTAATACTACGAAGTCGCAAATACTGAAAGGTTAGCCGCAATTCCTGTTCCAGAAGATGTACATCTAGCCTCAGCCCACCATGCTGAACCGTTGAAAGAGAATATAACTTCTGTTCCAATTCCTGGTCCTGCGTTAGTAAGACCAACCAAGTTAAGGAAGTCATCACCTGTACCGTCAGCAACATCCGCCGACATGATAAGACCTACTGCAGAGCCTGTGGCTCCTGTCATTTTGTAGACAGTTGATCCGCCTTCAAAAAACTCAGTAGCTGTACCATACTTGTGTGTTGCACCGTTGGCTATGATGGTGTTATACTGTACTTTGATAACATCACCGATCTCTGAGGTAGCCGCCGTTGGTAAAGTTGCCGTGATAGCCGCGCCGTTAGCCGGGCCAAGATAGCAAGTGTTTTTAACCAATACCGCTGAAAACGAGTTCGCCATCTGCACTTTAGCTGTGTTTGTGAAACCAATATGTCCAGTCGGTGCCGCATGAACAACAGATGTTTCTTTTAATTTAACACCTCCTGCTGTAGTTCCGTCTGATATTGCTAGTTTGTTTGTTGAATCGTCGAAAAGTAAATCTCCGTCTCTACCTGTGTGAGTACCAGAAGCTTCTTTGATAACTTTCGCCGTTATTTTTCTTGTTGCCATATTTTTTTCTCCTTTATATGGGTTAGGACTGTTATAACATGATTGTCATTTTAATACCTCTATACAGTGCAGTGAATATTTTTTGGAGATTCACCGGACCTTTATACATACCAGTCTGTACGGATATTTATCAGTGATCTAGGTAATTTAACGTGTAAGATTAAACTTATCGAGGAATTCTTCTGTGCTGGGGTGATCTATGTTGCCCTTCCACTGTAGGTCCTTGGGTTGGAACCAGTCTTTGGGTATGACCCTGTGGAATTTTACGTCGGGATAGTCCTGTAGACATTTTTTAGTCTGATTCATCCAGTTGCCAAAGAACGTGGCCTGCTCGTTGCCCTTCTTGTAGTTCCTGCTGTCCTTGAACAGGTTGTTGACCTTGAATCTGTTGTTCTTGCCGCCCTCTGACAGCCCCTGATAGTCAAAACCCAGGATGTATATTTCCTTGAATCCGTGATCACAGGCCATCCTCAGTGCCGTGGGTCCACTTGACCATCCTAGGCTTGGTTTGAACCATTGCACGTTTTCTAGGATCTTGGGATTCTTATTGTATTGTGCGTTGAAGTTGGAATATACTTTATTTTGTAATAGATAATCACTTTCAGCTATCTCTAAAACCATTTTAGGGTCAACTGCGATCAGGAAGTCGGGTTTGTCTGTCCTGTAAACACCGTTACAGGCAAATACAGTTCCGTGTTTCTTCAGATTATCGATGTCTATACCCTTTCGAGATTCGCCATTCCCTAGTACGAAAGCTACTTCGGCCATACTACAATGCTAGATCGTCTGTTCCTGCAGGTTGTCCATACATCTTTTGTGTGAACACTGCCTCTTCCTTTTGCTGTGCATCGTGTGCCTCTGATGCAAGTCTCATAGAATTGATCTGTATCAGTGTCATTCTCGTCTTCCTTGTGTCGTTGTCGTCGAGCACTGATATATCATTCTCCGGTTCGTATGTCTTGTCCTGTTCAAAACCGTTTGCCGTGTGTGTGAAAAATTCGTTTAGTTTCATTACTACTATTTAACCAATTATACTTGGCCTCCTCCGCCTGTGCCACCTGCTCCTCCCGGAGTCTGTCCCGGCACGCCCGGTTGTGGTGCACCCGGTTCTGGTGCATCTGCATCTGCTACGGGTTCCTCGAACTGGTCTAGGTCACTTGATATGCCTGACTGTGTCACGCCGCCCTGTCTCAATTCATTGTTCTTGGTCTGTTTCTTCTGTGGTACATTGTTTTCCTCGGCCCATAGTTCAGCATTCCTTGCCATCTCTTCTTCAGTAAGTCCAAGATATCTTTTCAATGCGAATCTTTTACTCATGTAAGGCAGTTCTGCCACCTGTGTGAATGTTCCCACTCTGCTTTGGTCCATTTCTGTCTGTCTGTACTGTGCAAAGTTTTGCGGTGGGTTCAGTTTAAGGGAGAACATGCTGTTGTCGATGTTGTAACCCTTGCCCTTGATCCAAAGTTTGAACTCATCGTCGAACGTTGTCGCCAACATTGATTGCAATCTCGCACAATATTTGTTGAATCTCAATTCCTGTATGTAGGCTGTTCCGACCCTACCATCATTGTACTGTTGTCCGCCATCTTCCGCACCTGTTGGTAGGTAAGAACTTGGAATCCTCAATCCTCTGAACAGTTTGTTGGTGAAGAATCTTAGATCATCGATCTCACCCAGGTTTGTACCACCTGGCAGTGTGTCCACCTTAGATCCCCTGCCCTCTGCCGTCTGTGGGAAGAAGTAATCTTCGTTTATACTCATTGGGTTGTATGTTGCATCTATGTAGTTCGCCCCGCCCGATGCACTTGGAATCCTTCTTTGGTTGATCTCATTCTTGACCCTCTCAACGAACTGCATGGCCAAGTGTGTTGGCATGTTACCTACGTCGATGTAGAACACTCTTCTCTCGGGTGCTCTCTGAACCCTGTAGATTATGATTGCGTCCTCTAGTAATTCTTTCTGTTTGTAGACCTTGAACACCTGTTCCAGCACTGACTGTCCGAATGGGAATAGGTTGTCTAGTCCATCTGACATACTCATGTGTATGACGTGTTCCGCATTGATGTTGTATGCGTTCATGGTCTTGTAGAATCTTCCACCAGCTCCACCACCGCCGCCCATGTTTGCACCTGCGCCTTGGTTCATGTTGCTCTGTCCATATCCGCCACCTGCTCCTCCTCCACCAGTTCCTGCACCGCCATAGGTCTGGTTAGGTGTTATCTGTGTTGCTGAAAGTCTCTGTAGATTGGGGTTGATGTCTCTGATCACGTACTGCTCGGGTTTCTTGCCCTCTGATTCGTTCACAACGATCCTGTCAACTTTGGCGTTGTCTATGTACAACCATTTCATGGTCTCTGGATCCCTCACGAAGAAACAGTCTCCGTACTTGAGTGCGTTCCTGAATATCCTGAAGATCCTCTTCTGGAATTGGTTGGAATGGGTCCACTGTTGTAGTGCCTTCTTGAGAAGTTTCACCTCATGTTCCGTTGTCTCGTCCTTGAACACAAGATCGAAAGGTGTCTCGTTCTCTGTGTTCTGTTGTGTTGAGAATTCTGCCAGGATGTCCAGTGCCGCGTTTATCTCCGAGTCTGAATCCATTTGGTCATACTGGAAGTATCTCTGTATCCGGTTGGGGTGTCCCGTGTACACGTCCGGAAGGTAAGAACTGTAGTTCCTCTTGGCGAAGTTGGGTACTTTCTCTCCACTAATTGGAGATGTGTTTGCGTCTTTAAAATATTTTTTCCAAGCCATGTTTATATTATACTAGACTTCCACTCAAGTTCACAAGCGAATTATTTGTTGATTTGGTATTCTTTTCTGTCATAGCACCTATCGTTACAAGCGTATTTAAGTGTTGTGCCACCTTTTTGTTTAATTCGTAATTATCCTGGCTTGTTTTCACCAGTTGGGATATGTCCATTGTGCTGTTGTTGACGGAATTGTTGTTGATGCTGGTGCTGTTGTTTGTAGTGGCAGACATCTGTTCTTTTGCTTTGTTGGTTACAGGTGTTCCAACCGCCATCATCTCTTTCACCATCTGTCCCAATGAACTTTTCTCTGGTATAACTGCTTCTGAATCGTGTAGCTCGACCTTTGTACCTGACCCGAAATCTTGGAATCCACCTGATCCATTATACATTGGCAAATAAGCTTCATTATCATGTATTCTTTTGTTATTGGCTTTAGAACCTGTGTCAAAGAATGCATCGGTCACTTTTATGGCCATGTCCCTGACGGCCTTGACAACTTCGTTACTGCTCCTGGTGAAGCCAATCAAACTCTTGCCGAACATGGAGGCTGGATCCAGCACTGTCTTTTCTAGTAGGTTGGTGTTGACTTTTTGCAGATCCTTCGTTATCAGGTCAAGTCTACTCGACACGTTCACCAGTTCCTTGGTCTGTCCCGGTCCTACTCCGTCTGCCAGACTCTTGACGACCTTCTCTATGTCTGCCGCGGATCCTGACATGGCGGTCACGAGGTTCAGCCCTTCTGAGAAGAATGCGTCACCACCCGCCATTGCCGCGTCGGCGAATGCGCCGGCCAACGGACTTTTTTGTATGTCCGTGCTCAATGATTTAATTCTGTTGGAAAGTGCAACTGTGGCCTCGGCGGACATTTCGCCTGTGGTGTTCATTGCGTCATTAATGATGTCCTGTACCACACCCCCACTCAATACCTGTAGTGCCTTACCGGCGTCAGATACGGGTGCTCCTAGCAATCCCAATTCCTTGACTGCCTGTTGGGCGCCAGCAGGGAACAGGTTTAACACCTTCTGGAATTTCTGTGCGTCCTCTGTGGACATCTGGGCCAGCTTGGCCGCCAACACACCGTCCGTGGCCCTGGCTCTGTTCTGTTGGTCAAGTTCTGTGACCGACTGTCCTGTCAGTTTGCTCAACAACACCAACTGCTTGGAATATGCCTTTGTGCCTTGCAATAATTTAGCGGCATTCATGCCCTCGGCCCTGCCCTGTGCTCTTTGTATTTCGGTGAAAGTGGTTAAAAATTCATTGGTCTCTTCCATGGTGATACCGAAGCCGGCCAGTTCGTCCATCTGGAACTTCCTCAGTGCCTTGCCCAGTTGTACAAATTCCGGAATACCTTGGTTGACCGATCCAAAAAGTTTGGCCAGTGTGGTTGTGTTGTTCTGTACCAGTTCCTGGAACTGCAAGAAAGGCATTTGTGCTTCAAACGCCGCGTTACCAAACTGGGTCAGCGAACTGCCGAACGTGGCACCGGACTGTGCAAGTCCCTTGAATATCTGTGTGTTGTCATCTAGCTCTTTCCCGAACTTCTTGAAGATGGGACCTACGCCCGGGATGTCTCCCAGTCCGGCGTCCATGGCATCTGCAAATGTTTTTACGCTTGAGCTGGCCTTCCCTAGGTTCAATGCCGTTTCCGCTATCGCCACTGCTGTCTTAAACAGGAATTTAATTACCGACTTGGCCGCACCTTTGACGGAGAACATCGACTTGGATGCCTGTTTGGTCGCCTTGGAATGCTCTTCTATGATTTTGATGTTGTCGTCTATGGTCTCATTACGCTCTTGGGTAAGCAGATTGTTCTCTTTGAGACTCTTACGTAGTTTCTCATTCTGTTGTATCAGCAGTTTAACAACCTTGGCTTCTTCCTTTGCATTTTTTGTATTTGCTATTATAGCCTTAGAGGAACCCACAAGAGCCTGTCGGATCTTTCCAATATCCTTACCAGCACCTTCCAGTACTCTTCTTAGATCGTCGTCAATGTCTGCCATACGGTTTTAATTCCTGTCATTTTGTACGCACATAAATATTGACACATGTACGCAACTAGTGTATATTTATAGGATATAAAAATGACAGAAAATACTAACCCATTAGGCAAGTACTACAGACAGCCACAAATATACATCAATCTACCCAGCAAGGGCAAATATTACACAGCTGATGTATTCACTCCCACAGAGACCGGAGAGCTACCTGTACTGCCAATGACGGCAAAGGATGAGATGGCATTCAAGACACCGGATGCTATGCTGAACGGACAGGCCACCGTGGATGTGATCAAATCATGTGTGCCCAATATTTTAAATCCGTGGAAAATGGTGAACTACGATACCGACACAGTGTTGTTGGCCATCAGGATTGCCACGTACGGAGAAACAATGGACATCTCTTACGTTGTTCCGGACATTAACGAAACACAGTCCACGACAGTCAACCTGCCGGCACTGCTTGACGGGGTGAAAGGACTGGAACCAAAAGATTACGCAGAAACACCAAGTGGATTCAAGATAAAAATTGATCCGCTGACATATGACAGGCTGACGAAAGTGCAGGTTGCACAGTTCGAACAACAGAAAATTTACACCAATGTTGCTGACAGCGGATTAACTGAACAACAGAAGTCAGAAAGATTCGCGGAAAGTTTCAAAAAGATGCAAAATATCAACATTGAACTGATGATAGAATCTATAGCCGAAATAGTGACCCCGGACGGCAATGCAGTCAAAGACGGAAAACAGATATTCGATTTCATTGCAAATGTTGACACAAAGACAACAGCAGAAATTGAAGAAAAATTAAGTGAACTGAGATCCCAATGTTCCATGAAACCTTTAAAAATAAAAAGCACAGAAGAACAGATAACAAAGGGTGCACCGGCTTCTTTCGAAGTACCGGTGACATTTGATAACTCAAATTTTTTCGGATAAAACTGCTGTCAATGGGGGACTCTGACGTCATCGCATATCTCAAGGACTTCGACAGCCAAGTAAAAAATCTCAAACTGGAACTGATGAAACTGTGTTGGTTCATGCGTGGCGGAATGTCGTGGAATGAGGCCTTGGTCTTATCACCGGACGAACGTACCATAGTTTCCCAGCTGGTAAAAGAAAACATGGAAACAACCAAGAAAAGCGGTCAACCTTTCTTCTAAATCAATATATAATACTTTAATGGCAACTAACAAAGCAGATAATTATTACTTGTATGTCTGAAAAAGACCTAGTCAAAGAACTCAAAGCTGAAATCGTAGAAATCACAAAAGACCGTGATGATGCCTTGGACAAAGTCAAGGGCAAGGAATCTCGGATGAAGCAGGTTCTGATCAAACTGGAACACGCCACATCAGACGTGCAGACGGTTGGTCACAAGATAGGCGAACAGAACAAGCAGATAGCCGATTTGGAGGCCAAGTTGGACACCAAGGATAAACTGCTGGAAGAAGCACTGGAAAAATTAAAAGGCATACATGAAGACAGCACAGAAAAAACAGAACCAGAAGAGATCAAAGCCCAAGACGACGAGTAGTCCACGGGAAGAAGTTATACGTTGGGTCAAGGAATTCGTCGAGACCCCACATCCGATGTTTGCGGACTATCCACCATGCCCGTATGCCAAACAGGCCAGGCTTGACGGTAAGGTTGATTTTAGAGAACTGACAGATGCAGAACCGGACTCCAACATCTGGACCAGCATAGATCATTTCGATTTCAACAACAAGGACGTGTTGGTGATCATAGCAGACGCCAAGAGATGGACACCACACTACACACAGAAGTTGGCGGCACAGCTGAACGACACATACGCACACAAGGATCTGTTGATAATGGAAGATCATCCTAAACTAGTAGAAAAGGTAAAAGACGTAAAATTAAATCATGGCAAGTACACCCTGCTGTTGGTACAGAGCAGAGTCAAACTTAAGAAATTTGCGGATATATTAAACAAAACCGATTACTACCGGAACTGGTCTACAAAGTATCGGGAATCAGTGACTGGCACTTGGCGACATCCGCTAAAGTCTCGACCTTAGAATCCCTCCTACACAGACTCCTGTACAACTTCTTGTTGGTGCTCCATTCTGTGCCCGTCCACCATTCGAACCCCCTGTAGTTGGCCTTGTACTCAGATGACGTTTCATAGCCCGACCCCATGTAGAAGTAGGCCACGTAGTTCTCGGCGGCCCATTCCAGTTCGAGGTCCAGTGTGACGTCTGAAATGGGAACAGTGTTGGCATGTATCACACTCTCCAGTCCTGCGAGATCCGGGTAGTCATGATCGTTCATGCTGGCGTAGTTGTCTTCCTGGTATCTGTATCGCTTCTGTTTGGTGAATCCCAGTATGTTGTCGGCCGTGCCTGTGTAGAACAGCATGAACTGGTCACGCCTGTGGTAGTGTGCGAAGGGATCGTAGTCCTGCGAGAATTTTTTCCTGGCCATGTACTGCTTGTAGATGTGCGGCAGTCCCAACAACTTGACCATCTCTGATGCGTCGATCACTTTTATGCCTATCTCCTCGCCTTGCCACTCGTGCCGCTTGTAGCGTGGACGGTACTTCTGCATGTTGACACGTGTGCTACGACTCTGGTACCACACTTCCTTGAAATTGCCCACGGGATGATCCAGTGCCAGCCAACCTTTTTCCAGTACTTCGGTCTCCTCGTCCTCATCAATGACGGCCATGGGCCTGCATATGACTATGTCTTGGTTTTCCTGTTTGCCGTGGGTGTGATCAAAGAGCAGTTCCATGCTAATACTTAAGGTCATGTAAAAGATGACTTACAGTCATCTGAAACTTCGCTACGCTCGTTTCTCTTTTCTAACTTACGCTGAAAACAGTAATTTACGCATCTAGCAGTAGTGCGTACACTGTGGTAGATGAGCAGTCACAATTCTGCTGTTGCCAGCAGAACTGATTGGGAACCCTGTGGTGAGTTCGCAGTCACTATACATCGCTACTCTCGTCGGGCGGTTGTGCTGTACCCGTTTGCTCATTCTATTACAACGCGAGCCTACCAAACCCCTGTATAATGGTTCTTGGTAAACCTGAGGATTATCTTTTTCTAAGAGCCTCATCATTTTTGTATGGTGCATCAAGTGATTCACTTATCCCGTTATCCGGTGCATTTCACTGTTCAATACGAAGATGCTATGTTTGCCTATGGGAAATTTGTTTGCCTGGTGGAAGGATACGGTTGCCCTTCACTACTATATAACACAGATTAAAAAACTGGCCAAACTTCCTGAGTTTAAATACCATTATGAATTGGATCTATCAAGGAAATGAAATTACCATCTTACCCGAGGAATGCGAAGGATTTGTTTACGAGATCACAAATATCATCAATGGCAGGAAGTACATAGGCAAGAAACTTGCAAGATTTAAAAGATCTCGCCCGCCACTCAAAGGCAACAGGAACAAACGTAGGTACAAGGTGGACAGCGATTGGCAAGACTACTATGGATCCAGCGATGAGCTGACCATGGACATACACAAACTGGGCAAAGAAAATTTCAAAAGAGAGATACTGTTCTACTGTAAATCGAGGTCAGAACTATCCTACGTGGAAGCACGTGAGCAGTTCTCACGTAAAGTTCTGGAAACCAAGGACTACTACAACGGTCATATCCGTGTGAGGGTACACGGCAAGGGGATCCTTAAGTCATAAAAAACCCCCAACTAAAAGCCGAGGGTTTTAAAATTATAATTGTTAACGAAAATTACGCCGCTGTTTTTGCCGCGTTCTTGACTTCTTGTATTTCTTTTCTTCTTGCTTTGATCAGCTTTGAAAGATTTGCTAACGCTTTTCTGGCTCTTGTTGCCGAAGCTTTAACACCCTTGTCTACAAACTTCCCATTCTCTTCTGAGTAAGTCTGGATCTCGGTCATGATCGATTCATGTGTTTCTTGTGACATATTAGTCCTTCCTTTGTTGTTCGTACGATAACATTAATTAACGTTAGTGTTATTAAAGCACGTAAGATGTGGTTCTGTCAACATAAAAATTAAACAATTATGTCAACATCATTGGCATAGTTGGTAAAGCCATTCTCTTTTACCACTTTCAGCACGGAGTTCACCCTGCTTACCAATTCGTCCTTGTGGGAGATCAGGAATATGTTCTTTTTCTGTGTCCTGCTCATGTCTTTTAAAACTGCCATCGAACTCTCAACACCCGATATGTCCATGCCAGCGTCAATCAATTCGTCAATGAACAACAGGTTGATCTGTTGATAAAGACTTTCCCAAACATCTCTGAATGCCCAACTCAGACTTAGGATCAGTCTGTTCCTCTCTCCTCTGCTCAAATTGTCAAAGTCCAGTTCTCTACCCAGTTCCTCGATCTGTACAGACAAGTCACTCTGGAACACCACTGTGTGTGGCAGTTTGACCTTGCCCAGGAAGTACGCCAGACGTTGATTTAAGTAAGATAAATTTTGTTCTATGATCCTTGTTCTTATGAATGAATCCTTCGCAGTCAACAGCTTGTACAGGAACTCTTGGTGCCTGTGTAGATCTTCCATTTCGTTTGCTTTTTCAAAGTCAACTTTTTGTATCGCTTTGCTTTGCATTTCTTCAATCTGTTCTGCATACACATCCTCTTTTTTCTCAGTCTGTTCCAGCTGACGTTTTAGATCCTGCAACGAACCTTTGTGATTGTACGCTTCGTCTATTGTGTCGTAGTATGTGTCTGGTATGTTGCCTAGGTCACCTATTGCATCCACGTCCTGTTGTATCTTTACAAGGTCGTTTTTGAGTTTTGACACATACTCCATTGATTCTGTCAGTGTTGATTTAAGTTTTCCGACCAGATGCTCGTGTTTGTCGTCGTGCAGTTCCTGTTCACATGTGGGACACTTGGCCGCCTCCGCAAACTCCAGATCTTTCTCAGTCTTTGCCACGGTGCTTTCTGCCTTGGCCAACGAATCCTCATGATACGCTTTCTCCTTCTCTAGACTTCTCAACGCAGTCTGCATCTCGTTGTGTTTGGACAGTCTCTTGTGTGCATCCAATTCTTTTACGATGTTCACTTTGTCCAGTTCTGCTATTGCTTCTTGGAAACTTTTTATGTCTTCTTCTTTCTGACTTGTCCATGCAGTGGACCTTATCTTTAGGCTTTCAATCGATTCCTGTATTTTTTCATTTGATGCGACCCTGGCATCTATTGTTAATTTCTCTTCTGTTAGTAATTGTTTGGTTGCTTTCTGTTTTTCCTTCAACAGGTCTGCTTTTTGAGACAACAAAGTTATACCCAGCAACTGCTCGATGATCTCTCTTTGCTCTGCTTGTTTGGTTGATAAAAATGGTTGTGTGTAAGTGTTTAATGCTATTATGTTCTTGAACATGGCATGGGTCATTCCCATTAACTTGTTGATCTCTAGTTGTGTTTCTCTGTTTTCACCTTGTGCTTCATTGGACTCTAAATTTTGTTCAATGTCGTTTGCATAGAATTTGAATATCTGGGGTTTTCTTCCTCTTTCGATCGTATATGTGACTCCGTTCTTTATGAACTTAACACTTACTACCATGCCCCTCTCGTTAGTTTTGTTGACAAGGTTGTCCCTTCTGATGTTTGTTAATGCTTCACCAAAGAACACATATGACAGTGCATTGATGATTGTTGTCTTACCAGTACCATTCCTAGCACCTGCGTCATCACCGCCTAGGTCCATGTTCTCACCGATGACCAGAACCAAGCTCTTGTCAGCGAAATTGATGGCCTGCACTTGGTTGCCCACGCTCATGAAGTTTTTGACTGTGAGTTCTTTAATCGTTAGCATTTGCTTTATCCATTAGTTTACGCCATCTTTTGTAACCGGCTATCCAGACACTTTGCGGAGTGTCTTTGTCTGATATGTTCGAAGGCCATTTCTTTGCAGGGAGCCTCTTTAAAATATCCCAGAATTTCTTTTTACTAATTTGCGACATCAAGATCGTTGTAAATTGCTGTTAATATGTTCTTATCAAACGTTTCCGAATCAACGCCTTGTAACTGTTTGATAACAATTTGGTCTACACTGTCAAACTTCTGTACTTGTACTGTTGGCTGTTGTGCGTTGTCTACCTGCTCGGGTATCAGTTGTAGTTCTCTTAAACTGTATTTGTCTATGAATGTTTCTCTAATAAAGTTTGCTTCTTCGTAGCTTATCTTAATGTCTAGTGTAACTCTTACATACATCTTTGGTTTTAAATATTTGTCGGGATCTGCAAGAAGTTCTGAAATCTTGATAGTGATATATCTCGGCATATCGGGCCAATTAATGTACTTAGGTTCTCCACCGTATTCCAATATCATCATACCTCTGTCGTCGTCCCAAGCATCTGCGTAGTTGTGGGGAAACGCATTACCCATGTATGTTATATTCTTCATGTACTGTCTCTTATGGAAGTGTCCTGAGAATACTTTTCCACAACCTGCGAAATGATCTGACTGTATAGTACCAACATCTGGCATATCTACCATAGCATTCATCTTGAAGTACGGAAGTTCAAAATGTCCAAACACATACTTCTGCTTCATTTTCTCAATCTTTTTATACTCGTCTTCTATAATCCATGGGATAATCGCCACATCGTCTTCGACCAACCAATTGTTGACAATGTGTATGTTGGGAATGTTCCTGATGTATTCCATAGAATTGATCTCTCTTTTCTCCCTGTAATATAAATCATGGTTGCCCATGATGACGTAGACTTTTTCAAATGCCGCACCCAGTCGTTCCATGTTGGACACCGTGTAGTTCATCGTGCTAACGTTGGTCGCCGATCTGTGATGGTGCCAGTCGCCTAGGAATATACAGGTCTCACAGCCTTCTGCTTTGGCTTGTTCTATGAACCATCGCACGAAGTCTTCACAGTCGTCGTTGTGGATCCTAGAGTTACCCTTTAACCCAAAGTGTATGTCTGTGAAACAAGCGACTTTCTTAAAGAATGCCATGTGTTACCATTTCTTCTTTACTGTTGGTTTATGATTGGTCATGTCAATCTTATTTTTAAACTTGACTGCATCTAGATCCGCTTTCATGTCAATCTTGCCAGTCTTCTTGAATTTCTTGTTTAATTTTGCAAGTCCGGTCTTGTTGACCTCGTGTACTTCTCCGTGTACAGTCTCCATCATCTTCTTGTATGAAGGTGCACTAGTGGCGTTCTCGTTCTGCCTAGTGAAACTTGGCATCATGCTGTTGTATTCCAGTAGGTCATCCCTGATCGATTGATTTTTCTTTTCGATGTTCAGTATTCTCGTGAATGAATTTGTGATGGCCGCTGTGTAGTATGCGAACGGGTTGTCGGACTTTGACTCGTCGAACTGCAAACCAATCTGACTCAGTTGCATCAGTGCCTGTGATTGCATCTCGTCGTTGTAGGTGTAACCTCTCCAGTTTGATCTGGTCCCGTATCTCTCACACAACTTCATGTACATCATCGCAAGTGTGTTGGTCATCTTGCCGTGGTCACATGAGAAGTTTCCGTTCTCCATTCCGCCAATCCAGTGTGATTTCCCCACACACACTAATTTTCCTTTTTCGTCAAACTTGTAGTGTTGGAAGGGCGGGAAGTTCACCTTGCTGTGATGATCCGCCGTCTGTTTAGGATTCTTCTTCCTCTCACTGTCCAATGGCACATGATCAAACATCATGACCCTGAACACAAGTTCCTTCTTCTCTAATTTCCTAGGTGACACGGTGTAGTCCACTAGTTTAATTTTTTTGAGACCCGAATCCTTGGCCGCCTCCCATGCTTCCTGCGTGAGCCTCTTGGCCTTGGCCTTCCTGGCCATCGTAACGGCACTGGCGTTGATCTTCTTAAGATTGGGTACTATCAGATCATAACGTGCATTTTCCGGGGCTATGTATGAACAATACGTGTTCTTGCTGGCGTGTATCTGTGCCAATAGATCTCTGTTGTTTAGGTACTTTACTCTCTTCATAATTCCTTTACCTTGTGTTGTTGTGATTCGTGCCGTATGGGTAATTAAGTGTGCCTAAAATAATGCCTATAAATATAGTTTAAGTATACTGAATTTAACAAAGGAAATCAACCATTAAGATGGAATACGGAGAAGCAGGAAAACAAGTTGGAAAACTAGTAAAGAACGTAAGCACGGGCATATTCAACAGGACAGTGGGCAGGCTCCTGGGTTCGGGCATTTCCACGGACAGCAGGATTGTGAACGCCAGGGCCAAGTGGTCAGGCAGGAAGGACAAGAAAGACTGGCGTGTGAGATTACAGGTCCCTGACGGACCGTTGGCACAGTTCTTTGATTTTGATAGGAATCCACTGCTACAACCACTGGCAGGGTCACGTGGTATTTTCTGGCCCCTGACTCCGTCGATGGTGATACAGCACTCGGCCAACTACAACGCCATGGACATGACACACAGCAACTATCCACACCAGGCCTACCAGAATTCACAAGTGGACAGCATGAACATAATTGGTGAGTTTCCGGTACAGAATTCTGATGATGCCAAGCACTGGGTGGCGACTGTTAACTTCCTGAGGACGGCGACCAAGATGTTCTTTGGTAAGGACGATGGCAATGGGTTGAAAGGAAATCCACCACCGATACTGCACCTGTTTGGATATGGTGATCACATGTTCCACAAGATACCGGTTGTGTTGAATTCGTTCAACGTTGAACTTAGGGCAGGAATAGACTACATCTCCACCAAACAAGGTAGTGTGTACAATAAAACGACAGCAAGAAGCCCCAACGAGCCGGAGGCATCCGATTATGATCAGACCTGGGCACCAACCCTGTCAAACATATCAGTGCTGATAACACCGATCTACTCGAGGGAGTCTATCAAGAACTTCTCGATGAAGAAATTCGTGCGTGGAGAGCTGAATGGCAAGGATTCTAATGAGGTGGGCTTCATTTAATGGCAATTTACTCAAACACATCACCGTACTCGACCACACAGGAAATGCCAGACCATCTTGGCATACTGAATCCCAGGACCATCACAGCTGAACAGGATGACCAGAGCTACACCATAGAGAGGACCTACGCATACCGACCAGACCTACTGGCCTATGACCTTTACGGTTCACCCAGGCTGTGGTGGGTGTTCGTGCAACGTAATCCGGACCAGCTGGAAGATCCCATATACGATTTCAAACCGGGCGTGACCATACAGTTGCCCAAGAAAGAAACTCTTCTCAAAGATCTGGGGATTTAATCATGACCAAAAGATTTACCTATAGATCATCAAAAAGCACAACGTCAAACATTAAAACTATCGATGAGCAGGCCAACTCTAGATCAAAGGCGGTCAACGATAGAATTAAAAAGAATTTCTACGACAACGATGCCAACTTCACTGCAGGTGGAACAACAGCGGCAGATTACAACGCCCAGGAAGATTATCGTAGCAGACAATATAATAATTCCGATGGAAACAACAGTACCACGACCAGTACAGATGATAAAACACAGCCGGTAGTTGACATATCAGAACCCAACCAGTTGTTCGAGTATGCCTCGTACAATGTGCTGTTCACACTGAGTGCTTTAGGCCAGGGAGAACTGGAGAACACCAAATTGCTGATGCAATCGGTACCGCATGACATAATTGCCAGGAGTTCGGGCATAGGTCCTGACGCCAACAAGAGTGATACAACGGCCGATACTCAAAACAATATGAGAAATGTTGCTGGTGACCCCAACGATAAACTAATCAACACCCCCGGCAATGAACGGCTAAAGGGTGCCCTGGAAAAGAGCCAGGCGACACTGGCCAATAACAGAGACATATATTTCAAAAGCGTGAACATGAATGCAATACCGGGACTCAACGAACAGAGAAGATTGACAGGGGTAACACAGATAAAGATGGAACTGATAGAACCCGCTGGGATCAGCCTACTGGAGAAGGTCAGGGGTGCCGCATTCAACAACGGCTACCTGGACCACCTGGATGCACCGTTCCTGTTGACCATGAACTTCACAGGATTTGACGAACTGGGTAACACCATATCAGACAAGGTGAAAGGATCACTCAATCGTAGGATACCGATTAAGCTAATTGACATGGACATGTCGATCACCAGTGCCGGCACGTCATACACCCTGTCAGCGATACCGATAAGTGAGGGTGCGTTTACGAACAGATACAACTACCCCAGGACCACAGGCAAGCTGTCATTGACCAACAACAACACACTGGGCGGTGTGGTGAAAGAACTTGAAAAAGCACTGAACAAACAGAATGAAGACGAAAGAGATGCGGGACTGATAGAACATCCAGATGTGTACGAAATATCCATAAACGAAAAACTGAGGCCCGAAGTGACGATCAATATTTTCTCTATAGACGAGGCAGGAATGTTTGTGACACAAGGCACCGGACCACGTAACCAGGACTACCTGAGGTTCAATCAAAACAATGCTGTAATAAAGATACTGGAAGAGATAATGAAGGGACACCCAGATTTCACGGACGACAAATTCGAAGAATTCAAAACGAAGAACACAGGAGACCAGAACCCTGTGTCCAAGTTCACACCGGCCTATGACTTTGACGAGGCACCCACGGAAAGTTTCTATTATGATTACTTCAGGATAAAAAGCAGTGTGGTACCAACACCAAAATTTGATAAGATAAGGAACAAGAATGTCAAGAAAATCATCTACACGATAGAACCGTACAAGGTACATGCAATGTCCTTGGCAATACCGGGTGCCAGCACAGGACAAGCATTCAAGAACTTCGTACACAAGAAATACAACTACATATTCACGGGAGAGAACACTGACATACTGGACCTAGACATCAAGTACAGGGTGGCCTATTTCCAGAGCAGACTGAAGGACGTGGACTCCAGCGAGTCCAGGAAGATCAACATAGTCAGCCCGGATAACATTAGTAAAGCAACAGGTGGATCAACAGCCAGGGGACAGGGCAGTGACGGGAATCTTCACCTCAGCTCAGAAGTTAGTGGGGTCAAGTCAGCGACAGCAGGTAAGACGGGAGGCACTGCACCGGTCCTGGACGCTTTCCTTGATTCACTGACACACCCACTCGCGGACATGGTGGTGGTCAGGATGACCATACTGGGTGACCCGGCCTACCTGGGACAGTCACAGTTCATACCGGCAACCCCACAGACGTCAGGGGATGGAACGCACACAGACACAAACATGGATTACTTCCACGGTTCCTCGGACAAGGTATGGAACTCAAAACTGCACTGTTTCAATGCCGATCTGGCAGAGCCAGTGGTGTTGCTGAAGTTCAGGATGCCAACGGACATAAATGACCAGACAGGCGTGTATGAAATGCGTAGTGACCAGTCAGCGGAATTCTCCGGACTCTACAGGGTGGTACAGGTGGAACACAGCTTTGATAGTGGCCGATACACAAATGTACTGACAATGACCAGGTTCAACAACCAGGGCATCGAGGTATCTGATCCACAGTCATCGTTATCAGTGGCTGGTAAACTAACAACAAAAACAGATCTAATGCTTTTGGCCAAGAGGGCCGCGTTGGGAGGAATTGATGACTTAATTAACAATGTAAAAAGAGAATTTAAGGATAAACTATCAAGCATAGTAAAAAAATAAAATGGCACTTAAAGATTATTTAAAAGGAGACGCATCAACACCTGTTGCTCCAGGCAATGACCAAGACTGGTCAACTTCCAATCCGGGACCATACTTTGGGATAGTCAAGGGCAACTCCGATCCAACGAGGATGGGACGACTATCGGTGCTTATACCCAGTCTCGCGAAGGTAGGTTCCAAGGACGTTACAGAGAATCAGCTAGTGACCTGTGACTACCTTTCACCGTTCTACGGGGCCAAGGACGCCCAGAAAACGAATGGTGCATCAAGGGAGTACAACGACTCACAGCACTCTTATGGTTTCTGGGGAGTACCACCTGATCTTGAAACAAAAGTTCTAGTGATATTTGCAGAGGGCAAGATGGAGCAGGCCTACTGGATAGGATGCATACAGGATCCCTACACCAACCACATGGTACCAGGCATAGCGTCAAGTACCAACACACACGACAGCCTGGATGGAACATTCGAAGGTGCAGATGCAGGATATCAGAAAGACAAAATATCAACGTATGGATCAACAAATGTTCCCGCAGGAGAGCTCAACAGGAGAACCCCAGGAGCACTGGTAAACGGAAATTACGAGGGAACGTCACTGCCCATACACCCATTTGCTGACATATTGGTCAAACAGGGATTGAGTGCAGACGATATACGTGGTAACACATCAAGTTCAGCACGTAGGGAATCACCCAGCCAGGTTTTTGGTATCAGCACCCCGGGTCGTAAAGACATCGGAACAACTAAACAACAGGTAGGACCAAAGGATTCAGGAGCGACTGACTATGTCGTGAGGACACCGGGACACACGTTCACCATGGACGACGGAGCCGCTGACGGTACCAACCAACTGACGAGATTGAGGACGGCCTCTGGACACCAATTGCTGATGCATGACACAGACGGCATAGTTTACATAGCCAATGGTTCAGGTAACGCATGGATAGAGATGAACCGGGACGGCAAGATAGATCTTTACTCGGGAGTGGGAGGGATAAACATCAGGACACAGGGTGACTTCAACCTACACAGTGATGCCAACATCAACATGCACGCCGCAGGATCCGTGAGGATGAGTGCGGAGACAGACATGATACAGTCGGCCTCGGCCATGTTCAACATCGGAGACCAGGGGATATTCAACAGCTCACAGGCAGGATCCATAAGGGATTTCGCAAGGGACGGATTGACATCATTCACACCTGGCGTACAACTGCACGGAGCCGGTGGAGCAGTACACCTGGCAGGATCGCAGGTACACATGAACTCAACGAGTGCGAGTCCACAATGGGGACCAGATTGGCTGACCACTGACAAGGTGGGAATGACACCCAGGGAAGAGGGAGACGTGGAACTGGCCAAGAAGGGCATTGAACCACTACAATCTTTCACAAAGAAAACAAAGACCACAGTACACAGATTCGTCACACACGAACCCATGCCAAGATTCAAGGGATTCACTTCGGAAGGACTCCTACCGAGCTTGGACCAAGGAAGACTGGACACAATACAGTGGAGTAAACGTGCCAACACACCGGGCACGGTGGAGTACATGGAACAGAAAAACAGGATCAGTAAAATAGAGAGCATCAGGCTTGGACAGTTCCAGGCAGACTCGGAGAGATTTCTAAAAGACAAGATGGGCAATTCAACAAGTGCTATCAAGGCACGGGAGTTGATCACAGAGTTCGGAAACAAGTATGACGAGACATTCGACGTGATAAACCAGGCCAAGGACACGTTCAATGAAATAGAAAGCATATCCAACAAGTTGAAGAACTTCGACC
>Ga0302130_1000721_pt1 | contig 19645 bp, 17 predicted proteins | sample CB9_surface_MG_FD_203117 | JGI IMG/M metagenome (GOLD analysis project Ga0302130, IMG submission 203117) | Marine microbial communities from Western Arctic Ocean, Canada - CB9_surface | ecosystem: Environmental > Aquatic > Marine > Oceanic | place: Canada: Western Arctic Ocean | collected... | reverse complement strand
TGTCATTGTTCCAGGGTCGAGTATCCCATTTGGTCCAGCTATCGTCATTACCTTAGTCCCCTACTTTAAATTCTATTTGTAAAAACTCGTAACTTTTTCCGATCTGATAATAATATTTTATGGACCGCATAATACAAATTATCCATTAATTAGAACGATCAATTTAGAGTTTAAGACCAAGCTAGGATAAGAGTCAAATTTCAAGGCAAAATGTGCGTAAATCGTATTATGTCTCAGTTATGTGTACTTGTCCTTAACCTTCATAATTTCTATGAAGATTCGATCTGAAACTTGATCTGCAACTGTATCACTTAATTGTGATATCTGGCTCAATGGTCCGCCAAGGTTATTATTCCACAAAGTTTTTCCTCCCGGTGCTTTCAAAACGAGATCAACTTCAAAATTGGGCCCACTCGTAGAAACAGAGCCAATTAATTGGTAATCATCTTCGCTGGGATTTTTTTGGATTAACGAGTCTATCCAGTCTTTTTTGTTAAGGTATCTCTCCATATCGTTTGTTAACTCGTCACAAAATGCGGTCACACTGCTGCTGGAACCATTAAAGGGTTTTATTGATATTGCTGGTTTGTCACGGTCTTGGCTCATACCTTTCGACCCGACATTTAATCTTCCGGTGCTCCACACTTCAACTGGAGTGGCAATATTCTTTAAGGTTTGCTTTCCACAATTATTAAAAGACGCCGCCTGATTTTGATCTAGGCACAAATATGTAGACGTCGATATAGCCACATCACCGGTCTCAGCAATTGATTCCAGCCGCGCAGCTATGTTCACTGTGTCACCATATACGTCTGGTGGTGGGCCTTCCTCGTGCTCGACATCACCAAGGTGTATGCCGACCCTTAGGCTCATTTTACCCTCTCTTTTAGTAATGCTTTGCCATTCCTGAGCACAACTAACAGCGGTTGTGGCGCTATTAAATTCAATGAGCCAACCATCTCCGAGAGACTTAATCATGGTTCCCTGGTGTTTTATTAATGTGGGACCAATTACGTCCTTGGCAAATTCGCGGAGCTTAGCCAAAGTGCCAGCCTCATCCTGAGCCATCATTTTAGAGTACCCTACAATATCAGCTAAAAAAATAACCCCAAGACTGCGCATGATTGATCCTCCTTTGGAACTTTAATTTAAAAACTTGCCTGCTATTTCCACAACGATTTTAGGGATCAACTAAAATAGATAAGTAAAAATTGCAACTTAAGCTGAGCCTTTTGTAAAACAATAATGGAATTGATTGACGCAGCAGAAAGACCGATCTTCCATCTATTAATTTGATCGTTTTCTTAATATAGGTTTTTGGAATATTTTAGATTATGGTAATATGAGTTTTTGAAAGTTATCACGGAGTTGCTCTTATTTTAAAAGATTACTTTTATAGGCTTTGAAACTACTGCTACTTTTTATAAAATGTAATTGTTTAGTCTCAAAATTTGTAGTGGTTACCTTATTTTAAAATTTGGAGCCAAAAAATTATGATAATATCATAATCACAGTCTCAATTAGAAAGAGTAAGAAGAGTGAAAGCAAATCCAATGTTAGAGCTGTTTAAACATAAAAGAGTTCTTATTACGGGTGGGGCTGGCTTTATTGGTTCGCACTTGGCACAGAGACTTGTTGGACCATCTCAGGAGGTTGTTTGCCTGGATAACTACCTTTCAGGTTGTAAACAAAACCATATTTTGGGTGTTTCCTATATTGAGGGAGATGTTAACGATATTGTTGATATTTTAGGCTTAAAAAAGTTCGACTACATATTTCATTTTGGCGAATATAGTCGTGTAGAGCAGAGCCTAGGCGAGCCGCATGTTGCGCTCTCCAACATTTATAAGTCTTTCGCGTCATTACTACAGTTTTGGCATACTTCGGGCTCTAAGTTGGTATATTCTGGCTCAAGTACTAAATTTTCCGACTACGGTAAGGGTCGGCATTTGTCGCCCTATACGGCTGCTAAATCTCTGAACACTGAATTACTCATTGATTTTGCAAAATGGTACAGCTTATCTTTCACGATTGTGTATTTTTATAATGTCTATGGCGGCCGAGAATTGCGTGATGGTAAGTATTCGACTGTCATTGGTAAATTTAAGGAGCTGGTGTCAAACGGCGTCACCGCATTGCCAATTACAACTCCAGGGACACAGCGACGAAACTTCACCCATGTTGACGATATCACTGATGGAATTTTGTTGGCTGCGGGGAACGGCGATGGTGATGGCTATGGGATTGGAGCTGAAGAGTCTCACTCGATTCTTGATGTTTGCAAGTTTTTTGGATGCGAGCCTGAATTCCAGGAGCCATCTCCGGCCAACCGGATGGACGGTGAGCTTCACACTGACAAAATCAAAGAGTTGGGCTGGATACAAAATCAATCTTTGAGTTCGCACATCCACCAATTCTTGCAAGAGAACGCAGAAGATTGATCACGTTATTAGCTATGAAGATATCAGTTCATCGAGCTAGGAGAATACTTTGAAAATAGCAGTTGCTGGCCTGGGCTATGTTGGTTTGGCCAACGCCGTACTTTTGGCTCAAAAAAATGAGGTCTATGCGGTTGATGTTGATCCTGAACGGGTTGATATGGTTAATAATCGTAAGTCTCCGATTATAGATGCCGAACTTGAAGTGTTTCTGGCCACCCATGACCTTAACCTAACCGCAACGCTTGTGCCGGAGATGGCCTACGTGGGCGCTGATTATGTGATTGTGGCGACGCCAACAAACTATGATGCCGCGACGAATTACTTTGACACTTCTTCCGTGGATTCGGTCATCGCGGATGTGACGAGGGTTAATCCTGAGGCGGTCATTGTTATAAAATCTACCATTCCTTTGGGTTTTGTGGACCAAGTGCGAGCAAAGTTTGGCACTGAGCAGGTCATATTCTCACCTGAGTTTTTGCGCGAAGGCCATGCGCTTTATGACAATTTGCATCCCTCACGCATCATCGTAGGGGAACGCTCGGCGCGGGCTGAAATTTTTGCCAACCTTCTTCTCGAGGGGTCGTATGAAACTGATGTACCAATTCTTTATTCAGACGCCCATGAAGCTGAAGCGGCGAAGCTATTCTCTAATACCTACTTGGCCATGCGGGTTGCTTTTTTCAACGAGCTTGACAGCTATGCAATGCTGAGTGGATTGGATTCTCGTCAGATTATTGATGGCGTGTGCTTAGACCCACGTATCGGTGGACATTACAATAATCCCTCCTTTGGATATGGCGGATATTGCCTGCCCAAAGATACCAAACAGCTTTTGGCCAATTACAGCCAAGTGCCCCAGAAACTCATTCAAGCTATCGTAGATGCAAACAGTATCCGCAAAAATTTACTCGCCGATCAGATTTTGATGAAAAGCCCGAAAACTGTCGGTATTTATCGGCTTGTGATGAAAGAAGGCTCTGACAACTTCCGCCAATCCTCTATCCAAGGCATTATGAAACGTCTCAAAGCCAAGGGTGTTGAGATGATCATTTATGAGCCCACCATGGAGAAAACTACATTCTTCAATTCAAGAGTGGTTCTGGATCTTAGAGCTTTTAAAGTTGAGGCAGATGTTATTATTGCTAACCGTTTTTCGGATGATATTGCCGATGTTGCTGATAAGGTTTTCACCCGGGACTTGTTTGGATCAGATTGACGAGTGTCCTTATTGGTGACGTACCCCTACGCCACGGCTTATAATTCTATGGTCTATGTGTAGTATAGGCTCTATGTGTTCCTGGTGATTTTGCTGTTTAGCACCATCGGTGCTTTATTTATTGTAGGCTGCAGAGGATTGGGGTCAAAGGCATGGCTTGGACATATTTTGTTGTTGGCAGCGGATCTGCTGGCCGCCGCCACAGTGCCAATTTGCAAAATCTTGGAAAAACAGTCGAGCATTTGGCTTGGCGTGGATTTGATGCCGAGACATTTTCCAGCAGTCTAGCGCGCTGTGGTGGCCAAGCGGCTGTGGTTATTGCCACAGCCACGGATGTGCGTTCTGAGCTGGTGGATATATGCGCAGTACATAACGCACCGATGTATATCGAAAAACCACTGGCCTTTACTCAAAAAGACGTTGCTGAAATCTATGGCATTGAAATAGGCTTGCAGCAACGCTCGATGGTGGGCTTTATGCTGCGCTATCATCCGCTGACCATGTTTTTATCCAGATTTGACAGTGGTGAATTTTTTCGACTTCAGTTTGAAATTGGCCATGATGTGCGCTTATGGCGCGAGAACTGGTCCTTTTCCGAAAGCTATGCCGCCCGCGCTGAGGGGGGCGGGGTTTTGCTGGATCTTTGTCATGAAATAGATTTGGCGTGCATGATCTGCCCATCGCTGGCACTTGATGGCGTTAAATCTATTGGGCATGAGAGTTTTTTTGGTGTTGATTTTGCGTCAATGCTGTCGCTCGTCTCGCCAAATGGGGCCACTGGTACAGTGTCGATGGACTACCTGTCGCCAGTTTTGGTCCGATCTGGCAGCCTGATTGGCTGCACGCAAAATGTGGCGTTCGATTACGTGGATAACAGCGCCAAAGTGTCCTCAGCGACGGGTATCAAAGAGTATCGGTTTGATTTGGAACGTAATGCGATGTTTATGGACATAATGCGCGATTTTACGATATTAGCTGAAGAATCTGGCGGTGCAACACTACCTGATATACCAAGAATGGATCGTGTGCGCGATAGTTGTACCTTGATCGCTAAGGCTTGGGAGCAGAGGGAATTTGTGGGCACAGTAGAGGTTGATTTAAAATGATTGTTGGACATATTGGAGCCCGTAAAGGCAGCAAAGGCGTGCCAGGTAAAAATTTCCGCAACCTGCATGGCAAACCCATGATTGACTGGTCTTTGGATCAATTGCTCAGCAATTCTCGTATAGACGTAGTTATTGTATCGACGGATGACGATGAAATTCATAGCCATGCCTGTACCAAAGGAACGCTTGATATAGGTATGCGCCCGCCGGAACTGTGCACTGATACGGCCTCAAAATGGACCGTGTGGCAGCACTCTTTGGCTGTCACTGAGGCCAGAGTTGGCCCGGTTTCAGTTTTTGTGGATCTTGATTGCACATCTCCGCTCCGCTGGGACAGTGATGTTGATGCGGCCCTTGATAAATTTGCGGCTGAACGACCTAATATGTTGATGTCATGCTGTATGGCGCGTAAGAATCCTTATTTTAATCTGGTTGAACCGGATGAAACTGGAGCGTTGCATGTCAGCAAACCTCTCCCCAATCATGTGGTTGCTCGCCAGCAAGCGCCCGTGGTTTATGAACATGCCGCATCCACCTATGTGTTGGATCCGGACTATTTGAAATCTGCCTCTTCGCTGTTTGAGGGTAGAGTGTTACCGTTTTTGATGCCATCCGAACGCTGTGTGGATATTGACAGTGAGCTGGATTTTAAAATTGTAAAATTTCTAATGAAGGATCAGATTAGTGACTAAATCCCTGAATAGCCGAACCATTTTCATCACAGGATCTGGTGGGGTACTGGGCACCACCTATGTGCGCAATATGTTGGAGGCAGGTGCCCGGGTTGTGGCTACGGATCTTCTGGGCGCGCGCGCTGATGCGCTGCAAGATGCTTTTGGTGAAAATCCCAACTTCACATTTTACGACCTAGATGTTGGCAATGAGGCTCAGGTCAAAGAGATTTTTAAACGCGTAGCCGCAGATGGCTATCAGCCCAATGTTATACTTAACAATGCCGCTATAACTGGAGAAATGTTGATGGGAGCGGGCAAAAGCTTTCCAGATTTTGCCAACACATCTCTAGAAGATTGGGAGAAAACTATTCGTGTCAACCTTACTGGAGCGTTTCTGGTGGCGAGACAGATGGATATTGATATTGTTGGTCGCTATCCGGCGGCATTGATCAATGTGGCGTCCATGTATGCTTTGAACGGACCACATCATGAGATCTATAAAGATATGCCCTTTAAGTCATTTTCTGCCTATTCAAGTACCAAGGCCGGTATCCACGGGTTAACGCTTTGGTTGGCCGGTTATTGGGCCCAGCGTAGCTGCACGGTTAACACAATCGCACCGGGCGCTGTTTTCAACGGGCATTCCGACGAGTTTAATAGCCGCGTGAGCAAGTTGATCATGGCAGGACGGATGGCCCAACCCCAAGAAATTTCCGATGTGATGCTGTTTTTATGCTCAGAAGGTGCCGGGTATATGACTGGACAAATGGTCAATGTGGATGGCGGCTTTAGTGGCTGGTAGGTGGCAGAAAGCTTTTGATTGCAGCGATAGTTTTGGCTGTCCCACCGCCAGCGTTCTCTAAAAAGCTTTCGAGCTGCGCCTTGGTGGTGAACTGCAGCGGGCTTTGGGTCAATTGCTCCGCGAGGTTGTCAAAATCCATTTTCAGGCAAACCCCGGCAGCAATGGCCTCGCGCGCAGGAAATTCGATAGTGTAATCATTAGGTCCGATGATCACTGGCTTTTTGAGGCAGATTGGCTCCGAGATATTATGTGAGCCTTTAGGGCTAAAGCCACCACCAACAATAGTGAGGTCACATAGTTCTAGATAAAAATACATCTCCCCCAGACTGTCGCCAAGCAAAATATCAAATGTGCCCATCACTTTGTCAGGTCGCGGATGCAAAGCAGGATCAAGCCATGCGCTGCGCTTTGCATATCTAAAGCCACGACTGACGATCATATCGGCCACCAGGTCAAAGCGATCTGGCGCTCGCGGCACGTAAATGAATAGTGGGGCAGGTTCGTTTTGTGTTTCAAAATGCGCTTGTACCTTGGAAATTAGGGTCAAAAACCTATCGTCTTCGCCCTCTACAACACTGGCTAATGTGATGATGGGACGTCCTGCAAAAGCTCCGGAACACAGGTTATGGGCGGCGTTGAGGTGGGCTTGTGGAATGGGCTGTTCAAAGCGCATCTCTCCGGTGACAGCTATTTTTTTTACGCCAAGTTTGCGAAACCGGCCTGCTTGCAGTTGTGATTTTACCATCACGCCGGCAAATCCAGAAACAATATTAGCTCTGGAAAAAAGCCGCGATTGGTCCCGCTCAAAGCTCTTGCTTGGATATTGCCCGTTACACAAATACAACGGAATCCCGCGTTTGCGGCTACTCATGATCATGGCGGGCCAAAATTCAACCTCCATCACGAGGCCATAAGTGGGGGAGAAGGCATTAAAAAACCGTTTAAAGGCTGCGTCATAATCGAAGGGGATATAGCAGGGCGTCAACCGCCCATCCGCAACGGCCGAAGAAAACAAACGTGCTACCTCGCGCCGTCCGGCGGGGGTGAAATGGGTGATCACAATCGGCAGGGGGCCTTCTAAAAGCTGCGCAATTAAAGGCGCGGCGGAGCGGACCTCGCCCAAGGACACTGCATGAATCCAAATATGGGGGCCTTTGCGTAGTTGGTGATGGCCAAAGCGCTCGCCAAGAAATTTGAAATATTCGGGCTCACGGCGGCTGCGAAAATAGAGGTAAATTAGTACAACTGGCATGAAAATCCACCAAATTAACCGGTACATGGCCAGCATTACGCGAAGGCTTAAGGAAGGGAAGATCGGGTGTTGCGCCACAATAAGCTCTCATCTTTACTAAGCCTGGACCAATCCAAGTAACTGATCTGTAAGAGTCCTAAGTTTGGTCCGGTAGGCATCTTGTAAGCGTTCAAAGCTTTCAAGTCCACGTGTGGGTGGCGATGTAATGAGGGTGACGACATCTTCTGTGCTATGTACCGCAAAACAGGCGCCGGCTTGTCCGAGTGTCTCGAAGTCAGATGCAAAATTTTCTACCCTTGGCCCATGTAAAACCCCACAGCCAAGCTGCAAAGCCTCCCATGGATTGTGCCCCTCAACCGCGCTGAATGTACCGCCGATGAGGGCTTGCTCGGCACTGGTGTACCAAAGCCCCATTTCAGCGAAGGTGTCTGCAAGGTAGATTTGCGTTTGTGGGTCTGGCAACTCGCCACGGCTGCGAACTTTGACACTTAACCCGTCAAGCTTTGCAAGAATCTCTTCGGTCCGGCTCGGATAGCGTGGTGCCAAAATCAACAGGGGACTACCGCCTTTGGTCGATAGCAAACGTTGGGCTGCAAGGGCTAAATCTTCATCCTGAGGGTGACATGAGGCAGCCAGCCAAATTGGTCTCCCGACGGTTGCAGCGGCAAATTCTGCCCGCGTCTCGGGATCGACAAACAAAGGTGGACAATGGGGCTTGAGAGATCCGTCAATCTGAATATCTTCGCGTGCCACCAGTTTTTTGAGAGCTTTTGCTGTGTTCTGTTCCTGAGCTGAAATCAAAGCAAATTTTTTATAGGTAGTCCTAAACAAGGCCCGCACATGGGTTTTATTGCGAAAACTTGTCTCGCTCATACGCAGATTGATCAAGGCTTGCGGGATATTTCTAAGGGCTGTTTGGCGCACCAACCCTGGCCAGACATCTTGCTCCGACCAAAGCGCAAGGTCTGGCCGCCAATGGCCCAAAAAACGCCAGGTGAAAACTGGGCTGTCGAGCGGTAAGAATTGGTGTTGCGTATTTGGTGGTAGGTTTTGGGCAAAAAATGCGGCTGAGGCCTGCGTAGAGGAGGTCACCAGAAAGTGAAATTCTGGATCGCGAGTGTGCAGCTCTATGATAAGTCCGCGCAGCGCCATCACTTCCCCAAGACCCACAGCATTGAGCCAAATCAGCTTACCGCTTGGTCGCTCTGCGCTGGCAAAGCCTTGTTTTTCACGCCAACGTTCGGGGTGCTCTTTGCCACGCCTCGCCCGTTTTTTGAGATATAGGCCAAGAAATGGCGCAATTAGGGATGTGGCGGCCCAGTAAAGGCCAAGGCTCACTTTTTCCGCAAGGTTATGATGAAATGTCATGGAATTTTTTTTGCATTGAACGCTGCCAAAACGCGTCGGACTTTAGCAGGTCTATAAACTTCTGCGTGGCATTTCCGTCGCCAAATTCGCCCTGACGCTCATAGCGTTTGAACCAGTTTGTAGTGATGAACTCCAAGATTCCAACGGTGTCTTCCGCTGCCAGCTTGCATATGGAGGCGCTGAATGCCCGATCGGTTTGCCGTGATCCCACATCAAGCGATGGAATGCCCAGAAAGGGGGCCTCGCGCACGCCTGAAGAAGAGTTGCCCAGAATGCAGGCTGCATTGCGCAATAGCTCTGAGAAACGACTGAAGCGCATGGATGGAATGACTTTGAACTGTGCCTCAGGAAGTGTGTCGATCAATGATAAAATGCCTTCGGACCCGGGGTCATTATTGGGCTTGATTACTACAAAGTATTTGCCACTTTGCTTTAAAGCGCGAAACAGATCTGCGGCTTGTTGGCCCATGTCACCCACTTCTGAAGTGACCGAATGCAGGATGCAAATTCCATAATCGGCTTGCGCAATTTCATAGTGATCCAAAACATCTTGTAGCAAAAATTCTGATGGCTGCGCGTGAATGTCAAGCTCTGGCGAGCCAATCACATAGATTGAGTCCGCAACTTCTCCGAGAGCTTGAACGCGTTTTCCAGCAGTTTGTGAGCTGACGAAATGGCAATATGCCAGTTTAGAGTTACAGTGACGGAAAATTTCATCGATTGTCCCAGAGACCTCACCACCCTCTATATGGGCGCATTTGATATAGTTAGTAGCGCAGACCAAGGTGCAAGCGACGGCCTCTACCCTGTCCCCATGAACCAACACCAAGTCAGGTTTGTTCTCAATCATAAAGTCGGAAAACCCTAACATTGTTTTGGCCAGGATAACATCTTGTGGATCACTGGGTCGTTGGTTGACAAATTCATGCACGGTTGCGCCCGACAGGCGCTTGACCTCAATTTTGGTCAACCCGTAGATCTCCATCATATGCATGCCGGTGACGAAAAATGATACATCAAATCCGTTTTGGATAGCCGCTTGAGCCAAGGGTTCGATTTTACCGAAATCTGCGCGGGTTCCGGTGACAAAGAGCAGGCGCTGTTTATGGGTCATAGGGACTCTTTACTCTCAATTGGGTACATTCAAAACGGATAACTATTCTGCGTGCGGCTTCAGTCAGTCAAATCACTCCATTTGAGTTGATCATTACGATTTACAGAGCGGGTCAGGTGCTTGCCCAATACCTCATCGAATTTGAAACCGGGGATTTCTCCATTACCGGGGCGGCGCGCCCAGATATCTTTCTCGGTGATCCTATGGCCGTCAGGCAGGTTTTTGTCAGCAACAACACTAGCTCTGGCAAAGCGATAGACATCCTCTTCAGGTCCGGTACGTGTCTTCTCATTGTGAAGGGCAATATAAATTTCTTGTGATCTGTCGATCAAATGCCGGAGCTCGGCAGGGTCCATGGAGCAGGCAATGTCAGGGCCCTTACGATAGCGGCTGTCCGTGTAATGACGCTCCAAAATGCAAGCGCCCAACGCGACCGACGCCAGAGCCATTTCTGGGCCGATGGAATGGTCAGAAAACCCAATGATCGCGCCGGGGAAGGCGGTTTTGAGATCTGTGACGCCTCTAAGTGAAACAATTTCTGGTGGTGAAGGATAGAGATTGGTGCATTCAAGCAAGGCGTAATCCACGCCAGAGCCCTCAAGAATTTGAACACTTTGGCGGATACTCTCGATTGTTTGCATGCCGGTAGACATGATCACAGGTTTGCCCTTTTTGGCAATATGGCGGATCAAAGGTAGATTGTCGGCTTCACCTGATCCAATTTTAAACCCTGGCACACCAATTTCCTCCAGAAAATCTGAAGCAGAGCGTGAAAACGGGGTAGAAAGATAAATCAGCCCCAGATTCTCGGTGTAGTTTTTAAGAGCGATTTCATCGTCTTTTGACAGCGCGCAGGTGGCCATTACATCCCAAATTGACATATCCGCATTTGGTGGAAAGATCTGCTTTGCCGCCTCGGTCATTTCGTCTTCTACAAAATGTGTCTGGTGCTTGACGCATTCACAGCCGGATTTTGCCGCCAGTTGCACCATATGCTTTGCAACCTCAACGTCGCCACCATGGTTGATGCCGATCTCTGCAATTACCAAAGGTTTTTCATTTGGCCCAATTTTGCGATTTGCGATTTGCATGCTCTGCTCCAACGAAATTTTTCTCAATATAGGCCGATCACTGCGTAAGGTGAACCCAATACCTGACATTGATCCAATCTTGAGCGACACCATAAACTTGAAGTAACGACCGCGGCCTCAAGCTTTTTCGCTGGTGTCGTGCGCATAATATTGGATCAATTTTTTTCTCAGGCCGCCCAATACAAAATCATTCCAAACCAAAACCCTGCCCTTGCTGTCCGACATATGTGTGTTCGGGAGCAAGCCAACCAATTTTTCTGGCTTCAACTCAAGGCTACACAGGGTTACCACGGACAGTTTTTCACGACGGCGACGTACCCAGGGGATGCACGCTTTTGCATAGCTTAAAATCGCATGATGCTGCATGTATTCTGTTGGAAATTTCACCGCAAAACTATTTGGTAAAGCTATCATGTCATCTTGGGCAACCCAACTTATATAGCGCTCATCTGAAATGGTGGGGCGAAATTTACGAAATTCTCCTGCCTCGTAAATGGCCAGAAATTTATCCGCTATCTCAGTCCAATATTTTGGATGAAACACCACAAACGAAGAGTTGCCCCGGGCATATCGCTTGCCCTTGGTGAGACGAAATAACAGCCGTGCGAAGGCGGAGAAGGGCAAGACAGCACTTTGGAACATGACAATAGACTTTTCATCTTTTCTGAAGTCAAAAGCCTGTTCGATAGGTCCCAAAATAGCCGTATCAAGGTCGATGTAAATTGCTGGCATATCTTTTTTGAGCAGGCCTTTTTGGAACATCGACAATTTTGCGTGACATTGGCCGCCGGTAGTGAATTCGGGTTTGTTGAATACATCTGGCAGGCCCACGGGTTCGGCGCGCGAATCTAGGTTTTTGTGAACCCGATCTGAAATCACAACAAACCGTGCCACATGGTGGTTATTTTCTGCAATTTTGGTGATGAGCTTGTTGATGTCACCGGAGCCATATTTTGTGCCCCAGCAGGTCAAAACGCACTGCCATTTTTTTGGGGGTTCAGTTCGTTTCAAAACTTTTCCTTCATCTCACATATTCTAAAAACTTAGAACATTTCCTAACAAAAAGCTGAGTGGGTGCGTCACATTATGCAAACAATCGCTTTTGGTCTGTTTATATGAGCCTCGCTGGATGAATCAAGGGAGGGTTAGGGGGCATTTCAGCGAGGCTCAGAAGACAAAGCTGGCATTTCTTTGCGCTGGACGACTTTGTGGACCGCTTAGGGCTGGTATCGTGGGCGATACTTTGCAAATATGGCCTTGAAATCTAGGAGCCTGAATAATGCGTATAATTCTCTTAGCCGTCGCCATTTTAAGCTTTGCTCAAATAGCCACTGCACAACAGCTGACCGACCAGCAGATTAAGAAATTGGCCCTCGAGGCTATTTTGGAAAACCCTGAGATTGTTATGCAAGCTGTGGCTATCATCCAGCAGCGCGAAAAGGATCGGGCAGCGTCTGGGGCAAATACAGTTAGGTTGCAGCTTGAACAAGATCCAAACTCTCCCAACCTTGGCAATCCAACCGGGGATGTCACTGTTGTAGAGTTTTTTGATTACAACTGCCCCTACTGCCGTAAGGCAGGAAAAACTGTGCAGGCTTTAATAGCATCTGATGAAAATGTGCGCGTGATTTACCGCGAATGGCCAATCCTGGGTGAGGCCAGTGTTTATGCCGCGCGGGCCGCATTAGCTTCGAGGACGCAAGGCAAATATGAAGAACTACATTGGGCATTGATGAATGGGGAAGGTCGAGCAACTGAAGCCAGTATCCTCAAAATGGCGCGTGATTTGGGCTTGGATATTGCAAAACTTCAGGTGGATATGAACAGCCCAGCAGTTGAGGCGCATATTGCAGAAAGCAGTGCGTTGGCGCGCTCCCTAGGTTTTACTGGTACGCCCGCCTTTATTGTTGGTGATCTTACGGCGCCAGGCATGCTGAGTGTGGATGAGATTGCCGCCATGGTCGCTGAAGCGCGTGCAGCAAAGTAAGATTTAGGACCACCTTTTTAGTTTCGTTAGTGTTTGGTGTCTTATTACGACAAAAACTATTGACAGCCAACAATCACGCTTCGCGTTGAATGCCGCTATGCAGGCCGGTGCGTCCGATCACTGGGACTATAACCCACCCTCGGAGGCTGCCCATAAATACGTACGCAATCACATGGATTGGACGGTGGTGGCCGATCGCTTCCGGTTTCCGCCAGTGTGATGACAATCGACTTGCTGCACAACCTATGGCGCTGATGATGGTTTAGGCCCACACGCTTGCGTAACGCTTGGCGTGCTATGACTGCCAGAGGATCAACTAGCGCTGATCCTCTGGGGTTAAGCCTTGGCGTCAACTGGTTTAGAAACAAGAAAACCCCCACCTTTTAGTCTTCTTGTGGTAAAGCCAAGTTCATTACAACGGCCAACAATGCAGTCGGTGCAACAGCGGATGTGGCCAGTGTTTTCCAGATACCTGGCAAGTATTGAACAGCACTTGGTACTAAGTTTAAGCCCAGGCCAACTGCTAAGGAGACAGAGATAATGATCATGTTGCGGCGTGACATTTTTACTTCGGTCAGCATGTTCATGCCAGCTGCAACCACCATTCCAAACATCACAATCACACCACCGCCTAAAACAGGCAAAGGCATAGATGAAATTATGGCACCAATTTTTGGGATCAACCCGCAAATAATCAAGATCACACCAGCAATGGTCACAACATGACGTGACATTATACCTGTCATGCCGACGATACCCACGTTTTGGCTGAACGATGTATTTGGTAAGCCGCCAAAGATAGCGGCAATTGCCGTGCCCAAGCCGTCGGCGTAAGTCGCGCCAGAAACCTCGTCGTCGGTTGCATCACGGCCAGCGCCCGCTTTGGTTGTCGCTGTTGTGTCGCCCACAGTTTCAATAGCTGAGACAATTGAGACAAGTGTCACGCCAATTACAGCGCCTAGGCTAAATTCAAAGCCATATGGCATCACCGTTGGAACCTGAAACCATGCGGCTTTTGCAACGCCGCCAAAACTTACCATGCCCATGAACATTGCAACGAGATATCCGGCAACTAGGCCAATCAGGATTGCAGCATTTGAAACCAAGCCTTTGGTTAAAAATTTGCAAGCTAAGGATACTACTACGACAGTCAACGCGACGGTCCAATGCATCATTGAGCCAAAGCTTTCAGCTGCCATTTGGAAGTCAGCGGCACCACCAGCTGCGTATTTGATTGCAACAGGGATCAGGTACAAACCAATGGCCAAAATAACCAAACCGGTTACCAAAGGTGGAAACATAAATCGTATTTTTTGAATTACGCTGCCGAGTGCAAAGTGAATAATACCTGCAATCAAACAAGCTGTGAGCGCGACACTCATGCCTTGAGTTGCAGCAACACCCGCAAGAACACCGACAAATGCAAAGCTTGTACCCTGCATGATAGGTAAACGAGCACCTATGGGGCCTAAGCCAACTGTTTGAAACAAAGTTGCGATACCTGCAAATAGCATGGCCATTTGAATGAGGTAAACTTGCTCAGCCCCGCCGAAGGCAAGACCGGCAGCCCCAGCAACAATAATTGCTGGTGTCACGTTTGACGCAAACATCGCCAAAACATGCTGCAATCCCAGTGGGATTGCTTGCTCCATTGGGGGCGTGTTATCTGGATTGCCATAATCAATAGTAGACATTTATTTTCCCTTCGTTTTTCTGACATCAGCATACGCAGATGCATTGCCCTTATTTTTTCCTACGTCTGAGCGCAGATAAAGTGGTCGTGGGCTTAAGAACCACATTGAGAACCATTTTATACAACCAAATGACGTTCCGTCAAATCAAGACTGCTAGTTAGTATGCGGTAGGCAAGCATCTGTCCAAGGTCGGCTGCTATCTCTTCTGGAATCAGATGATAGATTGTTTCCTATAACGATGGTTTTGATCACTTTTTAGAAATCTCTTTCAATAATTTATAAGAATTTTGAATCAGTGCGTGGCGCAAATTGCGCTGTCAATGTCGCACAGCCACTTGCCAAATTGATTCTTAGATTTAAGTTGGTCTCATGTACGTAGATGGTCTTCAATATATCCGCCCGAGCAAGGCAATTTTCCAGCAAATGCGTGCAGGGAGTTTGTCTGCTGTGCACATTACTGTTGGGTATCACGAAGACTTTCTAGGTTTGGTAGATAACTTACAGAGCTGGAACCAGTGGTTTGAGGAATGTGGCGATTTGATTTCAAAGGCTACCACTTATATGGAGGTTTTGGCGGCAAACGCAGCCGGAAAAACAGCAATCTTATTTGGCCTTCAAAATCCTTTAGCCATTGGCGCAGATCTCGGCCGTGTTGAGCTGCTGTCGCAGCTTGGCATTCGATTTTGTCAGGTAACATACAACCAGCAATCCTTACTTGGCGCTGGGTGTTTTGAGGCTCAAGATAGTGGGCTCTCAGCGTTTGGGCGTGAAGTTGTGGATGAAATGAACCGGGTTGGGATGATCATCGACCTGTCTCACGCTGGGCATAAAACGGCTATGGATGTGGTGGCCTACTCCACGCGGCCTGTGGCCGTTACTCACGCTAACCCAAATATTTGGCACGCAGCACCGCGCAATATCCATCATGATCTTTTACAAGCTCTGTCTGATACTGGTGGCATGGTCGGGTTCTCACTTTACCCGCATCACCTTAAATCAGGAAGTGAATGTTCTTTAATGGAGTTTTCACAGATGGCGACTGAAATGGTGGAAATCTATGGCAATGAGATGTTTGGGATTGGCTCAGACCTCTGCCAAGATCAACCCGATAGCGTGGTCAATTGGATGCGTAATGGCCATTGGAGGAAAATATCCACTCCGCCAGCCGTTTTTCCGGACTGCCCAGTTTGGTTCTGCGATAATCGAGACTTCCTTACTCTCGCCGGTGGGTTCAAAGCCGCGGGTCTTCCAGCGGAACATGTTGCAGGAATTCTTGGTGATAATTGGATGGCGTTCTGGCAGAGAGGGTTTGTTCCGTCATGAAAGATGCTGTTATTGCAGAAGCTGGATTGCGCCACTCTGAGGAAGTGATGCGCTTATCGCGTATGGGGGCGATGTTTCCCTCGCGCCTCTCTTTTTTGCGAAGCCTAACCCGCCGATTGATCGCTGATAAAAGCAATGTATCCCGCCATCATTGGGATATGGACGCGGAAGGGTTTGGCACAGCTGTTTATTCCGTCGATCTCGGAGGTCATACATATTCCCTATTTGCCATAACCCAGCCGCTTGATCCGGACATGCGGACGGATCGTGTGATTGCCGAAGCTTGGGATTCAGCCTTTGTGCTCTATGACGGGCTGCCTAATGCTTTGGAGATTGCGCGGTTATCAAAGAACGCACCGCTGCAAGAATTGGGTCAGTTCACGCAAAAAGATCTCTGTCTGTCGCGTGCTAATAAATCTGTGCGTTTATTTGATCAGATAGTAACATCACTGCGTAATGGAGCTGACCTGCCCATGGGCATGATACAAGATATTGGTTATTTGATGCGCACCACAGCGGTCTATGGCAATGGCAAGTTTGGGATCGCTGACCGAAGTGAGATTGACGCGCGCCCAGGCCTTCAAGGTCCGTTCATGGCTGAAATGCTTACAGTTTGGTTAATTAGGACATTCACTCACGACTTGGTTGAACATGTGGGGGGCGGTAAGCTGCCTGATCATGTGAAGCGTCAACTTGGAATTGGAAATTCAACAGGGCTTGGAATGGCGCCGTTTTTGGTATCTCATCCTCTATTGCTTCACTCTTGGATGATTTGCCGTGAAACGGCTTTAGCGCGAGTTAGAGTGACCGAATTTGGTATGGATACAGCGGTGCAGCTGATAGATCTAAGTCGCCGAGCAGCACAACATCTGTTAGAATGGAATATTGCCGATCCGCTGCATCACGCCAGAATTGTGAAACTTCGGCGGGAATGGGCGGGATTGACCTGTGGCCTGACTGCTGAGCTCTTGATGGCTGAGGGCGCGTTGGACAGACTGCTTTTGCAAAGTGTAGCTGGCAGCGAAGACCTTCAAGAATTGACTGTCAGCTGGATGATTGAGCCTTTTGGAGATTTGGTGGATGGGCTTACGGAGTGTATGGCAAACCCCTATGAGCCAACTCTGGATGCGGCGATGGATTGTGCCGAGCTGGGCTCAGCTCTGGCGGTTCACTGTGGCTATGCAACGGCAGTTGATTTCACAGCGCCCCATGCCACTGAGCAATTTTGGTATGTATCAGAGGCTAAGCTTGAGCCACGTATAGGTAAGCGCCACACTGAAGCCGGAGCAGATCGTGAAAGCCCATTAGACATCACCCGACAGATACATTCTTTGGCACAAGATTTGCCAGGGCACACAGGCCCCATCTGGCAGTTCTTGGCGTATTTTCCACAACATCGTTTGGCTGTGCAGCGCGTGCAAGCCTTGGCTGACAACCCTTATTCGGAAATTAGAGACAATCTTGTAGATGCGGATATGGCTCCAGTTGATATGTTGAGGTGTAAATTGTCGTTCTTTGGGGCTAGCAAATTTGATCCCAAATCACAGCTCTGGACCCGGATCACTTTGGCCCAGGGTGCGCCATTGGCCTCTGATTTGGCTGCTGAAAAAGCGAGGGATGATTGGTGGCTGCCGGTGTCGGCACCTTGAATGTTTCATCGAACCAATTAAAAATGGCTGTTTTGAAAGCCTGTAGGGGCATTGGTGTGCCTGTGGCCCAAGCCCAAGAGGTGGCCGCTGCCATTGCGGCGAGCCCATTGGCCTTGAATAAGCTTTTAGCTCATTTGGCCAAGCCGATTTCATCTGCCAGCTTTGATTTTTCATTTGGTGTAGATGTTCAAAATGCCCATCTTTTAAAGGATTTCTCAGTTTGTGCGGATGCTGTTGCTCAGGGCGCATTGCCGGTGATCCTTAGGGGGGTAGCTAAGTGTGACGTTACGCAGGCTCTGGCACAATATCACGGTGTTTCAGCTGAGATGGACAATGGGAATTTGCATGTTGCTCCACATCAGTATCCCGCCCAAAGGTCTGGAAGATGCAAGGTCGACCCTGATGATTGGCGGAGGTTAGGCGTATACGCGGCATTAACATATGTACCAGAAACTGATGCATCGCGTCTGGCTGGCGCAGGCGCAGGCCTCACTGATAACGATTAATTAGCTACTGTCTCAGAAAATACATCTGTTGGATAGCGTACATTCTCAAGATACAGCCCGTCTGACGGGCAAACCGGCCCACAGGCAGAACGATCCTGTGCGGCAAGCGCCTTTGCCATGCGCTCGGGCCGCCAAGCGCCAGCCCCCACACGTTCGAGCGAGCCCACCAGGCTACGTACCTGGTTGTGCAAGAAACTGCGGGCTTTCACGTGAAAGCGAATTTCGGTGCCGGCGTGGTAGTTATGCTCAGACATGTCCAAAACATCCAACGTCTTGATTGGACTTTTAGCTTGGCACATTGTAGAGCGAAATGTGGTGAAATCATGGGTTCCGATTAAATAAGCAGCTCCTGCACGCATCGCGCTAATATCCAAAGGATGCCTCGTTTGCCAGACGAGTCCAGCATCATGAGTGACAGGGGCTGATCGGCAGACCAGACGAAAGAGATAATCTCGACCAAGTGCGGAAAACCGCGCGTGCCAGTCTGGGTCTACAATTGCGCAGTCGATGATCGAAATTTTATCTGGTCGCAGATGAAAATTCAGCGCTCCTTTTAGGCGGTCACAGTCCCAGTCCTTTTGCATGTCACAGTGCGCCACTTGGCCGAGGCCATGCACGCCGGTATCTGTGCGCCCAGCTGCTGCAACAGTGGGTAGATCTGGCTCCAACTTTGCGAGAGCTAGTTCAAGCGCACTCTGAACCGTTGGCAGCGCATTTTGGCGCTGCCAGCCGTAAAAGCTTTGGCCATTGTATTCAATTTTAAATGCATATCTGCGCATGTTTTCGGCATTAAACTGTGCTACAGGATTTAGCAATTGCTGCTCTCGGGGTAACAGATATGGAAATTCTTATTCTGAGAGGATCCAAGTAAAGGAATAAGATGATTTTGTCAGCGACATCATACTGGTTTGAAAATGCAGAAAGGGGGAGTGTGCCCGCTGCCCGCCAAGTCTTGGCGCCAGCGCACCTGTTTTTACCCCCAAGAGTAAAACCTTTGCAAATATTACGCCAGAAAGCACTCCAGTTTTTGATTGCAGATGCGCGGTGAAGGTTCAGTTAGTAAAAGGCGTAGCTTCTGATGCGGCTGAAATTAGTCAAGTCTTGGAGGATTGGGCTGAGGCCACAAGCTGGCTTCCAACCGTGGGTAGTGCCATTGAACGGGCGGATTATGGCCGTTGGCTATTGGAGCATACACAGGTAACAATTTTACACTATAATTCTCAATTTGTTGGTTTTTTGGCTCTTGAAGGTAATATTGTGCAGTCGCTCTATATCAAAGCGGCGTTCCAACGGCTTGGCTTCGGACAGGCGGCCATAAACTACGCACAGGGACAATTCAATGAGCTGAGGTTGTGGGTATTTCAGGCTAATACTGATGCACAGAAATTTTACCAAAAGTTGGGTTTTGAAGCCTTAGAGAAG
>Ga0302130_1000710_pt1 | contig 19733 bp, 18 predicted proteins | sample CB9_surface_MG_FD_203117 | JGI IMG/M metagenome (GOLD analysis project Ga0302130, IMG submission 203117) | Marine microbial communities from Western Arctic Ocean, Canada - CB9_surface | ecosystem: Environmental > Aquatic > Marine > Oceanic | place: Canada: Western Arctic Ocean | collected... | reverse complement strand
CGGCACTGACACCGGCGCCAGTAAGCACTAACCAGCGAGCTTGAGAATTAAGCAATGTAGTGACAGTCTGCAATGGTTCACCTTGTCGCTGCGCCTATTTTGGAGAGGGTTTGGCGGCGGTTGAAAGTCAGGTATTATTTATACGCTATACGTATAATGGCGACTTTAGATTGTAATGACTCTAGCTAAGTAATGACTATGAATATTAAAGCGTATATGCAAACCCTGGGCAGCCAAGCTCGAGAGGCCTCTCGAATAATTGCTGCGGCGGATACTGGACTGAAAAATCAGGCACTTCTGGCGATCGCCGAAGCGCTTAACCATGACCGCGAAAAGTTGTTGGCAGCCAATGCAGTGGATATGCAAAACGGCAGTGCCAATGGTCTCGACGCTGCACTGCTCGATCGTCTGGAACTTAACCCAGAGCGTATAGATGCGATGATCGAAGGCTTACATCAGGTTGCCACCCTGCCCGACCCCATAGGTGAAGTGACTGATCTGCAGGATCGTCCAAGCGGCATCAAGCTCGGCAAGATGCGAGTTCCCCTCGGTGTAGTAGGCATTATTTATGAGTCCCGCCCTAACGTTACAATCGACGCTGCCAGTCTCTGTCTAAAATCAGGCAACGCGACTATTTTGCGCGGCGGCAGTGAAGCCATTCAATCGAACCAGGCGATTGCTGCCTGCATCACTCAAGGATTGATCGAAGTGGGTCTCCCTGAAGCCGTGGTTCAAGTGATCAACACCACTGACCGAGCGGCGGTGGGTGAGCTGATTACGATGACCGAATTTATCGATGTGATTGTTCCCCGGGGCGGTAAAAGTCTGATCCAACGTATTAGTGCTGATGCTCGCGTGCCAGTGATCAAACATCTGGATGGCAACTGCCATGTCTATATTGATGATCGCGCTGACCTGCAAAAAGCCGTGGCCATTGCACTGAATGCCAAAACCCATCGCTACGGCGTCTGCAATGCCATGGAATCTTTATTAGTCGCCGAATCGGTGGCCGAAAAAGTACTGCCCGAGTTGGCCGCTCTGTATGCCGAGAAAAATGTTGAACTGCGCGGCTGTGACAAGACCCGTAAGATTATTGCCGCAGCGATTGCCGCCAGCGAAGAAGACTGGAGCCAAGAGTATCTGGCACCGATTCTGTCGATTAAAGTGGTTGCCGGTCTCGACGAAGCGATCGAGCATATCAATAGCTACAGCTCACAGCACACCGAAGCCATTGTCACTGAGGACCAGGAACGGGCTAATCGCTTTATTCGTCAGGTGGACTCCAGTTCAGTGATGATCAATGCCTCAACCCGCTTTGCCGATGGTTTTGAATATGGTCTTGGCGCTGAGATCGGTATCTCTACGGACAAGATCCACGCTCGTGGGCCTGTGGGACTCGAAGGGCTGACCAGTCAGAAGTGGGTGGTCTATGGCAACGGACAGATTCGTCAATAATATGTCTGTTGCCCTCTTTGGCGGTACCTTCAACCCAGTCCATATCGGCCATCTGCGCGTTGCCGTCGAGCTTGCCGAGCTGCTCGGCGTTAACAGCTTGCGCATGATCCCCTGCTCACTGCCACCGCACCGAGAGGCTTTAAGCGTCTCCGCAGAGCAGCGTATGGCCATGTTACAAACTGCGGTAGCCGACTATCCCCAGCTGGTCGCCGACGATATTGAGCTGCAGCGTGGCGGAGCCACCTACACCATAGACACACTGCGCCAAATCAGACAGCAGATTGGCAGCGAGACACCGCTATATCTGTGTATTGGCATCGATGTGCTGATCACCTTGGAGAGCTGGCAAGAGTGGCAACAGCTTTGCGATTACTGCCATTTAGTGATCTCGGCGCGGCCCGATTATGTACTGCCGACCTCCGGCGCTCTGGCTGATTGGATAAATCAGCACCGCTGTGACGATTTACCGCAACTAAAACAGTGCAGCGCTGGTAAACTGCACTTCTGTGACACCACTAGACTAGCAATCTCATCGACAGTAATCCGCGATAAGATCAAGCACGGCGATGCGATTGACTTCCTGACACCGGCAGCAGTCGTTAACTACATTCATAACCACGATTTATACGAGTAATTTTTTCACTATGACCCAATCATTAAAAGAAGTTGTAATCGCCGCGCTAGAAGAAGTTAAAGCGCAAAATATTATCGCCCTAGATGTTCGCGAGCTCACCGGAGTGATGGATCATATGATCGTCGCCAGCGGTAATTCCAACCGTCAGGTGAAGTCTCTGGCCAGCAATGTCGCCGTCGAAGGCAAAAAAGCCGGCTTCAGTATTATTGGCGTTGAGGGTGACGACACCTCGGAGTGGATACTGGTCGACTTCGGCGATGTGATTGTGCACGTTATGTTGCCCGCAACTCGTGCGTTTTACGACCTCGAGCGACTCTGGTCAATGCGCCCCGGCGATGCCCAAGACGATCCAGAAAACCAACGCCACCTGCTCGGCGACATCGACTAGGCACGCTGACCGACGATGAAACTTAAGCTTCTGGCAGTTGGCACACGCATGCCCGGCTGGGTTGAATCCGGCTGTACCGAATACGGCAAACGCATGCCCCCAGAGCTGCGTATCGAAACGATTGAGATAGCACTGGGTGCCCGCGGTAAAAATCAGCCCGCTAGCAAAGCCATAGAAAAAGAGAGCCAGGCCTTATTAAAAGTCATTGGCGATCAGGATTTTGTCGTTGCTCTGGATGTGCTGGGCCGCTCGATGAGCACCGAGAAGCTGGCCGCTAATCTGGCTGACTGGCAAATGAATGGCCGTGATATCTGTCTGCTGATCGGCGGCCCAGATGGCCTCTCAGATGAGTGCCTAGCTCGCGCCAATATGCGCTGGTCGCTGTCGGACTTAACAATGCCGCATCCACTGGTGCGCATTGTACTGATGGAACAGCTCTATCGAGCGTGGACGATTAACGCCAATCACCCTTATCATCGAAGCTAGCGACCATGGATTTACGGTGACAGAATAATATGATGCACGATAGGGTTTTTTCAGATCCGGCACGGGAGCGAGAACTATTCGCCCGCAGACTGTTTGTCGGCAGTCTGGTGACGCTCATACTGTCTATAGTACTAAGCCTGCGTTACTTTGATCTGCAAATTTCCCGCTACGAAAACTTTGCCACCCAATCCAACAATAATCGCGTTTTAGTTCGGCCTCTGCCCCCTTCACGGGGTTTAATCTACGATCGCAAAGGCGAACTGATCGCCGACAATCGCCCCAGCTATAACTTGACCATAGTGCCTGAGCGCAGTGAGGATATTGAGCAGCTGCTCAATGAGCTGGGCAAATTGATCACCATTTCCGAACGGGATATCCTGCGCTTTCGCAAAAAGCTAAGCCGCCGACGCCCTTTCGAACAAACCACATTGCATGTCAATCTAAGCGAGGCTGAGCGCGCCATATTAGCCGTCAACGGCCACCGTTTAGCGGGCGCTGAAACCTCTGCGCGATTGATTCGCTACTATCCTCATCAAAATTTATTTGCCCATGCAGTCGGCTATGTCGGGCGCATCAATGACCGCGAAAGCCAAACCATTGAAACGGTCAAATACAGTGGCACCGACTCGATCGGCAAAGTGGGTTTGGAAAAGTTCTATGAGACACAGCTGCTGGGCACAGTCGGCAGCGAACAGGTGGAAACTAATGCCCGAGGCCGGGCAATGCGCGTGCTCGATCAAACGCCTGCCATTTCCGGTGATAATCTGACCCTGTATCTGGACACAGATCTACAACGGGTCGCCTTTGAAGCCTTTAAGGGCGAACGCGGCGCCCTGGTGGCGATCGAAGTTGAGACTGGCGGCATTCTGGCCATGGTCAGTACGCCCAGTTATGACCCCAATTTATTTGTTACCGGCATCAGCCAAAAGGAATACGACCGTCTGCTCTACTCTAACGACCGGCCGCTTTTTGATCGTTCCATCCGCGGACAGTACCCGCCGGGCTCAACGATTAAACCGATGTTTGGACTGATCGCACTGCAGAACAATATTGTCACCCCCAATTACACCATTAACGACAATGGTTATTTCTTTTTCAAAGGCATTGAGCGTCCTTGGCGCGATCATAATTTTGCCCGAGGCGGTCATGGGGATGGAGTCAATCTATCAAAAGCGATTGTCGAGTCCTGCAATATCTATTTCTATGAGTTAGGCGTTAAGACCGGCATAGACCTGCTCTCAGAATACGGCTCACAGTTCGGCCTGGGTGCCCGAACCGGCATCGATATGCCTGGTGAAAGACCTGGCATCATGCCCAGCAGAGCCTGGAAAAAAGGCGCTCATGGGCAGAGCTGGTTTAATGGCGATACGATTAACGCCAGTATCGGCCAGGGTTTTATGCTCACCACACCGCTGCAATTAGCCGTTATGTCTGCGCGAATCGCCAGCCGCGGAGATGTGCGCACACCACGCCTAGTCAAATCGATAAATGGCATAGAGCAATCGGCGCCGCAAACCGGCGCTCACATCGACATCAGTGCCAAGCACTGGGACTATGTGCACAGAGCCATGCAAGATGTTGTTCACAGCATCTACGGCACCGCGAGAATTATCAATCAAGGATTAGACTACAAAATTGCCGGCAAAACCGGCACCGCCCAGGCCATCAGTATTGATGCCGAAGAAAAATATGACAGCAGTAAGCTGAGCAAAAATAAGTGGGATCACGCGCTATTTGTCGCCTTTGCACCGGTTGCGAACCCCAAAATCGCCATCGGCTTAATTGTCGAGAACGGTGAGCATGGCAGCTCTTCCGCAGCCCCTATTGCACGGGCAGTATTTGACGCCTACATGGAGTCTCAAAAATCCGCCACGTTGGTCAAAAGGTGATGAGCCATGCATAGAGGTGATTTTGTTCGCCAGCTCAACAACCCCGGTGGTGATCGACGACCATCGCGGGTTCTGCACATCGACATTCCGCTGCTAGTGCTGTTGTTGGCCCTATGCGGTATAGGCCTAACGGTGCTTTACAGCGCCAGCGGCCAGAGCATCTTCTATGTCAAACGTCAGGCGACGTTTATGCTGGCGGGGCTGTTTGCCATGCTTGTTATGGCCCAATTTAAACCGCGGTTTTGGGAGCGCGGATCAATGCTGATTTATATTGGGGGCCTGTTATCCCTGGTGGCGGTGTTGTTTTTTGGCGTTGGCGCAAAGGGAGCCCAGCGCTGGCTAGACTTAGGTTTTACCCGCTTTCAACCCTCTGAATTAATGAAAATTGCCGTGCCAATGATGGTCTCGGCCTATCTCAGCAAGCGCTATCTGCCACCGCGATTTAAACATGTTTTCATTGCCGTCATGGCAACCCTGCTGCCCGTTTTTCTGGTCGCCAAACAGCCTGATCTAGGCACCTCGCTGATTATTTTTTCGTCGGGATTTTTTGCTATTTTTCTCGCTGGGCTCGGCAAACGTTATTTGGTTGCCACGGTTCTGCTAGCCGTAGCAGCCATTCCGACACTGTGGTTTTACGTGCTGCTCGACTATCAAAAACAGCGCGTACTCACGCTGCTTAATCCCGGGGAAGACAAACTTGGTGCCGGCTGGAATATTATTCAATCGACCACCGCGATTGGCTCTGGAGGCTGGAGCGGCAAGGGCTGGACTCAGGGCACTCAGTCACAGCTCAACTTTCTTCCCGAGAGCCACACTGACTTTATTATTGCGGTGCTGGCCGAGGAGTTCGGCTTGATTGGCGTGCTCAGTCTACTGCTGATCTATCTATTACTGATAGGCCGCTGCATGATGATCGCTCTGAATGCGCAAACGCTGTTCAGTAGGCTGGTGGCAGGAACGTTAAGCCTGACCTTTTTTGTGTATATTTTTGTCAATATGGGTATGGTTTCCGGAATATTACCTGTGGTTGGCGCACCGCTGCCGTTTATTAGTTATGGTGGCTCAGCAATTGTGACTCTGTTTAGTGGATTTGGTATCCTGACGGCGATCAGCACTGAGCAGAAACGAATTTAGGGACAAACCTTTGAAAAAATACCTCGCAACAGCACTATTCACTCTCGCTGGTTTCTGTAACGCAGACTATTCAAGCCACCCAGAGGCCGCCGAATTTATCGACAATATGGTGGAAAAACATGCGTTTGCCCGTGAAGATATTGTCAGTTGGTTAAGCGTTGCCAAGCACCAAGAATCGATTGTCAAAGCCATGAGTCGCCCAGCGGAGAAGGTCAAACCCTGGTACGAGTACCGCAAGCACTTTATCTCCGATCGTCGCATTAGTGGCGGGGTAGCGTTTTGGCAGCAGCATCGAGAAACACTGGAACAAGCAGAGCGGGATTTTGGTGTAGACCCGGCGATCATTGTTAGCATTATCGGCGTCGAGACTAATTACGGCAGCAATACCGGTAGCTATAAGGTGGTTGATGCCCTGACGACTCTGGCTTTTGACTATTACACCTATACCGACAAACGCGAATCGCGGAAACGCTTTTTTACTGCCGAACTGGAAAACCTCTTTTTACTCTCCCGTGAGCAAGACCAGAACCCCATAGAGCTCAAAGGCTCCTATGCCGGCGCCATGGGTTGGGGACAGTTTATGCCAAGCAGCTACCGCGCCTATGCGGTGGACTACGACGACGATCAGTTTGCCGATATCTGGAACAACCCCACCGATGCCATTGGCAGTGTTGCTAACTACTTCTCCGAGCATGGCTGGAGACAGGGTGAGACGGTCGCAGTGCGCGCCAATATCAACAGTGATCCCGCGGAAGACAGCCTCAACAATCTCCACCGCCCGAAGCTCTCACTGGAGGAACTAGGCACTCAGGGTTACAGTATTATCGAGCAATTGCCAGCCGAGACCAAAGCGCTGCCAATGCGCTTTAGCGCCAAGTATGGCAACGAATACTGGCTTGGCATGCACAACTTCTACGTCATCAGCCGCTACAACCCGCGCACCAAATACGCCATGGCGGTCTATCAGCTGAGTGAGTTAATTCGTCAACAAAAATGCGCAGAAACTGATGCTTGCTCAGCGCAATAGTTTTTCAACTCAGTCTCGGCGCCTGGCTATCGTACTTATCGCTGGTACTCTCGGTGCCTGCAGCCTGACACCTGGGATAGAAAAAGATGGCGCAGGTAAGCGCATAGACACCAGTCTGATACCCAATGCGACACCCAGGTCGGAGCCAATTACCAATGCCGGTAACAAAAGCCCCTACGAGGTGTTTGGTAAAACCTACTGGGTGCTGCCCTCCGGTAACGGTTACAAAGAGACAGGCACAGCCTCCTGGTATGGCACTAAATTTCACGGTCGCCTGACCTCTAATGGTGAAATCTACAATATGTACGGCATGACGGCGGCCCATAAGAGCCTGCCGATCCCCTCCTATGCCCGGGTGACTAACGTGGAAAATGGTCGCTCAGTGGTGGTCAGAATTAATGACCGCGGACCCTTTCACGGCGCCCGCCTAATTGATCTCTCCTATGTGGCGGCGATGAAACTGGGTTACGCGGACAAGGGCACGGCCAATGTTTTAATTGAGGTGATCGATACCAAAGTGCACCCACAGACCCTTGCCAATCCCCCGCTGATCGCACAGGTTGCGCGTAAACCGGCAATCAGCTCTAAACCCGAGCCCAGCAGTGCCAACAGCTCTGTTAACTATCTGCAGGTCGGCGCCTTTAAAGATGTGGCGCTAGCCAATGAAATGCACGGCAAGATCCGTGGGCTCACATCAGAACCCATAGTCCTGCGCAATGAGGATAATCTGTTCAAGTTATGGATTGGTCCTATAGCTAACAATCTTGAACTGCTGAGGATTAAAGCGATGCTAAAGAAGACGGTTAATCTCTCTGCCTTTTCCGTATCCCCTTAAGTCCGCCGTCACATCCAGTCACCGCCTTTTTCAGAATCCAGCGACTTAAATTAGCCCTTAAACCTATCTCAGGGGGGCATAGCGGCGATTGAGGTGTTAAGCTTACGGCCACGCAAATTTTTTTTAAACCACGGTCCTATTATGCTGAAAAAATGCCTTGTCTCTTTTGCTACTATTGTTCTGAGCTTGCAAGGTCTGTCTGCGGTACAGGCACAACAATTAATTCCTGCGCCACCTGAGCTGGCGGCTAAAGCCTACATTCTTATCGATGCCAACACCGGGCATATTCTGGTTGAGAATAACGCCGATATGCCGCTGCCACCTGCCAGCCTAGCAAAGATGATGACTACCTATATAGTCTCTAATGAAATTGCTGCCGGACGCATGACCAAAGACGAGATGGTACTGATCAGTGATAATGCCTGGGAAAAAGGCGGCGCCAAAACTGATGGCTCAACCATGTTTTTGAACCCGCGCACCAGGGTCTCGGTCAGCGATCTAATGCGCGGCGTGATTATTCAGTCCGGCAACGATGCCTCTATTGCCCTCGCCGAACATATCAGTGGCGATGAAATCGCCTTTTCCGACGTAATGAATCATCAGGCCTCTCTGCTCGGCATGGATTCCACCCAATACTACAACTCCACTGGTCTGCCCTACGAGGGGATGGTCTCCACTGCTCGTGATCTTTCGTTACTGGCCCGCGCCATTATTCAGGATCACCCTGAGCACTACAGCATCTACTCGGAAAAATATTTTAAGTACAACAATATTAATCAGCCCAATCGAAACCGCTTACTCTGGCGCGACAGCAGTGTCGACGGCCTCAAGACCGGTCACACCAATGCCGCTGGATACTGCTTAGTGTCCTCCGCAAAGCGTCGTGAGATGCGTCTTATCTCAGTTATTATGGGCGCCGATAGCGACAAAGCCAGAGCCAGAGAAACCCAAAAACTGCTCTCTTACGGTTTTCGTCACTACGACACCAAGACGATTTATGCCACTGGCGACATCATCAAAGAAAACGCCAAAGTCTGGTACGGGAAAGAGGAATTTCTTAACTTAACCATCGCCGACAATGTCATTCTAACCTTGCCTCGGGGAGCCCAGGAAAGCCTCAGCGCCAATATTTTTGTCGACGAACAAATCAAGGCACCGATTGCTGCCGGCCAAGAGCTCGGCCGCCTGCAAGTCTCGCTTAACGATGAAGTATTAATTGATATAGCTCTAGTCGCAGAAAAAGATGTTGCTCAGTCAGGCTTTTTTGCACGATTCATAGACTGGATTGTGCTGTCTATTACTCAGCTAATGTCCTAAATGACTGGAGTGACTGGAGTGAAGGGAGTGCCCAAAGTAACCAAAGACAACGCCCCACTGATCGAATTCCCCTGCGATTACCCCATCAAGGTTCTGGGTTCCGCGCATGTCGAGCTGCATGAGCATGTACTCCAGGTTATGGACCTTCATGCACCGGGTTTTGATCGCAGTAAAATAACAATTCGCGACAGCAGCAAAGGCAAGTGGCAATCGATTACCCTGATTATCACCGCCACCGGCAAGCCGCAACTGGAAGAGATCTTTACGCATCTCAAAACCAGCCCACGAGTCAAGATGGTGCTCTGATCGTGAGCCGCGATACACCTCTAGTACTGCGCCATCTAGGTCTGCAGGATTACAGCACTGTGTTTGAGGCCATGAAGGCCTTTAATGAACAGCGCGATGCCAGCACCGCCGATGAGATATGGCTACTTGAACACTACCCAGTATTCACCCAAGGCCAGGCCGGCAAAGACGAATACATTCTACTTCCAGGTGACATTCCGGTAGTAAAAAGCGATCGCGGCGGCCATGTTACCTATCATGGGCCAGGCCAAATAACCGCCTATGTGCTGGTGGATTTAAAACGCCTAAAGATTGGCGTACGGGATCTTGTCACCTTGATTGAGCGGGCGCTGGTAGAGACATTAGCCCACTGGCATGTCAGCGCCGCGCCGCGTAAAGATGCACCAGGCGTCTATGTGGACAATGGCGATAAGATTGCCTCACTGGGCTTGCGCATTCGCAAGGGCTGCAGCTATCACGGCTTAAACTTTAATGTCAGTATGGATCTATCCCCCTGGCAGCGGATTAACCCCTGCGGGCTCGGAGTGGCGATGACTCAGCTCGCGGATCTGGTCGATGAGCCACCGACGGTATTAGAGGTTATGGACAAATTAGCCGATTCTTTAAGCACAGGTCTTGGCTATACTGCGTATCTACAAGGTGACACCGACACTCTGCTAAATGAACTTATATAAAGGCATGTTATGACTCAAGAAACCGTCACACCACCACAGCGTACCCGTCGCCTTCAACAGGGTGAAAAACTGCGTAGTGCTGACAAAGTGGAACGAATTCCAGTCAAGGTGATACCCACCATCGATGTCCTGCGCAAGCCTGCGTGGATGCGTGTACGTCTTTCCGCCTCACCCAAAGTACAGACTATCAAAGGCATCCTGCGCAAGCACAAAATGGCCACCGTCTGTGAAGAGGCCGCCTGCCCCAACCTGCATGAATGTTTTAGCAACGGCACTGCGACCTTTATGATTATGGGTGAGATCTGTACCCGCCGCTGCCCATTCTGCGATGTTGGCCACGGCAAGCCCAATCCTCTGGATACTGAAGAGCCGAAAAATTTGGCTCATGCGATTCATGAGATGGGTCTAAGTTATGTGGTTATCACTTCGGTTGACCGAGATGATCTCCGTGACGGCGGTGCACAGCACTTTGCCGATTGTATTCGCGAAGCTAAGCTGCTCTCACCCGCGCTTCAGGTTGAAGTGTTGGTTCCGGATTTTCGTGGCCGCATGACTCCGGCTCTGGAGATTCTTACGGCCACGCCGCCGGATGTCTTCAATCACAATATGGAAACTGTGCCGCGTCTCTATCGCGAAGCGCGCCCAGGGGCCAACTATGAATGGTCGCTGAAACTGCTAAAAGATTACAAGGCCCTGAATCCGAACGTACTCACCAAGTCCGGTTTAATGGTTGGTCTCGGCGAGACCAAGGAAGAGCTATTACGCACCCTCGATGATCTGCGCGCCCACGATGTGGATATGCTCACCGTGGGTCAGTATCTACAGCCATCAACCGATCACCTGCCAGTGGATCGCTTTGTCCACCCTGATGAGTTTGCTGAATACACAGCCTATGCTGAGAGCATTGGCTTTAAACAGGCTTACTGCGGCCCGCTAGTGCGCTCGAGCTACCATGCCGACAAACAGGCTCGTGGCGAAGATATTACTTAGTTTTTTTTCGGATACGGCAGTGATCGGTTTGATTGCTGCTTTGGGCTGTAGAAAGTGTCGGATAAAGCGAGGGGCTTTTAGTTCTAGAGTTTAGTTCTAGAGTTTAGTTCTAGAGTTTAGTTCTAGAGTTTAGTTCTAGAATTTGAGCCTGGCGGATAATTTGAATGGTCTGGTCTGAGGCTCGAGAGTTTCGAGTCTCAGGGTAATCACCTAAAAGCGGTTAGCTACTTTTTGTCGCTGGTCCAAACTTCACGAACGGCTTCTCCAAAATCATCATAGATAAGCTTCTTGGCAACCTTTGGGGTCTTGCTGACTTTCTTCGGCACAGGTTTGGTCTTCTTCTTTTTACGGCTATCTAAGGCTGAGACTACATCATTGATATAGGTCCGAGTCTGTCGCGGTTGGCTGCTGACAAATACTGACTTGGCGCGGGGTTTGTCCGCAGGCTCACCGGTTTCACCGCGATTATGTTGCTTAATTTCGCCACCACGTGAGAGAAATTCTTCAGTCTTACGCTGAATATCATCACGAGTCTTGTTTTTACTTTCACGATCTACCACAGGAGAAGTCACCCTTTTTACAATCTACTATGTTAACATTTTCGTCCCTGCTTGCCCACCAAATCATATCAAGCTAATGAAAAAGATCTAACTGGAACGCGCGCCCAGGTTCCCCCGCATCAATAAAACGCACGCCTAAACCCATAAGGCGCACTGGCCGAGCACCGCGCTGCCAGGCTTCATCGAAAAGGGCTTCAAAGCTTTCTAAAGGTAAGTTTTCGGTCGCCGCACGCTCCAAGGTAGTACTGGTGAAGTCGTTAAATTTAATTTTCAGAAACTGCTTAGTAACTATGTAATCGCTGTCCACCTGACGCAGCCGACTGCGCAACTCCAATAACAGCTCAGGTAACTTCAACATGCACGCAGGCTGACCGGCTAGATCGCCAGAGTAGGTCCGCTCAACGCTCAGGGACTTGCGTCGACTATTGGCATTCACCGGGCGATTATCTATACCGCGGCAAAGATCGTGCAGGCGCTTGCCAAAGACACCAAATTTATCCACCAAGTCGAGTAATTCAAAGTGCTGTAAATCGCCGCAAGTTTTCACTCCCAGACGCAGCAATTTTTCATTGGTGACTTTACCGACACCGTTAATACGCTTGACCTCAAGCTGCTGTACAAAGGCCGCAATATTTTGCGGCGTGAACACATATTGGCCATCAGGTTTATTCAGATCACTCGCGACCTTGGCGAGAAATTTGTTAGATGCGACGCCGGCGGAGGCCGTAACACCCACTTCCTCGGCGATAGTGCGACGGATTTCTTCGGCAATCAGCGTGGCACTGCCACTGCACTGAGTGCAATCGGTAACATCCAAGAAAGCCTCATCCAGAGAGAGTGGCTCGACTTTATCGGTATAGCGATAGAAAATTTGGCGGATTTTCATAGATGCTTCACGGTACTTGGACATAGTGCCGGGAACGACCACTAGGTCGGGACAGAGCTTTAACGCCTGACCGGTGGGCATGGCAGATCTAACACCGTATTCTCGAGCTTTGTAGTTGCAGGTGGCAATCACTCCACGACGATCTGACTTGCCGCCGACAGCAATGGGGTAGTGGCACAAAGAGGGGTCGTCACGCATTTCCACCGCGGCGTAAAAACAGTCGCAATCACAGTGAATAATTTTTCTTATAGCGCTACCCGGTTCCATCTAAACACCTTCGGTAAAGACACTGTTTGTAACCCTATTACTCGCAAAAAAGCCTTGTAATAAAGCGTTATTAGGGCAGATGCCAAGGTAGCTAGAATACTTGATCTTGGTGTAGGAACCAACTGAGTACTGGATTTATATCCAGCACTCAGTTGGTTTTTTAGGCGGGGTCGGTATCATGCTCATTGCTGCCCACACGCACACCGAAACGCTTTGAAATAATCTCGGGTAACAACAGCATGGCTGGGGTTAACAATAGTGTCAGAATAGTGGAGAGCAGCAAGCCATTGACGATGGCGCTGGCCAGCGGCTGCCACCATGTCGAGACCATACCGCCCGCTTCGAAAGTGCGATTAATAATATCGACACTGTAACCATTGGCTAGAGGCAATAAGCCAACCACCGTGGTAATAGTGGTCAACATGACTGGGCGAAAGCGCGACTTGGCAGCGGAATACACAGCCTCCGCTGCGCTCAAGCTTGTGTTACTACGGCGTAAGAAGTTATAACTATCGATCAGTACAATATTATTGTTAACCACAATTCCAGCGAGGGCGACTATGCCCACGCCGGTCAGAATGGTGCTAAAGATCGCCTGGGAGATAAGTAAACCAAGCATCACGCCGGCGGTGGACATCACCACTGAAAACAAAATCAGGAATGCCTGATAGAAGCTATTGAACTGCATCACCAACATAATCAACATCAGCGCCATGGCCAGAGAGAATGCCACACCGAGAAACGCAGCCGAGTCAGCCTGTTCTTCATTGGCGCCACGGAATACCACCTTGATCGATTCATCTATATCCTGGGTTTGCAACCAGGCCGCTATAGCTGTGGTCTGCTTATCCGATAGATAGCCGTCTTCGGTATTGGCCAAGATAAATACTGTCTCAAGCATATCTATGCGCTGTATAGCATCGACTCGGGGCCTGGGAACACGCTTACTGAAACTGCTAATCGGTACCGGACCAGCCTGAGTATTGACGCGCAGCTCATCCAGCGCAGCAAGCCGACGATTTTTCTCTGGATAGCGCAAGCGGATCTCAACTTCATCATCGGCGTCGTCGGGGCGGAATTCACCCAGCCTTACGCCATTGGTGACCATTTGCACCATCTGTCCAATATTCGCAACATTGACCCCGAGCATCGCCGCATGGGGGCGATCGACTATCATTTCCCACTCAATACCTGCAAGCGGCAGAGTATCTTCAATGTCACGCAGGCCTTCGATATTGAGTTTTATCCAGTCGCGAATCTCAGCGGTGGTCTGGTACATCAGCTCGCGGTCAGTGGACGAGATCTGAATCTGAATATCCTTGCCCACCGGTGGCCCAGCTTCAACTTCCTTACCCGTGACATAGATGCCGGGCATATTAGCGGTGCTCTGACGAATCTCGGCGAAAATTTCAAGACTGCCGCGCTCGCGCAGACCCCGTGGGTAGAGTTCCACCAGAAACGAACTGATTTTGTCGCGGCTGGAATCTCGTTCAAGGGTTAGTGAATTGCCCTCACTAAAGCCATAGAGCTGCTGAATGCCAGGAATGGTATTGATACGCTGCTCAACTTCAGCGGTAATTTTGCGCTGCTCTTCGATGGAAAGATTACCCTGAGCGCGCACATTGACTACGCCGTAACGATTTTCAATATCAGCGAAAAATGCCTGGCCAGCACCAAACTTGCCATAGCCATAAAATATCGATAACAGAAAAAATATTGCTATCACAGAGGCTATTGCCGGACGCGCAATAATCGGTTTCAGCAACTTCAAATAAAAATTCAACAGCGGCTGGAAGAGATTTTTTGCCGACTTTTCAGAGCCGTGATCTTCAGGAAGCTTTCTAGACTTGCCACGACGGCGGGAAATAACAATGCCTAGGGTAGGTGCAAAAATCAGTGCATAGGTAAGCGACCAAGCGAGCACCGCAAAAACCGTGATCGGCAGATAAGACATAAACTCGCCAGCGACCCCGGGCCAGAACAGTAGTGGCAAAAATGCAGCCAACGTAGTACCAGTCGAGGCGATGACCGGAATCGCCATACGCTGCACTGCGACCAGATAGGCCTCACGATTGGACAGGCCTTCAGAGGCCCGGGTGTTGGCGAACTCGACCACCACAATGGCGCCATCGATCAGCATTCCCAATGACAACAGCAGGCCGAACATGACCATAAAGTTAAAACTAAAGCCGAGCAGATAGATCACTATCATCGAACCCAGCAGACAGAATGGAATGCCAAAGCCAACCAGCAATCCAGAGCGCACACCCAGTGTTGCAACAACTAACACCAGTACTAGAGACATGGCGGTGAGAATATTACCCTGCAGCTCACTGACCATCGACTGAGCGTATTCAGAGCTATCGAAGATGTAATCTATACTGATATTTTGCGAAAACTGCCCTTCGTAACTCGCCACTGCGGCACGCACAGCGGCTACGGTTTCAATGGCATTGGCATTAAGTCGCTTACGCACATCAATGGCGATGGTTTTCTGACCATTGATGGTGCTAAAACCATCGGCATCTTTAAAGGTTCGACGCACATCGGCAACGTCACCCAGGGTAATCACGCCGTCAGCAGTAAAACGAATGGGAAGGCTGCGAATATCCTCTGTGGTTTCGATCAGCGCTGGCACCTTAATACCAAAGCGTCCCTCGGCTGTATCTATTTCACCGGCGGGGATCAGCAGGTTGTTGGCGCGCACCGAGCGCAGCATTTCGTCAGCAGTGATGTTGTACTGCTCGAGTTGGTAGGGGTCGAGGACAGCCTCAACCACCTCATCTCGATGACCGGAAATATCAGCTTTTAACACATCCGGAAGCATCTCAAGCTTACGCTGAAAGAACTTGGCGGTTCTGTAGAGCTCACGCTCGGAGACCTGCTCTCCTGAAAAAGTGATCACCACTGTAGGTTCCGGGCTGGGACTCAGCTCATTGACAATCGGTTCTTTGGTCTCTTGGGGAAACTTCGCCTTGGCGCGGTCGACCGACTCGCGCACCTCAGAGACCACCTTATCGATATCTTCGCTGATATCGAACTCCGCAATGATGTAAATGGCGCCTTCACGGGCAACGGCATTGATTTCTTCAAGACCATCCAGAGTCTTGAGTTCTTTTTCGATCGGGCGAATCAGCAACCGAGTGCCGTCCTCAGGGGAAATACCATCGTGCCTGACCATGATCATAACCAATGGCAGAGTGACGTTGGGGTTAACTTCCACTGGCAGAGCAATGCGAGCAATAGTGCCGGCAACTAATACCAACAGCATAATCGAGAGCGTTGCTCGAGCGTGATCGACAATCAGATTAAGAAATTTCATTTTTTACTATTCCTGTTACTGACTGCCAGAACTATTGGGAGCAGAGCCACTAAGAGCAGAGGTCACTGTATCCGAACTATCCCTGTAAGAAACTGAAACCTGCTCGGCTTCAGTGACGTAATTTTGCCCCACAGTTACCAGAGCCACTCGCTCGGGAAGTCCGGTCACCCAAACCCCATCGCTGCTCTCGCCGACATTGACCACAGACAGAGTGTTGATCACGCCCTGATCATCGACCGCGCGAACCACCAAGTGGCCGGCATCATCGAGCAGCACCAAACTGGAGGGAATATGATGTGCAGACATAGGCTCAGAGCCAATTTGCAGGCTTCCAGACATACCGGCTAAAAAGCGCAATTGCGGATTGGCAATCGTCGCTTCAACGCGGTAGCTGCGGGTAATTGGATTAGCCTGGCGAGAAAGATAGCTGATCTTGCCATTCAGCGTATCGCCATTGACAAGGGTTAATCGCGCATCTCGATCGAGGGAAATTTTGCCGATCTCTTGTTCCGTGATCACGGCAGAGACTTTTAAAGGGTTGAGTTCAACCACCTGAGCGCAGAGCTGTCCCGGCTGAATAAAATCTCCCACTTCCACGGGACGTCGCTCAACAACGCCATTGAACGGCGCCTTGATCGATAAGTTATTTAGGTCAAGGTTGCTGCGCTCGAGGGAAACCCGAGCGGATTCAAGTCGGGTTTTAGCCTGAGCAATGGCCAATTCTGACTGGTAGCCGGCCTGCTTCAGTTTTCGTGCACCCTGATATTCAATTGTGGCTTGTTTGAGACCAGCCTTGGCGTGCTGCAGGCGCAGCTGGCGGTCTTCCTGATCAATTTCACAGACTGTTGCGCCAGCTTCAACCAGGGCCCCCTCGGCTGCAGGCACAGCGACGATAAGACCTGCAATCTGAGCCTTCACATCCACCGATCGATTAGCTTCAGTTCGCCCGCGCAAGACCAATTGCGGCTCATAGGCCTGAATATCAAACCACTCAGCTTGCACATTGGTAAGTTTGGATTCGACTTTACTAGAATCATTCTCAGTTGCCGGAGAGGCAAATAGTCCAGAGACCAGCCACAGGCTGATTGCCAGGGCGATAATAAGTGATACGCGCACATTACTGTTCAAGGGTAGCCATCCAATTTTGCTTGTGATTGTTAACGCTCTGTCTACGGCAGATTCGACATCTCAGTTTACTTCGCTTTGCGCTTCGATGTTGAGAAAAATACAGCTTGGGCGGTTAATTCGACACTTTCAATGACTTCAAAAGCAGTGCGGTCGGTTGCGTTTTACACTTGAATTAGCCCTGATAATCTGGGGAATTGCCCGACATTTGCCGCCCTGAAATGTGATATTCACGACAAGTAACCACTCTTTAAAGTGTCACAGTTGGCAATTTGTATTTGCCTAGTTGAACTGCGCCCTGTCTTAGTGACAATGTGCGTCCAGTAGGTCGGTGATTAACTCACTGTGGCACACAAAAGGGACTTTGAAAATGTATATTCAAGACAGCAGTGCGGGTCAAGTAATAGGTAACAGGCTACTAAAAAGATTTATGCAATTGATGTTAGTTTCAGCAACAGCATTAAGGCCTTTACTAAGAGGGCTGCAAATAATCATTGGGCTAACGCTAGCATCAACCGCAGCGGCACAAACTGATCTGCTAATGAATGGCAGTAGTGTTTACTCAGACTTAGGCAGAGACCAGTTCGCCGCGGCACTCTATTTAGAGACAAGGCAGAACAACGGCGACATCGCTCATTCAATGCAAGGTGCAAAGCGCATGGAAGTGCGGGTGTTAAACAATTACTCCAAACGCCGTTGGTTCAATCTGTGGATGCAAAGCATTTCAATCAACAATAGCCGGGAAAGCTTCTCTCAGTCGGCACAAGACCTGATCAGCCTGATGCAGGCAGCAAAGTCAGCACCGCAAAAGGGTGATTTTATCGAGTATCTGTCGAGCCCTGACCGGGGCACTTCAATGCGCTTTAATGGCACCCAGCTGATCACAGGTTTGCCAAACGAAGTATTTGGCCTGTTGCTACATACATGGATCGGTGCCATACCGCCCACTACCAGTTTCAAAGACGAGATTCTCGGCAATCAGCGCAACCTGCAGGCAAATGAGTTACTCGAAACGATTACCACAGACCCACAGCGAATTGCCCTGGTTGAGTCCTGGATGGAGCCGCCAAAACCCGTAGCTGTAGCAAAAGTAACGAAACAGCCGGCCGTTAATAACAATACAAAAGCCAAAGCGATAGCAGCCCTTACACCAAAAGCAAGTCCCGAGCCCACTGTCGTTAAACTCTCAGCACCAGCAACTTCGGCAGTAGCAACAACCGTCGCAGCAGTAACGGCCACTGAACTACCTGCCGCTATAGCAGAAACCACAGTAGAAAAACCCTTATTAAAAGACAGTAGCCCCAGTATCTCAGATACGTCAGCAGAGGCTGCTACAGCCACGTTAACGGCTGCCAACAGCGACAGCGAAGACGATATAGACTTCAGTGTTGCCGAGGCATTAGCGATACGCGATTACACACCGCGCGTAGTGCAGGCGATTTATAAGAAGATCAGCTACCCGAGTCGAGCAATTGATCGAGGTTATGAAGGAACTGTGCGGATGAGTATTATCGTGAGTAAAAACGGCGCCCTTGAACAGGTCACAGTAGCTCAGAAAAGCCGACATTCGCTTCTCAACAAAGCGGCTATCAAAGCCACTGAGCGCGCAGCGCCGTTCCCAGAACTGCCAACGGCTCTGAATACCGATCAGTTCGAAATCACCGTCCCCATAACCTTTAAGCTGAAGTGATCAACCCGGCGGCACAGTTCTACTGTGTCGTCAGTCAGTCTTATGATGCGACTGGCCAATTTTCCAGCAAGTGGCTATAATCCCCCAATGTCAAATTCAACCCTTTTCTCGGCACTATCACGGATTTAAAATCATGAGCTACAAAGACATCCCACCAGGCAACGATCTACCCAATGATATTAATGTAATTATCGAGATTCCAGCGAATCACGATCCGATCAAATATGAAGTAGACAAAGACAGTGATGCGATTTTTGTCGACCGCTTTGTGGCTACTCCTATGTTCTACCCAGCCAACTACGGCTATGTGCCGCAGACTCTTTCTGAAGATGGCGATCCACTGGACGTATTGGTTGTATCCCCCTACCCAGTAGTACCTGGTGCTGTAATCCGCAGCCGGGTTGTCGGCGTTCTCAATATGAGCGACGAATCTGGCGTCGATGCCAAGCTTCTCGCCGTGCCACACACCAAGCTGACCAAGCTCTATGACCATGTTCAAGAGATTGGTGATTTACCTGAGCTGCTGCTTAAGCAGATCGTCCACTACTTTGAAAACTACAAGGCACTGGAGCCAGGCAAGTGGGTTAAGGTAGATGGCTGGGACAATGCTGAAGCGGGCCGTGCTGAAATTATGGCATCTCGCGAGCGCTATCTGGCTGAGTAATTTCGTCGCCTTAGCTCTGTTGCAGGTTTACAAGAAGCCCGCAAACAAAAAAAACCCGGCATCTAGATGCCGGGTTTTTTTATG
>Ga0302130_1000703_pt1 | contig 19881 bp, 14 predicted proteins | sample CB9_surface_MG_FD_203117 | JGI IMG/M metagenome (GOLD analysis project Ga0302130, IMG submission 203117) | Marine microbial communities from Western Arctic Ocean, Canada - CB9_surface | ecosystem: Environmental > Aquatic > Marine > Oceanic | place: Canada: Western Arctic Ocean | collected... | reverse complement strand
ATACCGAAACCGGCAAAACGAAAAAGGAACGATAGATGCACCGCGGCTCTGCAGAAACAACCTTATCAGTACCACACCTTACCACCTGGTGTGTATAATACTTAACATCATAGACTATACCGCCCGAGTTATACCGTATCCCTCTATTCCCAATCCTACTTGTTCGCATTCGCGATTCTATCTTTTCATTCTTTCGGTATATCTTTCCCTCCCGTCACCAGCTCGACGAGCAGCCCTACGCCGAACCCGGTTCCCCTTCCGCTGCTTTTCGACGTGGACGGGCCCGCGATGTCCACGTGGAGCCAGCGCTTGTCCGCGTTTCCTTGAAATTCAAGCGCCAAGTGGTTCCCAATAAACTGCGCCGCGCAACTGGCTTGCGCGTTGGAGCGGTCTGAAACCGAGTTTTTCATATCCGCGACGACGCTGGAAAACTCGCTCGTGAAAATCTCGGGGGCGTACGGAAGCGGGTGGCACAGGTCGCCCGATACCTATTGGAAAAAAAAGTGTCAGTCGCGAGTGGCACCAAGTAGCCTGTATGGGCAAACAGCGCACTTGTGATGTATGTATCAGTTGCAAGTACTGGTAAATGTTACGGCCGTAGTGTACTCGACCAGGGACTTGAAACAGTCGGGTGGATTTGGTGAAAGCCCCGAGGCCGTACCTTTCCCGCGCGTACACACTCCGTCTCCATCGTTTCCGAGTCGCTCACGATGCCGGCGAAAAACCGGCCGGTGGCGACCATCTGCGCCCCTGTCAACGTCGCGATATCGATGATGTCGTCCACGGCACCGAGCTCGCCGCCGCTGGCGAAGGCGACGCCGTCCGCAAGCACCAAGCGTCCCTCCGCGTCCGTGTTATTTATTTCCATGGACAGCCCGCTCTTGCCGATGAGCACGTCGTCCGGCCTGAAGGACGACGCGCCGAGCGCGTTCTCCGCGATGCACAGCACTGCGTGCAGATCGCCCCCGCCCCGGATTTCACCGGTTTGGTCCAGCTCCACAAGCGCCCGGAACGACCCCAACACCGCCGCGGCGCCGCCCAAATCGGTTTTCATCCCAACCATCCCCGCCCCCCCCTTGATTTGCAGCCCACCCGTGTCGAAGGTGATGCCCTTGCCAACAAGCGCGGTGCTTCGCCCGACCGTACCGCTTCCTTTTCCTTTGTGCGTCAACACCACCAGCGCGGGCTCGCGTCCGTCATTCGCGGCGGCCAAACCCACGCCGACTATGCCTCCAAAGCCTTGTGTTGCTAACTCCGTCATGCGCAAAATTTGAACACCGACAACCGCGTCCGGGTTGTTACGGTTCAAAACAGCCGCAGTGTTGACCGCCTCCCTGACCAGCGCGCTTGGGTCCATTTGCGCGGGAGGCGTGTCCACGATTCTCTGCGCAAAACGCACGCCTCGCGCCACGGAGACGGCGCGCGCGAGCGCTTCAGGTGACAGTTCGGTTTCGCCATCGGAAACGACTAAACACACGCGCACGTCGCCCCTCGCCGCGATGAAGGTTTCTTTTGAGTTGCCAGAGTTACCATTTTTACTGTCACCATTCCCTCCCTCGGCTCCTCCCTTCGCGCCTCCCTTCGCGGTGTACGTCGGGAACGCCCTCGCGACCGCACTGGCGACCGCGGGCGCTTCGGAAACGTGGGACAAGCAACACACGATCCCGACCGACTTACCAAAACTCGGCGGTTTCGCAAACGACGAAAGTTCCGAAAACAAAGCGTGCGACCCCGACGGCGCGTTGTGCCTGGACAGCTTTGACGTTTCCGGTAACACCACGACGGTTACTTCGGTTGTTACCGGGGCGTTTTCGTCGTCACCCTTGTCGCTTTCGTTTGAAATAATCAAACTCGTGCGTGACGCCCCGCCGGTTCCGCTTTTCATGTCGCGTAAAAGCGCCTTGATTGTTGGTTGTAAATGGGCGGGGACTTGCCCGAACCCGGTTTCATCCAGAATCGCGGCTCGTTTGCCGACCACGATCACTTTGTTTGCGGTGAAAACCCGGGAGGGACTTGAAGAGAAGTCGACGGGGCAGGAGGCTTCCCACGCCTCGTCCGTTGTGGGGGTCCGGACCGTGGGCGCCGTCGTAGGGGACGACGCGTGCGAAACGAGATTTCGCGAACCAAAGGGGCGTCCGAAATTTGCACGACGCGCGGCGACCGCGGGTACCGCGCGCGTGCGTGGCCGGCGAGAGCTACTGAGGGGTTGTGGTGTCGTGCGTGTGGCCAACGCCATCAGCACGAGACCCATCGGGGACCGAAACCGGGAAAGTCACACCCACAAGGCGAGGCCAGGTGTGTGAAAGACGGGTAACTCTAAAGATAACAACCTCCTTTTGACAACAGAAAGATGCCGTCAGATGGCCACGCGCGGCTGCGATTCAAACTCTGCGTATTACAAGTGGTGCTCCTAAAACCCGTCCCAAACTAGAAGTTCATGGTCATGTCATCGTTCAAACCGAGCATGGTTTCTATTGTGAACTTGAAGAACTTGAACCCGAAGAACCCGCCGCCGAGCACGAGCGCCGCGGTTTGCGGCTTTTTTAAAAGATTAACCACCGGCCTGCCGAACATAAACACGAACCCAACCATGATCGAAATCGAAAAGCGCGCGTACTTCACCATGTTCGCCCAGAAAGGAATCTCGCTGCCGGCTACGGAAAACAGCTCGTGCTGGCTGTTGCTGCTGGTGATGCTGTCTAGGTTGTTCAACGTGTCGTAGTTGTTCAATCCATCCGCTCCATCCATTGTCGCCGCGAGTGTTGGATCCGCCGCGAAGAACGCCAACGTAAACGCGGCGAACAGCGCACACGCGGTGACCTCGCGCGTTGACATCGCGAGCGCGAGGGTTGTGGCGGCGGTGTGTTTGTGTTTGGTGGTTTCCAGGGAACCGAATGACCTTCCGTGAACGGCGTTAGAGTCGTTCAAGGCGCGCGTCTGCACCGCGCCGCGTCTCACCGCCGCGGTACATCCTCCAACCCCGAGGCTTCGTTTATTGGCGATACGCGGGACGACGACTTGCGTGGCGGTCGCGGCGGCGGGTTTCGTGGGAACGCGCGTCCTTAGGGTGGCGCGCGCCACTAGGGCGGGTGCGACGAGCGAGGAGGTCGCCATCGTGACGAACGGGCGAGGCGCGAGCAGGCTGTGGCTCCAGACGATCTCCACGTCTGACGACGATAGCAAGCAACGTCACGTTTCCAAAATTCTCGAAAGATCGCATCCAATGCTCCTTTCAACAGGCATGTCTCGTGGGTCAGGCTTGCGGTCAGTCTCAAGCCGACAAGGGAATATTCCTGTCAACCGCCACGGTTTGATCGGAGTTGCTAGATTGCGCCCTTCGCGAATGAACAACACGCTGCGCGGAAACATCCACGGCGCCACACCCCACCCCGGCCTCGTAAGGTCGCGGGTGTTCGCGTGGTACCCTACCTCGACGTGTCGCACGTGCGACTCGAAAAACGCGCGAGTTTCGGTAGCCGCGGGGGGTTCGCGGCGACGTACGTACGCGCGAGGGTACGACTGCAGTCGACTTGCCGAGGCGTCCCCGCTGACGCGGATAAGCGCCTTTGGAATCAGAGGGACCAGGGCGTACCACCCCTCGGGTTTGAGGTTCTGTCCGTACAGGCTCCGTGCTCTGTCCGTAGTGGGTGTGCACTGCCTGTAAGCCTGCTACGGCGCGAACCGCGATGGCGCACGCTGGCGCGTCGGCGTGTAGACGCGCGCTGACCCGAACTCGGCCGGGACGAAACGGGTGGGCGGATTTAGCGAGTGCAGAAAGTGTGATGTGTTCCACAAGTGCGGAAGGTACCCTTCAGCAGCTACCAGACGGGACACAACACATACGCCGGGAAGCATCTCCGCACACAGCTGTGCGTCGCACACACCGCTTTCCCGTGACTAACAACCCATACGATAAGTGGGGTGGGGGCGTGAAGAACAACTACTCGTCGCCGCGAGCATACACGAGCACCACTCTGGCGGATAAGTTCCCGAAAGCGTTGGTGGACGACATTTACCGGTCCTCGTTTAAGAACCAAACCGGCGTCTCTTTAAAGTACATGATGGATTTCGGGAGCCAGCCCATTCACCGGCAGCTCATGGTCAGCGCGCAGTTTCTTCACAAAGAGCTCCCCGTACGGCTGGCGCACCGCGTGGCCGAGTTAGAGAACCTGCCGCTTGGTTTGAGTTCGAAACAACAGGTCCGACAAGTAAGAGACTGGTACGTCGAGTCCTACGACGAGATGAAATCCTTCCCCCCTATCGAAACAGTGGAGGACGAGCAGAAGTTCACTCACATGATCGAGAACGTGATGAACAAGCACGCGAACGTGGTGCCTATGATCGCGCGCGGTGTTCTGGAGCTGAAGATGGAGCTGGCGCAGAAAAACGGGTCGTCCGTGAAAAATCTAGAGAAAACCCTGGGGCACGACCTTCCCGAGATTTCCCAGTTTCTGGATGGGTTTTACATGAGCCGTATTGGTATTCGGATGCTAATCGGACAGCACGTCGCGCTGAAGAACGTGGACGCGACGCAAAAAGACCACATCGGGTTGATTTGTACTAAAATGTCCCCGCGAGACGTCGTGGCGGACGCGATTGAAGACGCGCGCGCCATCTGCATGCGCCAATACGGCGACGCCCCCGAGGTTGAGGTTTTCGGAGGCGAGAACTTCACGTTCGCGTACGTCCCAGGGCACCTGCATCAGATGCTCTTCGAGCTCGTGAAGAACTCGTTAAGGGCGGTGAGTGATAAGTACGCGGAGAGCCTGGACAACCCGCCCCCCATCCGCGTGGTCATCGCGGAGGGCGCGGAGGACGTTACTATCAAGATCAGCGACGAAGGCGGCGGGATTCGAAGAAGCGGCTTGGCGCGGATCTGGACCTACCTGTACACCACCGCGGACTCGCCGTTGCTGGACATGGACGGCGACACCGCGATGGTACAAGGCGGGCCGGTGGTGTTAGCTGGTTATGGGTACGGCCTGCCGTTGTCGCGTTTGTACGCCAGGTATTTCGGCGGGGACCTGCAAGTCATCTCCATGGACGGGTACGGAACGGACGCGTATTTGCACTTAAATCGCCTGGGGAACGTCCAGGAACCGCTGCCGTGAGAGGCGAGACGTACACGAGGGCGAGACTTCTTTGTTCAGTTTTTTTTTAACAAACAACGAGTTCAGTACTAATGCGCACTAAACCCTACCTCCTACACCCTGAACCCTAAACGGATATATCCTCACTCACGAAAGTCACGCGCTGGCGAAGGTCGGCACGTGCGCAACGGGCACCGCCGCGGCGGGGCACGCAAGCGCGCCTGCTTTTTCGTAGTCGCCTCGTTTCTCGGCGCTCGCGGCGTCGAGGCCCGTTTTTATAAACGCCTCCGCCATCGCGGTCCGGGTTTGGTCAAACCTACTGGCGGCGGCGTCTTGCGGTGACAAAAACGAGTGCACCGTCCTCGCGGCTTCCCCGAAATCGCCCCGCAACATCGCGCCCACCCCAGCGAATCGGTCGCCGACCAAGGCGCCCACTCCGATTCCGTCGCCGCAGGCCGGGCCTTTCGGCCGGCCCCGGCCCCGGCCCGTCATTTTGCCGACACCGCCGGGCGTGCCGTCCCCGTCCCCATCCTCCTCTTTGTTGTTTGGCGAGGGCAAAAGCAACGCCTTGAACGCCTTTTCCCCAATTGCCACGGCGCGCAGTTCCGTGGCGGCTCGGAGGGACGCGTCCACGCCCCTGGATTCCGCGGCCAACGCCTTGTCCAGGTCCTTCAACAACCCCCGCTCTTCGCAAATCACGGTCACGCCCGATTGCGCCACGGCGCGCTCGGTTTCCTGCTTCACCTTTTGAAGCCGGCGGCGGCTTCTTCGTAGCGCCGCGGCTCGGCCTTTCAAATCCGCAACCACCAGGTCCATCCACCGGAAGCAGTGTTTCAAAACAACACCAGGGGCGGCGGTTTCCGCTAACCGCGACCCCGCCGCTGTCAGCGCGGATTGCGACGGTGTACCGTTTTGAAACGCCGGGTTCGAAACCGTCCCTTCGTGTCCGTGTTTCGCACTGACTCCGGGCCGTCGTGTGTCCTTCCCGGACACATCGGACTTAGGGAAGGACCCGGTTGCGGCCCCGGGTGCGTTTTCTGTTTTGAATTCAACGCCTCCGCCGGGCGCGACGCTTCGTTTGCGCCGACTGCCTTCGCCCCATCCCTTGATGTTCTCGGCGCCGCGCTCCACCCGGGCTTTGGTGGTTTTGGGTTGTTTGAACCCGCCCGCCATCTCGAAGTCCGCTCGAAACGGGCTCCCCGTGGACGCCGCCAAAAGAAGCGCCAGCCCCGCGAGCCCGCCTGAGTTGTCCGGCGCGGACAACATCTCGGCGGCCTCTTCTATGGCTCTGTTCGCGACAGAATGAGGCACCGGGGATTGACCAAGAAGCGCCGCGGCGGACGGTGACGAAAGCGCGGCGAGCGCCACGGCGCTCACGCCGGTATCCGCGGAACAGACTTGGTGGTACCCGTGTATCCGGGACGCGGCAGGCCAGCCCGGGTCCGCGTGCTTTCCCGAGCGCCCCGGCACGGGCGCGGCGGATGCAACGAGTTTATCGCCGTTGCCGGGTTTCTTGGCTTTGACCGCCACGACGCGCGCGCGTTTCGCGGGGGGCGGGCTTTGGTAGCGATCGGGGAGCTTCGCCTTGCGCTTCAAGCGACCGGCATCCGATGAAACCGCGGCCGGCGGCGCGACTGGGGTGGCGATGGCGGACATGGCGGTCGTACCACAGCGGGGAGATTGGACCACCCGAGGAGAGATCTGAATCCAACAACGGGGACTCCAAAACGTGGAACACTGAGCTCGAGAGGAACACGGCGTGCGGGTCAAGCGAGCCTACTGGACGACGACGGTGTCTCCGGAGAACCCTGGACGCGTGTGCGACGACGGCGCTTGGACGGCGCGGCACGGAGGCGCGCGTGCGTCGGGATGTGGCCATCGCTCTTTGCTCGAATTCGAAGTGTTTTTCAAACTGTCAACAGGTTTTTTGAAGTCACACTCATCAACGGCTCCCCAAGTCCGTTGTTTGGATGTTTGGCCCACGTGAGATGAGAGACTGTTTCGCCTCGGCGAGCGCGCGTTTCGCCCTCACTGTGGAGCGCGTCGGCGACAGGTCGCGCACATCGCGAACGACGCCGCGTTCGACCCGCGGTCGTACCTGGCTCGGTCGAGTAGACGCTCTCGGGAACAACGAGATTTTGGCCATCTCGCCACACCACATATTCTGCGTATCTCTGCTGCAATGGCCCCGAAAGTCCCTCCCATGCGCGTTCAAACGGACGAGCTCGAGCACGCCGTGGCGTTTTTGAAAAACCGCGACGGCCTTGACAAGTCCTTGAAACTCATGCGGTACGCCGCGATGCTCGTGGCGTTCGGGTTTGATGCCGGGGGCACGACGGGGGGCAAGCTTCGTAAAATAGACGAGAGCACCGCGGTTGCGAGAAAATTCCTGCGCCTGGGGAAGTTTCTGCAGTTCGTAAGACCGGTGCGGACGCTTTTAAAGGAAAAACAAACCCTAGCCTCGGGCGACAACGTCTGCGTCGCGCGGCTGGTGTCCGTGATTGACGACAAAAACACCGAAACCGCAACTGCCGTGACGCAATACGCGCGCCACATCAACAACCTGGCGCTTGGAAGCGCTGGGGCGAGTCTATTGTATTATTTCCTGGAGCAAGTCGTGTGGAGCGCCAAGGTGGGTTTGATTCGGAGTCAAAGGACGAAAAAAAAAGTCGCGGCGGTTTCAAACGTAAGCGAACTCGCGACGTACGTCTTTTCCCTGCAAATCGCGTGGCGGAACTTGCGTGACGCACACGATGACGTCTCCGCGGCGGAAAAGGCGCTTCGGGAGCACAAGAAAAATGACGGCGGCGAGCCGGATGACGACGAGCACGACGAAGACGACGAGCAAGAATCCGACTCCCACGTTCCCTTCGCCCGACGTTCCGTCGCGTTGATCGGCGATTCCGAGCGTTTCCTACGGACCAGTACCACCGGGAGCCCTTTGAAAAACGCGTCACAACGCGCGGTGAGTTTTCTGAAAAGAATCGGACGGTTCGAAACGAAATCGCCGGCGACGAGTTTGGAAAGCCTCGTTGACGCCGTTGTGCGCGCGAAGGCGAAACGGACGCTGGCGATCGCCGTTTTCGCCGCCGAAGCCGCCGACGCGACCGCGTGCGTCGGCGAAGTGCTCGGCGGCGAACGCAACCCGTTGCGACAACGGAAACTCGTAGCCGGTTTAGGGCTGGTGTCAGCCGCGTGCGGGGTGTACGAAAAGTGGGTAGGCACGAGTTGGTAGAGGTATTCGGGGTGGAGTTATTTATAGTTTAGCATGCAAAGACAATACCGTGTACTTACTGTCAGACATTCGAGTTAGAGTTAGATATACGCATGCAAAGACAATTAACTTGTACTTACTGTCGACTGTTACTAGTATAGGATAGTGTACGCCAAACCAACGGTACGCGTGATTTTATATTTATATCCTCCCTCCGTACGCGTCGAGTCCGCGGATACGTCCCTCCGTATTACTTGCCCTTCACCAGCATCTTAAACGCGGTTCCCGCTTTGAACTTGGGCGCTTCGGTGGCTGGGATTTGAATCGCCGCGCCCGTCTGCGGGTTCACGCCGTTCCGCGCCGCGCGCGACGTTTTTTCAAACGTCCCGAACCCCTGGAACGTCACGCGCTCGCCTGATTGGGAACGAAAAAAGTCAGTCTCGAGTGGCACCAAGTGGTCTTTATGGGCAAACAGTGCACTTGGAGTGTATGTAGTATACATCCTTTTCATGACCAATGTACTCAAACAGTCAAAGAGGGGCGGTAAACAGTCGTCCGGGATTTGGTGAAACACAACGCGTACCGGACGCGACCGCCGCGGAAACGCCTTCCAGCAACGCTTTGTACGCCACTTCCGCTTGCTTTCCGGAAACCCCCGCCGCGTCCTTGATCAAGTCGATGGCCCACGCCTTGCCCAGCGCGCTGGGGGGCTTGGTGGCGAACCCGCGAGTCCCCTGGGAGGCGCGCGCGACGCGGACGCGAAGGGCGGAGAACATTTGCTTTTTGTGTGCGAGCCTGTTAGCCTTGTGCCGAGAAAACAAGGACGATTGTTTTTAGTGGATGAAGCGAAGCATGACGACGCGTCAACACGGGTGGAACAGAGAGGTGAAACAGGGGTCGAGGGGTGGTCAGTGAGTGATGTAACGTTGGTGGTGCGTGTGGCACGTCTCCGAGGGACATTCCGTGAAACGTCGAGTGTTGCGCAAACCCTGCTCGCCGCGAGGCTCGCGATCGACGATCACGGACGGATGCTCGTGTTTTTGGCGCGCAAACTCGCGAGCCGGCCTTCGGCAAGGGACACCCCTTGGTGGCGACCCCACGCCGGACCGCGCGGGGAAACGCGAAGACAAGACGTCGGCGACGATGCGTAGCGCATTTGGAGCGCGAGGAAACGCACCTGGGAAGCTGCAGAGCGTCCGAAGAAGTGCGAGCGTTGGCATCGAACGCTCCCATAAAAAGCGACAAGGCTCGCCATTTGTATGAGCAATTAGTCACGTGTTTCTGACTTTCACTCTACGGAAATTCTTCGATTTGCATCGCTGCAATTTTAGGACCCCGGGGCGTGCCTCGGCGCACTTCCCCGAGGCGCACCGAGTAGGCGACACGGGTGTCACCGCCTTCCGGACCGTTCACGCCAGGCGTGGACTCCACCGGCGCGTCAGCGACGCAGGACGGGAGTTATCGCTACCGTTCGAGAATCTAATTTATGGCGACACGCGCGTGCTGTAGCTTCGCGGCGCCTAGTGACGCGCGAGGTGTCCGCGCGCAACGGGTCGCGACAACCAAAGAGCCTCGGCTTCCCCGTCCCTTACCCGGGCCGGTTAGCATGCGTCTCGCCGCGCGCGCGCTTGTGAGCCGGCTGGCGCCCCTGGGCGGCGCCGACGCATTGGCGCGTGTCGGCGGCAACGCGTGCCGGAGCAGGGCGCCGGTTGTCAGCGCCACCGATCATCGGTCGTTCGGGGCGAAGTCCGCTGGCGCGGATGAGATTAACTCAAGATTAACTCAAGGGACTGGTACGACGTTTGTACACCGGGAGCCTCCCGATGCGCTCCGCACCTCACGTGGCGACACAGACGCGCTGGATGCGCGAAGAGCCTCGGCTTCTTCCGCAGTGTCCGCGTCGCAGCGCCAATGGACATCGGCGCCAACGTCGGCGACGTCCGCGCCGCGCGCGCCTATTCCAGCGCCCGCGGACGGACCTCGCGGCCCGTCCTTCGAGCTCTGGGGCCCGGATGAAACGAGCTCTGGGTCTGGGGCCGGCGCGGGTGCGGCTGGCGCAGTGGCGGGTATCCCACCTAGAGGTAGAACTCCATCGCGCATTGAGTCTCCTAGTTTCGTCACCCTGCGCGGCGAAATCAATCGGGTCACGTTTCACAACGCGGACAACTTCTACACCGTCGCGCGCGTGAGGGTGGCGGTGTCCGATGTGTCGCTGCTGCCGATCGGCGCCACCGCGACACCGGCTGGGCCGGAAGGCACGAAGTACAACAAGTACAAGAAAAGGGCGAAAGGCAAAGGAAAGGGGAAGGGGGATACCGAAAAAGTAGTCACCGTGGTTGGCCACATTCCCGGCGCCGCGGAGGGTGCGTGCCTTGAGATGACCGGGGATTGGCGGGACGTGGAGAAGTGGGGCACGCAGTTCGTTTTGAACGCGACGCCGAAGGAAATCGTGCCAACGGACGAGGAGAGCATGTTGCGGTACCTAGCGGGCGGGGTGCTTCCCGGGGTGGGGAAGGCGACGGCGGAGAAACTCGTGGCGCATTTCGGCGCGGCCGTTTTCGAAACCCTGGACTCGCGAGACGCCGAACGAAAATTGAAACAGTGCCCCGGAATCGGCGAGAAAACCGCGGAGAAACTTGCGCGGAGCTGGCAATTCAGCCGCGGTCGACGGGACGCGTGTTTGTTTCTGGAACAGCACGGCGTCGAAGCAGGGCTGGCGCAAAGGGTCGCCGCTTGTTACGGCGCGCAGACGGAGCAAAAAGTCACGGAGGATCCCTTCAACGCCCTTTCGGGAATCCCAGGCGCGACCTTCCACCGGTGCGACGCCCTCGCGGCGAGGCTGGGGAAAGCCCCTGACGCGGAGCCGAGGCTCGCCGCAGCAATGCTACGGGTGCTGCACCTGGAAGCCACACGGGAAGGCCACGTGTTTGTCAATTGGGGTGTGTTAACCGAGGGGGTGGCGAAGCTGGTGGGGCCGAAGCAAGCGGCGGGTTTGCGCGGAGGCGCGCTGGAAGCGGCGGCGGACTTGCTTCTAAAAAGGGGAAACATCGCCGTGGCGAGGAACCGCAAGGTAACGCAGCAGGGGCGGCTAGCGGACGACAGTGGCGGTACCTTGGACGACACCACGGAAGAGGAAGAAACGGAAACGTTCGCGCCCACCGCATTTGCCGGCGCCAAAACCGCGGATTCTTTGTCGAACCGAGTTTCGTTTTGGAACTCATCCGTCGTCGCCGCCGCGGCGCTTCACGACGCGGAAGCCTCTGTGGCGCTGGACATCGCGCTTCGCCTGCAAAAACCGAAAAGAGACCCCGACGTGCCACGCGTAAGGAGGTGGCTCCAAGCCGCGGCCACGAAAGAGGGCTGGCGTTTGTTATCGCCGGCGCAAGAAGCGTTTCTCGATTTGGCGCTGCGGGAACCGATTTCCGTGCTAACGGGCGGACCCGGGACGGGCAAGACCTTCGCGACGCACATCGCGGTGCGTTTGTGGAGGGCAATGGGCAAGAATGTGTTGATGTGCGCCCCCACGGGCAGAGCCGCGCAACGGCTGGCGGAAATCGCCAGCGCGGGCCGAAACATGAGCGCCCCCGTACAGAGCTCCACGATTCACCGTTTACTGGAATACGGAGGCGGCGCCAGAGCTAACAACAACGACGACCGAGACGGCCACGACACACACCAAAACAGCGAGTCCCACGACGAACTGACGTACAAAGACAAGTTCGCGCGTAACGCCCAGAACCCCCTCGATGCGGATATCGTGGTGGTGGATGAATCGTCCATGCTGGACCTGCCCCTGTGCGCGGCGCTATTGGACGCGATTAAACAAAACGCGCAGGTAAGTTCTGTTTTTTTCGGTCGAAGGACAACTGTTTGCCTGTACTACTACCTACTCGACCTACAGTACTACCCCGACTTCGAACCGACGACCTCCACGACACTCGTAGTCCGACTAACCACTCTGACTTTACCCTGAATGTTTGCCCCTATCACTTTTACTCTACGCGCAGGTCGTGTTTGTGGGCGACGCCGACCAGCTTCCGAGCGTCGGGCCCGGTAGCGTGCTTCGCGATATTCTCGCGTCAGGCGCGGTACCCGCGGTGCAGCTGATTGACGTGTTCCGGCAAGCGGAACAGAGCGGGATCATTCGAGCCGCGCACGCCATAAACGCCGGGCTTTTGCCCGAGATCCCGCGGAAACGGTGGGACCCGCTTTCCTGGGGCCTGATTGACGAGCCCGAGACAAACGGTTTGGGTAGGAATGAAGTCTTTGGAACGGAAGCGTCGAGCGGTACTGGCGGTGACCACATAAACCCGTCCACGAAATCCTGGGCCACCGCGGACTGCGCGTGGATCACGTTAACCGACGACAGCCCCGCCGGGTACGAAGGCGCGCTGGAGCAGCTTTTCGCCGGCGCGTTTCCCGCGTTCGCCAAGCTGGACCCGCGATTTGACGTTCAAGTGTTGACTCCCTTCAGACGCGGCCCCGCGTCAACGTCGCAGCTGAATTCTTTTCTGCAAGCCAAACTCAACCCTCCCTCCGTGGGGAGGCTTGAAACCAAAGGGCCGTTCGACACCACGTTACGGGAAGGCGACCGCGTGTTACAACAGCGGAACGACTACACCAAAGAGGTGTTTAACGGCGATTTAGGCACGATCGTCGCGGTGGACGGAAACGGAACGGTGCGGGTGGTGTTTGGCGGGTCGGTTTCTGAGGCGAAGAAAAAGAACACGAAAACGAAAACTAAAGAAGAAGAAGAAAGCGATCCCATCCAGCGCGCGCTGGATTCCCTGGAGCACGGCGCACGGACAGTGACGTACACGAAAACCGAATTAAGAGACCTGATTCCCGCGTGGGCGCTCACCGTGCACAAAGCGCAGGGCTCGGAGTACCGAGCCGTGGTGCTTTGTTTAGCGGCGCACCACCGGCCTTTGCTGCGTCGGGAGCTCGTGTACACGGCGGTTTCGCGGGCGAAGGAAGCGCTGGTAGTGTTGGCGCCGCCGTTCGCGTTGCAAACAGCGGTTGGGTGTGTAGGCAATGACAGACGAGTCACTACTTTGGCGCGCAGGCTCAAGCCCTTAGCTCCGGTGGCGCCAAGCTGCCCGGCGACCGCCGCGATCGCGGCGGCGAAGGACGCCGCCGAACGAAGGGCCGAGCTGGCGCGTGAAGCGGAGGAGACGCTTTTGGAGGAATGAGTCAAGTAGGGGAAGTAAGTTTTTAGAGTTATTGTGGAGTTATTGCCTCTAAGTCAAGAGGGGAGGTCGGAATTCAATCAAAGGTCTCACTCACATCGCAGGTGTTTAATAAATTACCTCTAGCGGCCCTAATAAGGGCAGCCGTTCGCTATCGCCCAGTTTAACAGCTCGAGATGACCCCCACGTCTCGCTGCACTTGTCGTTCCTCTGTCCCACGGGCAGCCGTTCGCACGCGCCCACTGCAGCACCTCGAGGTGACCACCCTCCGCCGCAAACGCGCACGTCTGATCGTCTCACCACGGGCAGCCGTTCGCGCGCAACCACTTCAGCACCTCGAGATTCCCGGCCTCCGCCGCCGCGCGGCTCGTCCACTTGTCACACTTGCAGCCGTTCGCGCGTGCCCACTGCAGCACCTCAAGGTGTCCGCCCCTCGCCGCCTCCGAGCACGTATACTCGTCCCACGGGCAGCCGTTCGCGCGCAACCACTGCAGCACCTCGAGCTACCCGCCCCACGCCGCCTCCGAGCACGTTGACTTGTCCCAATCACAGCCGTTCGCGCGCGCCCACTGCAGCACCTCGAGATGGCCGCCCTCCGCCGCCCACGCGCACGTCGCTGCATCCCACGGGCAGCCGTTCGCGCGCGCCCACTGCAGCACCTCGAGGTGCCCGCCCTTCGCCGCACACGCGCACGTGCCTGTGCTCCACGGGCAGCCGTTCGCGCGCAACCACTGCAGCACCTCCAGGTGCCCGCCCATTGCCGCCCCCACGCACGTGTACACGTCCCACGGGCAGCCGACTGCGCGCAGCACCTTCAACTCTTCGAGCTGTCCGCTCCTCGCCGCTGCCTTACAAAGGTATTCTTCACGGGACAGGAGACCTCGCCGTTGCCGGCGCTGCAGCGCGCTTAAACATCCGAGTTCTACGGCACGACGTTCACAAAGCTCCAAAAACCGAAGCCCCGTCGCCGCCACCGTGTCGCGCATCGCGCGGCTCACCGCTGGCAGCCGTGCGAGATCTGCGGGGTCGTCGAAATTCTCAGATGTGAGAACGTGAGTGACGACGATGTCGTTGAGAAGGCCTGGGATGGCCTCGCCCGCGTTAGCCACGTGAGCATCGCGCTTTCTCTTCCGCATGCGAGTTTCCACACCGAGCGTCGCGGTGGAAGACATCGTGAAGGGTGTCGTGTGCGCGTCGTTGTGTTCGAGGCTTCCGAGAATCCCTCACAATTTTCCACCAGTAAAAATCAAAAGACGAACAGCGGGGGCGTTCTCTGCAACATACTCGTAACTATTCAACGACAAGTACTCGTAATGAATCAACAGACTGGTAACTACAGTATTCAACACACGCTTAATTCATCAACACACTCATGACGAATGAATCAACATACGTATTACGATGTATTTCAAACGCACCTACTCTTCTCGCTCGCTTACTCGTCTCCTGGGAAGCGCGGCGGTACCGCGTTTTACCACCGGGCGCCGTGTACTCCCCTGACTACTCAGTCACCACTTACCACCCCGACTGCCTTCCCTCCGCCTTCGCGCGGTCCCTCGCCGCGCGCGCGATTTCTTTCGCCTCGGCGGTAGACACGCGCTTCGGGGTTAACCGTTGCGGCAGCCGGATGCCGTTCGCGGACTGGAACCGCAGCACGCGGTTCATGAGCTCCACGCGGTCCGCGCCCGCGTATTTATCCACAACCTTGCCGTCCGCCATGAACACGAACGCGGGGACGCTTTCGACGCCCCACTCGCGCGCGATGTCTTTGGTGTCGGCGTTTTTGTCGATCGCCACGCGAGCCCACCGCGTGAACCCGGCGGTGTTCCGCGCTAAGGAAAGCACAGCCGGGAAGATGTGCAGACAGCCGGCAGGGGCGTCCTTGTCCACGCCGATATCCACGATCGCGAGTTGTTTGTCACACGGCACGTCAAGACCGGTGTCGAATCCCGCCGCGGCGGGTTGCGCCATTGAGCAGGATTCGATGAAATCCTTCAGGTCGCTTTTGCTCGCGATATCGGTCACCCAATCCGCGGTTTTTAAACCAGCCGCGCCCGCGCCGCCGTAGTACAAAACGCCCTCGGAAAGAGCCTCCTGCGCGCCAGCACCGGCGCCGACGTGCTGCCAAAGGAGCTCGCCGCTCTGTGAATGGTTTGTTGGAGGGAAAAAGTTAGTTGAGGTTGTTATTTTTTAGTGACACACGCGAAGAAACAATAGATCATCGCGACGAGACGAGATGAGATCATCATCGAGTTGAGGTTTACTTACCTTGTAGTACTGGTACGTGGGGTACTTGGTGACGCCAAGTGACTGGGCGATGTCCCTGGAGGCGCCTCCTTTCAGGACTTCGACCTTCAGGAAGCTGACATCCGTCGCGTCTCGCGCGATGCGGGAGAGCGATGAGGACAGCAAGCGACACGCTTCTTGGTTCGTCTCCGTACCCGTGCCCGCTGACCCACCGGCTTGCGCGGTGTAAAAGTCGTCGCTCATCACGCACTCCGCCTCCGATTCGATGGCGACCATCACCAGCCTATCACCCGCAAGGGAAAGCGCGGCTTCGAACTCGGACATCGTGGTGATCTCCTGCGTGCGATCAAACACGCGGGTGGTCTCCGCGGAGCGACGGGATTGCACGGAATCGTACTGCGCGGAGACGCGGAACTGCGTCGCAGCGCGCGCGCGCGTGCGCGTAGCGCCGGAAAGGGCGCGGCGGGCGACGGGAGTCGCCGTGAAGGCAGAGGCAGAAAGAGCGCTCATCGTGGAACAGGCGCACGGTGTGGCGTGGTGTGCCGAGGGGAGGGTGGGATCTCAATGGCACGTGGAAAGCAACCGAAAGCGCGATGATGATGATATTTTTTTGGAGGCTGACGGGGCAAATCGGAAGTGGGCGAGGGTTATAACTCCTCAAAATGGTCCATACATTCGCAATTCGCCCCTCGAAAAAATCCAAGCGGGCGAGGATTTGGCAATGTTTTGGTCGAGTCCGAGAAAGTCTACCTCAAAAGCCACGACTCCTTCTCTGGACGAGCAGTGGTAGCGCGCGCGGAGCGAACGATCAGTAGTGATGGGAGGTCAGAAGCGATGCTCGCACGGCAAGGAGAAATACTGGTGCGCGGTGTGCACCCCCTGCCCTCACGGGAAGGTGAAAGCCAGCTGCGCGGAGTGCACCCCCTGCCCTCACGGGAAGCTGAAACAGCACTGCGCGGCTTGCAACCCCTGCCCCCACGGGAAGCGGAAAGACAAGTGTGCGGACTGCAACCCCTGCCCCCACGGCAAGCTGAAAAGCAGCTGCGCGGTGTGCACCCCCTGCCCTCACGGGAAGGTGAAAGCCAGCTGCGCTGCGTGCAACCCCTGCCCCCACGGGAAGCGGAAAGACAGCTGCGCGGCTTGCAACCCCTGCCCTCACGGCAAGGTGAAGGGCAACTGCGTGCAGTGCACCCCCTGCCCTCACGGCAGGCTGAAGGGCAACTGCGTGCAGTGCACCCCCTGCCCTCACGGCAGGCTGAAGAGCCACTGCGCGGCGTGCAACCCATGCCCCCACGGGAAGCTGAAAAGCGACTGCGCGTCGTGCAACCCCTGCCCTCACGGGAAGCTGAAAAGCGACTGCGTGGACTGCAACCCTTGCCCTCACGGGAAGGTGAAAGCCAGCTGCGCTGCGTGCAACCCCTGCCCCCACGGGCAGCTGAAAAACTGCTGCGTGACGTGCAACCCCTGCCCTCACGGCAAACTGAAACGCAACTGCGCGGACTGCAACGGCTGCCCTCACGCTAAGGTGAAATACGACTGTGCGGCGTGTAAGTCAGCTCGCGCGGGTCACCCCGAGATCAAGCTCGAGCCCGAGATCAAGCAGGAGCCGTTCACGATTCGCGGCTACTTCGGCTTTGATGACAATTAGAGAAAGGAAGTGCATTCGAGAGACGGAGAGAGATACTGTATTGGAACGAGTCTCCCGTGGATAAATAAATACCTTCCCCGTGAACCTACAGGTCCTCGATTTTCTTCCCCGCCACGAACGCGATCACTTTCGGCACCGCGTCCTGCAGCGCCTTCGCCGCTGCGGCGAGGTTTTCCATGAACTCGTCGTGCGTGGTTTTGTCACCGTCCACGATGTCCGTGATCGCTTTCACCGCGATGAGCGGAATTCCGAACATCCGGGCGACGTGCGCGACGCCGGCGGCTTCCATCTCCTTGACGCTGGCGTCGTTTTTTTGCAAGTTTTCGTGGTCCACGGATGGGCAATCCAAGGAGTTCCCCGTGGAAACCACCCCTGTTTTGAACCCCAACGCGTCAGTCAAGTTGGGGCACCGTGCCGCGTCCACGGCGCCGATGCCGTACGTGTCGAAACCCGGGATCTGGATCCTGCGATCGTGGTTGCAGAACCTGGTGGCGAGGTACACGTCGCCCACCGAGCCCCCTTTCGCGGCGAACCCGCCCGCGGTGCCCGCGTTGATCAGAAGGTCAGGCCGCAACACGTGACACGCCTGGTACGCGGTGAGCGCCGCAGGGACGGTGCCGACGGAATCCACCCCGAAACCAAGCGCGGGGCCGTTGATGCACACGTGCACGGTCGTGTCCCCCACCAAGCCGGTGAACACCACCGCGGGAAGGGGACCCGCGAATGGGCTCTTCTCTTGTTTCTGCAACCCCAGGCGCTCGACAAGAGGCGCCGCTTCAGCCTCCATTGCGACGAGCACGGCGATGGTCTTGACACTCATCGCGCGGTGTTTTTGTTTACGCTGCTTGTAAAGCGATCGGAGGATCACGACTAACGACGCGAAGTGCGAAGCCAACTCGAGGACGTCGCGGCGCATATAACGTATGAGCGATCGATCGCGAATTACCCGCGGGGACGTTTCAGAGTTCGGTTTTGCAGTTTTGTATGAGAAATTTGGAGAACGAGGGAAACGAAACGAATCGTGTTCCATTTGGTATCTCCCACGTCACCACTCAACCCATTGCGAAACTTCGCACGCGTCAAGACTTTGGTAAGAGGACGCCACTGCTACGGCTTGAGTTTCGCGTTTGGTCTCGTGGGCACGCGGATACTGAAGTTGCGCAACTGTCTGTCTCTCTGTCAACGCAACCGAGAAGCTGCGTGAAAAAAATTCCGGAAAAACAGTCAGCAAAATTCGCAAGATTTTATTGTTGAACGCCTTTTTGTATGTCAATGGATGCATCCAAGGGAGACGCCACAACCGAACACCCGCCTCCGTTTCCACCGATACAAACCAACATCCAAGGTACGCGCCACGACGAGCCGTCGATCGTGACCCCGTTTCGACGCGTCCCCTGCTTCCCTCGCGCGCGCGATCGCCCCCGCGTTCCAAAAGGCGGTTACAACAATTACAGTTACCGAAGAAGAACACAGACAGTTATTTAGGAAAATCTTTCAACATGCGTCTGACCCTCACCCCCTTCCTCTGATCCCTCAGACGATGGCGCAGATGGTCGCCCCCAAGCAGGTGCACATGTCCGAACTCCCTCCCAGCGTTTGCGACCGCAAGTCCGAGCACGACGGCGCGACTCGCTTGATGAACCCGAACGTGATCGAAATCAAGTACAACGCCGAGATCAAGGATCCTGGCATGTGTTTCAAATGCATGGGAATCTGCGGGTGCTTCCCCCTCGTCGGCATCTGCGCCCCCGCGTGCTCGTTCTTCGACCCCGAGCGCTCGTACCTGTACCTGCGAGAAGGCTCCGTGGAGTCCAACAACACAATCAACAACTACATCGGCGACTGCTGCGGGTGCCCGGGGGACGATTTCGTACAAGTGAAGTACTTTGACCGGCCCCCGTACGCCATCGCCGGCTGCCTGTGCCCCACTGTTCCCAAGCTGGAAATCATGGACACGTCGTGCTACTTCTGCTGCTACAAGTGCGAAGGCACGAAGTACGTGGTGAACATGCCCAACGAGACGTACTGTTTGTGCTGCAGCAACCGCACGAACCGATGCAGCAGCTGGTGCGGTCTGTGCGGGCCCATCGCGGGCGTCCCCCTGTTCTACTCCACGTTCTACCCCCAGCCGGAGAACCCCGAGGCGTTCGTGGAGATGGCCAAGCACGTCGTCCCCAGGGCGCAGCACATGGACTAAAAACCCAATTGCGATGGCGTACGCGCGCGTACGACCCGGCGGTGAATTATTATGGGTATTATCGCGTTTTCTCCAAAAATCGATCGTCTCGGCAGAGTAGGGTAAGTAAGAGTACAAGTATGTTTAGTTACCCTAGGCAGAGGTTCTATGGCCGCTACGCGGCTGGTCTCGGTGAGACTTGTAAATATTAATACAGAGCAGGAGTCACTTAAACACTTAAACACTTAACCGCAAAGAGTCACGCCGACTCCGTCTCGGGAGCGGCTATTGTTTAGATATGCGCACGACCGCTACAA
>Ga0302130_1000691_pt1 | contig 20150 bp, 31 predicted proteins | sample CB9_surface_MG_FD_203117 | JGI IMG/M metagenome (GOLD analysis project Ga0302130, IMG submission 203117) | Marine microbial communities from Western Arctic Ocean, Canada - CB9_surface | ecosystem: Environmental > Aquatic > Marine > Oceanic | place: Canada: Western Arctic Ocean | collected... | reverse complement strand
CTAAGTTTGGCGATACGTCGATATACTTTGATGGCACTGGTGATTATGCGTATGTTTATCCAAAGTATTTTACTTTTGGCACTGGTGATTTTACCGTAGAGTTTCAGGTGTATTTTAATAGTACAGCTCTTCAGTCGATATTATCTTTTTTATCCGCAGACGATACTGTTGCCCCACACTTCTATTACCACAATTCTATAATCAATTTCTATGTTGGTGATGTAGGCGTTCCTATTGCAAGCGGCACAATAAACACGGGGCAGTGGTACCACGTAGCCCTTTCCCGTTCTGGGACTAGCTCCAAGTTGTTTATAGATGGGACACAAGCAGGTAATACGTACTCAGACTCTAATAACTACGTTGCAGGGCCGCTATCTTTAGGAACGTATAAGTGGCCTACGCCAAGTACCGCTTCTATGTTAAATGGCTACATCGACGAGGTGCGTATCTCCACAGGAGTAGCCCGTTACACCAGCAACTTCACCGCCCCAACAGAACCATTCTTAGATAGAGGAGAATAACCATGAAAATAGCAATCTTAGATGGCTCTACGGTAGGCGAGATAGCAGACCACAAGTCACTCTTTCCCAACATTAGCTTCCCCAAGTCTGGCCCAGATGTCACTTGGCTGGCGACTAACTCTTGTGCAGAGGTCGTAACCTTCTTGGCTTTCGACAGTGCCACTCAGACCTGTGATGGAGTTGATCCTTACCTAGACAGTGGCAAGGTCTACACACGGCGTGTCACTGACATGACATCAGACGAACAGGCGGCAGTGGTCACAGCAGCTAATGCAGCGGCAGCTACTCGCAATCGTGCTGAACGTGACCGCAGGCTTGCGGAGACAGACTACATGGCCCTGTCAGATGTCAGCATGTCGGCTGAGATTACAACCTATCGTCAGGCTCTGCGGGACATCACCAGCCACGCCAACTGGCCTAACTTAGCTAGTGCTGACATGGATGGTACTGGTGGTGATTGGCCTACGAAACCGGAGTAAAATATGTCTCAGACCTACTACGTTGACCCAGACTATTGGATTGCCGGATACGCTCAAGGTGACATCTTTGAGGCCAGCTCACTGGTGGCAGCTCAAATGGCTGCAAGCGCAGAGGTTCTGCGGGTCAGGAGTGCGGCTGGTTCTATATCCTCCGCGCTGACATTGTCGGCCGTGCTTAACCGATTACAGATGGCTGCGGCAGAAATCCATGGTCTGACAGTAATATCAGCAGGCATCGTTACGGTACAAAACGCCGCCGCGCAAATTGCGAATGCGGTGGCGACTTCTGCTATCGCGGTGCGACTGCAACACAGTAGTGCATCTCTTGCGCTTTCTGTTATAATGGCTGCAAATGCAAGACTAATGTGGGAGCCCGAAGCAGCGTCCGCTAACATATGGACCGAGCAGGACGACGCAAGCTCAACGTGGACCGAGGCCGGCAAGGCCACAACGATATGGATGGACGAGTAAATGGCAAACACTACAAATTATCAATGGGTTAAGGCAACTATCGGGGGGAGCGAGGACACATGGGGCGCGACTATAAACACCGCCTTTGATGCAATTGACACGTTGCTCGGGGGCACTGACGCCACAGAGTTTGCAGTATTGAATGGCGCCACAGTCTCTACATCCGAGCTCAACAAGTTGGACGGTGTGACTGCCACAACGGCCGAAATTAACGCACTGGCCGGCATGACCGCCACGTCGGTGGAGCTGTCATACTCAGACGGCGTCACCTCGGCGATCCAAACACAGATAGACGCCAAGTCGCCCTTGGCAGACCCGACTTTTACCGGCACGCTGAGCGCCCCCACGGCCAATGTCACGACGGTTGATCTTGGGGACTGGACAATCACGCAAACCGGCAGCGACTTGATATTCTCACACAGCGGCACGGCACGACTAAAACTATCCAGCGCAGGGGCGCTTATTGTTGAGGGCGATGTCACTGCATTTGGAGATGCGTAATGGCTCTACAATCTTCTGGCATCATAACTCTCACAAACATTCAAACTGAGTTTGGCGGGTCAAACCCGATTGGCATGTCCGAGTATTATCGCGGCGGCAGCAACACTACGGCAAACAATACAGACGTGCCGACGACCGGCGCCATATCCATGTCCAATTTCTACAGTGGAACATCTGTCTACACATACACAATTTCAGCTAGTGTTCAGGAGGCAAACGTAAGATCTCTTGCAATTACAAGTGGATGGGATGGCACTGCGCCTCTCAAGGTTGTGATTAACTCTGGCGTTTATGTCTGGTCCGATAGCACCTCGAACGCCGGCCTGCTTGTTTCGGGTTCTTTCCCCACTGGCATCACGATCGAAAATAGCGGCTACATTATCGGCAAAGGCGGCGCGGGCAATGGCTTTGCTGGCGGCCCTGCCCTTATCGATAGTTCAGGATCTCTAACTTTATCAAACTTATCAGGAGCTTACATAGCCGGCGGCGGAGGCGGAGGCGGGAACGGAGCTTATTCATCCGGCGGTGGCGGAGCGGGTGGTGGTCCGGGCGGCGGCCCAACATCAAATGACGGCTACGGATCGTTCAACGGCGGAGCAGGCGGGTCGATTGGCCAATCTGGAAGCAACGGAGCGGGTGTCAGCGGCTACTTTGGCTACGGCGGCGGTGCCGGCGGTGGCGGCGGTTCAACTCTCGACGCTGGCAGCAAAACAGATAATCCATCAGGTGCTGGTGGCGGTGGCGGACGCATCCTCCCCGGCACAGGCGGAGTTGGCCCGCGTAACGCGGGCAATGGCGGATCTGCCGGAAACACTGGCAGCAGTACCGCTGGAGGCCAATGGCACTCTGGTGGCGGTGGCGGCTGGGGCGCGTCAGGCGGCAGCGGGACAAACCAAGCAGGCGGCGCGGGAGGTCGTGCAATTACTTGGTCAAGCACGCAAGGCACAGTCACAAATTCCGGCGCAATTTATGGAGCGTACACCTAATGCAACTTGATGCTCTACTAGCGAACATGGACGACTTTGATTACATCTGCGATGAAAGTGTGACTTGGGTAAACGACAATATTATTGGTAAGGGTTACACGACCGCGACGGTGTTGGATCGCATGAATACTGACCAACTTATTCCAAACAGCGAGCGTCGCGTCTGGATACGAAACGCCAAGCGCATGTTCTCGGAGCCGGCGGCAATTCGCCTTGGCGGCGAGGCTGTCGACACTGAAGACTTCCGCGTCATGGTGGCCGGCGTGGTGGCCGCAGCCGGGTCTCGAGAATATTGCCAGCAATGTATAGACGATATGAGTTGGGTTAAGTTCTCAAGGATAGACGACGGCGTAATAACTTTGGGCAGCATAGGCGACTTTGACCGAGCCGAAGCCACCACCGGCAATGTTTACACTGACAGCCAATCTATTCTATCACTGGCCGTGACATTGGAGCGCAAGACAGTAGACGTCTCTGAAGCCGCAGAGTTTTGGGAGACAGTATAATGACCCTTATCCAACTTAAAATTCCGGCAGGCATGTTTCGCAACGGGACAGAGTATGAAGCATCTGGCCGCTGGCGCGACGGCAACCTCGTTCGCTGGCTCGGGACGTCACTTCGCCCGATAGGCGGCTGGCGTGAGCGCACTGCCAGTGCGATAGCGGAACCGGCGCGCGGAATGCACGCGTGGCAAGAAAGTAACGGGTCACGGTGGTCGGCGCTTGGGGCTTACAATAAGCTGTACGTTGCCAACGCCCTTGGCACTGTCTTCGACATTACTCCGGCTGGTTTCACGTCTGGGTATCAGGACGCCACAATCGAGACTGGCTTCGGGTACAACTTCTTTGGTACGTCATTCTTCGGCACAGAACGCCCAGACACTGGAAACTACGAGGAGGCCACCACATGGTCACTCGATAATTTTGGCAGCTATCTCGTTGCCTGCAGCGTACACGACGGCAAGGCGTACCAATGGACCGGCGACACGGCCAGCGCGGCTACGGCAATCACCAACGCGCCAACAGGTAATCTTGGGGTAATGGTTAGCGAAGAGAGGTTTCTGTTTTGTCTTGGAGCTGGCGGAGATCCTCGACTGGTGCAGTGGTCAGATCAAGAGGATATCACGACATGGACGCCGGCCAGCACCAATCAGGCTGGCTCCCAGACTTTACAGACTTCTGGACAAATTGTAGCGGCCCAGCGTGGCCGCGGGCAGACGCTAATTTTTACAGACGTCGATATGCATCGAATGACCTACGTGGGGAGCCCTTTTATTTACTCCACGGAGCGCGTCGCAACGGCGTGTGGTCTCGCGTCTCGCAAGGCGGTGACGTCAACAGACGCCGGCACATTCTGGATGGGCCAGAAATCGTTTTTCATGTACGACGGATCAGCCGTCCAAGAGTTGCCGTGCGAGGTCAAGGACTACGTTTTCGGGGATCTCAACAGGTCGCAGATCAGTAAGTGCTGGAGCACTTCGCTTGGCCAACAGGGTGAGGTGTGGTGGTTTTACTGTAGCGGCGCGTCCAACGAGATCGACCGCTACGTCAGTTACGACTACAAGCAGGGTCACTGGATGACAGGCAACCTGTCACGCACGACCGGCGTCGACCGGGGCGTGTTTAAGTACCCGCTGATGATGTCAGCCGCCGGAACAATTTACGAGCACGAGGTCGGCCTCAACTACGAGGGCGCCACAGTGTTTGCCGAGACTGGGCCGTTCTCCATTGGACCCGGAGACAACATGGTAAAAGTTACCAAGCTAATCCCCGACGAGCTTACGCAGGGCGACGTTTCGGCCACGTTTAAAACTCGCTTATATCCAAACGGGGTCGAGACTTCGCACGGACCGTATGCCCTCGCCAGCCCGACAGCTGTTAGATTTTCAGGGCGTCAGGCCCGGATGCGCGTCGAGGGCGCACGCCTCGCCGATTGGCGTGTAGGCGTAATGCGCGTTGATGCAGTGAGCGGTGGCCGCAGATGACTGCGCCAATTCCACCCAACGTCGGCCCCAACATATTCGACTGGGCGCGGGAATTTTCCACTTGGACGAGGCGGGCTCTGTCTCAGCTCGTCTTCAAGCCGGCCAACGCCGCGGCACTTGAAAACGGAATGATGCTGTGGGACGAGGCAGCCGGCTACCCGGTGGTGTCGAAGGGCGGCGAGTGGCGGCAGATTGTGCTCGAGGATGGGCACTACGGTGGCGCTATAACGGCAGATCAGACGGCTGCGGTCATAAACACTGCATACGCGCTGACTTACACCTCAAGCACTGCGTCCGGCATAGCGAACGGGACACCGGCGTCGCGACTGGTTATCGCCGAGGGCGGCGAGTATGTGGTAAACTTTTCAACGCAGATCTCGTCAACATCGTCGTCGACTGTCAGCTTTTGGTTTTGGCCTCGGGTCAACGGATCGGACGTCGCCGGGTCGACAATGGTAAACGCGCTGCATCAAAACGGCGCGACGCTGGTCGTGTCCCGTTCGGCCATATTCAACTTTAGCGCCGGAGACTATCTCGAGGCCATGTGGGCTGTCGACAGCACCAGCGGCTTCCTCGACGCGTCTGCGGCCACCGCATTTGCGCCGGCAGCTCCGGCTACGACAATATCAATTACGAGGATACATGGGTGAGGGTTCACTTAAAATGACCAACGTGGTAAGATTGCACGAAGAACGCACGGTCGAGGTGACGCCTGCCGTTGCCGAGGATATAGATTACGGCATCGAGGTGGGCATCCCGCTTCTGGCCGACAGCATAGAGAGAGATAGCAGAAATGTTCCTGTGGAGCGCGTTTTGGCGAACATTCGAGAAAAACGATCAGTGGTGTGGCTTGTACATATTGACGGTGAGCTCGTGGCTTCGATCCTTACGGCAGTCATGCAGCATCCTATGCGCACGACTTTGTATATCGAGCATCTCGGCGGCACTCGAATTAAAGAGTGGATGTCGGCGGCTATGGAGGCGCTTGTGGACTTAGCCAACAAAGCGGAGTTAGACGGCATCGAGGCGGACGGCCGCCCCGGATTTGACAAATTTTTAGGACAATGTGGCGACTTCAAGCGCACATTCGTCCACTACGAAATGGAGCTATAAGATGGGCAGCACAACCAAGACAACCGAATATGTGGACAACACCAGCACGGCGAACATGCTTCCATTTCAAGAGGACTACATAAAGAATACGGTACTCCCTAAAGCGAAAGATATTGGCGGCGCCGAATATGACCCCTACGCCGGCGACCGCGTCGCAGGTTTAAGCGACCTCGAGCGGCAGGCAGTGACCGGATACGGCGGCCTCGACATGGGCGCGGACCAGTACGCTGCCGCTGGCAACGTCTACTCTGGCCTCGCAAATCGCACGCCACAGGAACAGGCGGCTCAGATTGCCGATTACCAAAACCAATTCACGTCCGGCGTCATTGACCCGACTATGGCCGCCATGGAGCGCCAGCGCGGAAAAGACATCGTCGGCGAGCAGGGTCAGATCACCGACGCCAACGCCTTCGGCAACAGCCGACGCGACGTCTTCCAAGGCGAGCGTGCCGGCGAATACGACGCGCGCATGGGCCAGACTTTAGCTGGCTTGCAGCAACAGGGCCTACAGTACGGCACCGGCCGCTCAGCCGCAGAAGATCAACTCCGCATGCAGGCGGCCGGCTCAATGGCTGGCAACGCCGGCTCAGCGTTGCAGACGCAGATGGCTGGCCTCGGGTCGCAGCTCACCGCCGGATCTGTCGAGCGCGGAACAAGTCAAGCCGAGCTGGACGCAGCTTACGAAGAATACTTGATGTCAATGCAATTCCCACTGACGCAGCTCACCGCCTTGCAGGGCGGCGCGGCCTCGATCCCGGCGGGTTTCGGCACTACGAACGTGTCCGGCACGACAATGGGTTCATCCAGAACCAGCGGCGCTGGCAACACTTTGGCGGCTCTCGGGTCGTTTGGGCAGGGCCTTGGCGCAATGTGCTGGGTCGCCCGCGAGGTCTACGGCGTGCACGATCCGAAGTGGACGGAGTTCCGCGAGTGGATGTTTACCAAGTCACCGGACTGGTTTCGCAACGCATATATGAAGTATGGCGAGCGCGCCGCTGCGGTGGTCAAGCGTCTGCCGTTTCTCAAGGCAATCATCCGCCCATTCATGGACGCAAAACGCAAGAGCTTAGGCTACAAGTAGGGGCTGACTGACATGGCATACGCACTAACAGAACAAGACATCGCGCAACTTGGCATTAGCGCCATACCGGGCGAGATTGCTACTGACGCAGAGATGGCGGCGCTCGGCGTCCAGCCGGACGTCAATCCCGGCGCTCTTCCAGACCCTGTGGCTGCCGCACCGGCGGCGATTGCAACGCAGCAGGCGGCAGACTTTGCTCCAGCCCAGACGACAGCCTCGCCTATAGTGCAGACGACAATACCGGCAGTCGATACGCCCGACAGCGGGTTTATGAGTTCTATGGGCGACAAGCTCTTCGGGCCAAGGGATGCAGGAGACCAGTTTGCCAATCTAAACCGGCAGCAGCGCATGATGCTGGCATTCGGGGCCGTCAAGGACGCCGGCTTCGCATTGCAGGGCAAGGAGAGCAACAGCTTCAGCAGCACGCTCAAGGCCATCAACGATCAGATGGACATGGGGCGCAAGGCGAAGGCGGCGCAGGCCCAGAAGGACGCTCTGCAAAGCATGATGGGCGCTGGGGGCGTTGGCGGAGACATCCAATCGCAAATCGCACGGCTGTCCGACATGGCCGTGATGTACCCGAGCATGGCCCCCGGTCTGGCGCTGAAGATTAAGGCGCTGCAAGACCAAGCGATGGCGCAGACCAGCGCAGAAAGCCGGTCCTCTCAAGCGTCTACACAGCTCCAAGATGTCGACGATCTTTTGGATTTGATCAACGAAGACCCGTTTTTGACTACCGGGATAATGGGCTCACTAATGAGCATTATACCCGGCACTGACGCCGCTACCGCAGAAGGGCTTGCCACGTCACTGCGGTCAAACTTAGCTCTACAGGCACTGAAAGACTTAAAATCTACCGGGGCCACAATGGGGGCGCTTAACACAAAAGAGTTTAACGCGCTGGAAACTGAGCTAACGCAGCTAACGCTGAAAAATGGCCCAAAGTACGCTAAAAGGTCTTTAAAACGCATCCAGACAAAATACCAAAACTTGATTGCTGATGCGTTCAGAGACGCCAAAGAGCAGGCGGCGGCTGGAAACCCTAACGGGCAGAAAGGGCTGGATGGCTTAATCAGAATTTTTGGCGCAGAGCCCGAATGGGTTTCCACCGCCGGCCCGGTCGTGCCGTCTGCTGAACCATCTGGGCCGAGAGACGGTGAAACCGCAGAAGAGTTTAAGATCAGGATGGGCTTATAATGACGCAAGAAGAACTAGCCAAGATATTAGCCAAGGCTCAAGAGCAAGACGCGCTCGGCACAGAGCAGGGCGACGCAGACCGTGACCGCCTGATCCAGATGTATAAGGACGGCCTTCCGTCCACCATGGAAGACGTCACAAAGGCCGCCGGGGCTGGCGCATTGACTGGAGCGGCAGGCGCTTATGACCTTCTAGGTCAGGGCGCGACACTGGTCCAAGAGGGGCCGGCCATGCTGTCACGCATGCTGTTTGGCGACATGGGAGCGGCAAAGCCACCAGAGATGGATTTGTCCCCGAAAATACTTCCAGCGGTATCAGAGGCGACTGGCGGGTTCACTGAATATGAGCCGCAAACGACGGCCGGAGAATACGCAAGGACAGGCGGAGAGTTTGTTGGTGGGGCTTTGGCAATTCCAATAGGCGGGCCGCTTCGCAGCGCCGCGTCTTCAGTGCTGCCGGCAATGGCCAGCGAGACTGCCGGACAGATGACTGAGGGCACAGAATACGAGGGCATAGCCAGACTGGCTGCCGCACTCGGCACGCCATTCGCGACCAGCGCACTGCGTCAGGGCACGCAGCGCGCGGTGCTCGGGCCAGATGCCCGCCTGACACAGCCGGGAACGGCGCGAGATAAAGCTGTCCAAACTCTTGAGGGCGCAGACGTGTCCATGACCACCGGCCTTAAAACAGGCTCTCCACGCCTGATGGCGCTCGAGGGTAGCATGGAAGTGCCGCTCGAGACTAAGAGGACGCTGACTACTGCGACCATGAAGACAATGGGCTCCGACAGCACGCTGGCAACCGACGACGCAATGCTCGAGGTCAAGAGCAGGCTCGGAAAAGTGTTCGACAAGGCTGACAATGTCGTAGACGACGTCCCGACTATGGAGACGGCCGTAAAGGCAAACCGCATCATAGAAGAGCACATGGGCACTTCAGCGACGGGAGACATCCCGCCGTTTCTGGTAGATATAAGCGACGAAATATTAAACGCTGCGGGAAGCGCGAAAACCATATCCAACAAAAAGCTGCAAAATATGCGATCTCGGTTACGCCAAGTGATGAATGGCACAACCGACCCACTGGTATATGAAAGCGCGTTCAAGATGAACGGGGTGGTGGACGACTTTATGATTGAAAGCGTCCGGCGGACGCAGCCTAAGTTGGTGCCAGAGCTCATACAGGCTCGAGACCAATACAGAAACTATCTAACGACAATGCGAGCGCTCAAGACGCGTGGGTCTGACAGCGCCGGGGGCTACATATCTCCGGCCATGCTGTCTGGCGCCCTGCGGAGCCGCGAGGGAGACCGCTACATTCTGGGCACTGGTTCGGAGCTGGCTAGACTTGGCCGCGCTGCGGAAGAGGTCGTCAGCTCTATGCCAGCCGTAAAGGCCGGCGGTGCACGGTCAATAGGCGGAAGCGGAGTGCTCGGCGCGGGTGGCGGTATGTATGCCGCGACGCAAATGGGCATGGATCCAATACCGGCAATGGCGGTTGGCGGGCTACTTGGCGCTGCTGTCCCGTCGGCGGGCCGCGCCGCGATCAGATCTAGGCCAGCCCAAAACCTATTAATGCCAACGCAGAACAGCGCATCAACTCAGATGCTGCTCGACACGTTGAAGTCTGGAGCACGCCAAACAGGCGGGCTGCTCAACATACCCCAGAGGTAACCGCTACTTCTTGGCAGCTTTTTTGGGCGCAGTCTTCTCGGGCTGCGCCTTTAGCGTGTCTGCGGCAGCCTGATGTAGAGCCGCAGCCTGATCTTGGATGATCGTGGCCGCTTGCTCGCAAAACTTAAACAGCGCCATAATATTCACCACCCGGTGCGGGTTGTTGAGATTGCGCACGAGTTCTTTGGTGTTGTCGTCTAGCATTGTGGACCCTCCATGTGTGTCACCGGGAGAGCTTATAACATTTTTTCGACTATGTGAACATTTAGTGCTTGAACTATGTGATGTTAACATTTAGGTAACTTGTATAGAGAGACACAAACAAAGGAATACGGATATGACCAACTTAGAAATATTAAACGAGCTTAACGTAATTTTGGAAAAATGTTGCTTCGCTGGTGACGACGTTAATGGGGAGGAAGTTGAGGTTCGTTGCCTACCCAACAAGGCAGACCAGCTTACTCGGCATATTTTTGAATTATCACAAAAACTTTCTAACTAATCAACCGGGGGGGGGCTTCGGCTCCCCACAGACACCTCCGTAAAGGGGTAACGACTTCCCGAAGTAATTACCCCTTTAGCGAAGTGCCTAACAATCAAGATTGGAGAGATCAACATGACCAAAGAAATACAAATCACATTTACCGGCGAGAACTACGCGTTTGCCATAACGCAGGACGACTTCAAACAGGCGTACATCCCCAACTCGATACTGTCTCAAATGGGCGACGTCAGCGTCGGGGACGTGTTCGAGGCGGCGATGGTTGAGAACGACCGCGACCCGCGTGGACGCACCCCGTGGTTTGTGACCCACGTCGTCCACACCCGGAAGAGCGACCCCGTAGAGGAGCAAACCGAAGTGATCGACGAGGACGACGTGGACCTGTTTTCCCGCGCGGATCGTCTTATGGACCCCCGCAAATTGCGCGCCGTTGTGAGCTTGGCCGACCGCACGCGAGCAGCCATCGACAAAATGGACGACTACCCGTTCACTACGTTTGACGTTGCGGAAGCTGTCAACGAGGACAGCAAGCTCGTGGGATCGATGATGCTGTTCATGCACAAGCAGGGCAACGTCGCCTGCGCCAAAATCTACAAGTCGGCCGATCAAGCCCGCGCCTCGTCTGTCATCTGGTGCAAGACTGCCGAGGGGTTTTCGGCATGAAGGTCGGCAAGCAAGATTACGTCATCCTCGCAACCACACTGGCGCTGTGCGCCTTGCTGGTCGCATGCACGCTTCCAGATGCCTCTGAGAGCCACACAGACCGCCCACAGGCGCGGCCAACACACTGGGAGGCACTCTGATGCCAAAACACACTAGGGCGTCTATTTTGGCTACCGCCACAGACTATGTGACGCGGGACCGCGCAGCCGACCACGGATCTATGGAAGACAACTTCTCCACGATTGCCGCATATTGGAATATTCACCTCGGGAGCGATCTCGTTGACGCCGTTGACGTCGGCCTAATGATGGCCATGGTGAAGCTGGCAAGAGCAAAGTCGAACAAAACCCACTTAGATAATTTTGTGGATTTGGCAGGATACAGCGCGTGCGCTGGGGAATTAGCAATGAAGGGAGACGACGATGACGAGACGCATTGAATGCCCAGAATGTGACGGCGAGGGCACCGTCGAGCACGACCGGTTTCTGCCGGCCAGTCACGCAAATCCGTTCGGTGATTACGAAAGTTATAACATCGAGTGCGCGAACTGCGCCGGCCACGGAACCATTCTGGCCATGGAGGACGACGAATGACCCCGGTCGCAGCATATAACCGCAAGCATGTAGCGATATTGGCCGAGCAGGGCCTGTCGCAAAAAGAAATCGCCGACAAGCTGAAAATTGCAACGTCAACAGTTCACCGGATTAAGCACGAGCTGGGACTGACATTGGAAAGGAAGAAAAATGAATACGGACCTAGACATGAAATCTACCGAGAGGCTCGAAAAGATTTGCAAGAGGCTCGACAGGGTCTGCACAATAATTCTGACGGAGCCATCGACGCAGAGGAGGCCAAATTTGCAACAGAGATTACAGGAGCTGAGCTCGCTGCTCGATTTAATGAAATCCGCAATAGCCGATCTCCAGAAGCGCGACTGAAGGCAAACCTGCAATTTGCCACGACGAAGCACGAGAGATACGAGATCACCTACGGCCACGTTTTGTTTGAGTTTGAAAAGCTACAACACAAGCTGGGCAAGCGTGGCCCGCTGCCGCCCAAGGAGCGCAAGGAGCCGTACACGTCTGCAATCCCGATCCCGATCTCGAAACCAAGCCCGAGCGCGCGAGTGTTAGCCGCAAAACGCAAGGAGTACGGGGCGAAGCAGGGCCTCAAGTTACTGAAGCTGATACCGTCGCACGACGGCTATACGGCGGCGGAATTGGCTCCGCTGATCGACGAAAGCGTGCAGCGCGTGTCAAACTATCTTGACCGGCTGTTTAACGAGGGATCGCTGTATCGGGTGCGGATGTTAGTCACGATAAAGGACAAGCCCAAGCGGCAGTGGAGGTGGGTCTACAGCAAGTCTCCAATCGAGACAGACTACCAGTGGGATTGATCGTGTGGGCGGCCGCTGATTGCAAGTAGTTTGGCGCAGTCTGGTAGCAGCGCGACCAACAACAACAGCCCAAGCCCCGCGGCATAGAATGGTTGTGTGTTAGAAGTAAGCCACCCACATTTCGCTTGTAGCCGCCCAGCGTGGCGGCTGCCAGCAGATTTTTAATCAAACGACAATAAAACTTTCGCCATAGTTTTCTCGCTAAAATCCTCGAAGCGAATATGCGTGGATGTCGCCCGGATGATTGGGTCGTCACCGCGGCACCAAAATATCTTCTCGAAGTCATTTTCCAGATCTATGGAGACAAAGGCGTAGATATCCGACCTATTTTGTCCATAAGACATTTTCGTATAGAACTGATAGCAGTGGAAGCGCCGATATGTGGCCGTCTTGACCTGCAATGTCAGCAGTTTCTGTGTATCCGTCTGTATATACGCGTCATGCAGCGCAACCTGCGCGAGCGTTGCAGTGTGGCCCGCAAGACTAAGGCGGGCCATCGCCATGTATTCGCCGGCGCGACCCGCCGCGTGGCTCGCTTTTTGGTCTTGCCTATTGGGCAACCGCCAACCACTTGTGTGCTTCAAACGTCTTCTCGGCCCTATCTGACAGCCCGTGGTATCCGCCGTTGACCCTCTTGCTGATCTTCTTGATCATAGCCTCAGACACACCTGCGTCCGCTATATCGAACAATCCGTTTTGTTCGAAAAACCAAATCGCCGTCTCCATGGCGTACTCGCTGGCGACTAAATCTGGGTCTGTCATCACGTCCGGCAGCCCCATGTCCGACGCGAATTTGCGATACGAAAATTTGCCGGTGAGCTGTAAAAATCCGCGCCCAGCAAAAAGGCTGCCGTCGCCGCTTGCCTCGTCTCCATTGCCCATGCGATTGGAGTAGACATTGTTGGCCAGTTTAGATGGGTTCTTGGCGTAAGGCTCGGCGCTCTCGACCGTCGGAAAGCGAGACGGCCACACGGCCATAATCCGCTCGGGCGTGCTGTAGTAGAGGCCCTCCGTCGTTCTCGTGAAGCCTGCGCTCTCGTGGGCACATTGGCCGAGTAGGTGGGCGCCGCGCTCCGGTGACAAGTTGTAATATTTTGCAATGGCACGCGCCGTGTTGGGACCGTATGCCCCGTCGGGCGATACGCCAATCTTAGATTGCAGTGATTTCATTGCGTCGCTCATACTTTTTTCACCTTCTCAAAGCTGCGCATTCCGGCCAAGCCAAGCATACCAGTCAGCACCGGCATCATAACCGACATTTCGGCCTGCGGGATTGCAAGGCCAAATCCCGCTGCGATGGGCGAGATTAAAAAGTTCACGGCCAGCCCAAGCACGCAAACATATCCACACAGCGGCCTCCACGACGACTGGAACCAGTTGCCAGCGGCCTCGACTTTGTTGACCTCAATTTGCGCAAGCAAAGCAGCCTGCGCGTGCCTGTCGGCCATTGTGCTGAGCTCGTGGCTCAACTGCGCCGCTTTATCTTTATCTTGCACAAATTTTCCGACGAGATCAGTCGCCGGTCCAATTAAAGCGTTCAAAATGCTCATTTGCTTTCACTCCCAATCCATACTGCGAAGGCGCCTGTCATGGCACCGGTGACCACGCTGACCAGCGCGGATTGTTGTGTCGTGGGGTCTGGCAGCGTCATAAACCATTCGACGACGCGCCACGCAGACACCGACATCATCAACATCATCAATCGTGGCAGAATTTTCCACGCTAAAACTCTCTCCATTGCTAAAGTCATTACCAGTCGATCCCCTGATTTTTGCCTATGAAATACACGATTGTCCCGAATATGCCCACCCCCACAATGGCTGTCGCAATTCCCAGAGACCACTCGATTATAGTTTGCTGCATCTCGGCCTTGCGATACATCGTTTTCTGGCGATCCTTGCGGACTTGAGCCTCGATAGAAAGCAGCTCGTTCCAGGCGGATTGGCCAAACCCAAATTGAATATACTGTTTAAGATCAGCGCGTTGCGCCTCCATCTGCTTCTTTTTGGCAAACAAATCCATGGCGGTTGGGCCTGACCCTCCGCCGAATAGTATGGCGTACCACGGCGGCTCCGACTTCTGCTTGTATGCAAAGTCCATGTCCGACATTGCAGTTGCGAACTTAGCCAAATCATTTGACACCCCGGCAATGTCTTTGCCGAGTTGGATGCCTTTTTTCACCGCGGCGACCGCAGTCTGGCAGGCTAGAAAAGCGCTGACCGGATCAATCATGTAAACACAATTCTGACAGGGCAATTGTATGTGGGCGTCACTCGGTACACTTTATCGTAAAAGCTCCCGTTCTTCTTGCCACCGCAATCGTAGTAACAATATTTGGACAGTTGGTTCGTGCCATCGATCCACGCGTGGCCCCACGACAGGAAGACCAGAACGCAAATCACTTTCGGACACCGTTCTCTAAGATGCGGTCAATTTTGGCGTCGAGGCCATCGAGGCGGTTCATTACGCGGTCCATTTGCGCGAGGCTGTCCGACTTGGTGATGTATTCTTCGCGTGTCTTGTTGATTAATATCTGCAATCGAGTTATCTCACCGGTCCAAGATTTTACCCAGAAACCAATTGCAGTGACAATAATAGACAGCAGTGCGCTCCACATAACATCCGGTTCCATTAGCATTCCTCTATTAATGTCGCATTTTACCACACCGTAAACAAAATTAAAACATTTGCAGGGGGGCTTGTGCCTACCCACACACACTGTTAACACTGCGTTAGAACAGGAGGGCATCATGTCACGAGAATTAAAGCAAATCGGGCCACGGATACGCGAAGACGTCGCCGTGACGCTGAAGGAACACAGCCGAAACACACGCATGAGCGTGTCATTGCTGGTCGAGATGGCCGTCATTGCAATGCTGGAAGAGGCGGGGCATGACATTGATCACGATTGGAATTGATCCCGGATACCGCACCGGCGGCGTGGCACTGATTGGCGAAGACTGGGCGGAGGTCCACGACATGCCGATTTATTCGGAGGGCGGCGTGGACGTGGCGGCATTGATGGACATCATCAACAGCGCCGGCCCAGTCGGCCACATATTTATCGAGAAACAGCAGGCCATGCCTAAGCAGGGCGTCGTCTCAGTATTCAAGTTGGGCTTCGGATACGCGCAGGCGTTGACCACCGTCGCGCTCTCCGGGCACCCATACACCGAGGTGCGCCCCGCGCTGTGGAAGAAGTCAATGAACCTGCCGAAGGACAAGGACAGTGCCCGGCGCATGGCACAGCAATGGTTCCCGCAACTTACTGAAAGGATGCGGAGGAAGAAGGACGAACACCGTGCGGAGGCGTTATTAATTGCCGCCTACGGCTCGTATGGGAAGGGAAAACTATGAGCAATATTCCGCTTGCAAGGCAAATCTTACAGTCGGCAACCACAATGGGCGACATCCGCGACATGCGTGTGGCCATTGAGAAAGCGCTGAAGCACATGACGCGCGAGGCGTACACACGGAAGGCGCGGCCAGTATCAAGATTTGTGACTGATCAGGTAAAAACTACAATTCGGAGCTGGGCATTGGAAAACCCAGACACGCCAATGCAAGACATAGCAGTGATGTTTGGCGTCAACATTGGCCGAGTGTCCGAGATATTGGCGGGGAAATACGATGATAAATTTTGACATGACCAACGAGGAATACCACTCGCACACAAACGTGCTCAGCGCGTCCGGCACCAAGACGATCGCCTTCGATGACTTGGCCACGTTTAAATATGCCGAGCGCAAGGAGAGCGCCGCGTTCGACGTGGGCACGGCCACGCACACACTCGTGCTACAGCCGGAGCTATCCGACACCATCTGGATGGGCGCGGCGGACCGGCGCGGCTTGGCGTGGAAGAAGACCAAGCTCGAGGCCGAGGAGGCGGGCGCACTACTGCTCACCGAGGGCGACTACCTACTGGCACACGACATGGCGGAGGCCGTGCGTGCAAACAAGGCGGCGGCCGAGCTGCTCAGCGGCGACTTGGTGTGCGAGGCGTCAGTGTTTGCCAAGCACGAGCCCACCGGCATTGACATCAGATGCCGTCCAGACGGCTGGCGCCGGGACATTGGCGCGCTGATAGACCTCAAGACGACTATCACCAGTGATCCCGCCGGGTTCGCCAAACAGTGCGCCAATTTTGGCTACCACGTTCAAGATCAACACTACCGCATGACAATGGAGGCCGCCGGTTTCGAGATCGACCGCTTCGTATTCATCGCGGTGCAAAAGTCAAAGCCCCACCGCGTTGGGGTATTCGAATTGGACCACGAGAGCCTCGTCGAGGGACGAGCTGCGTGCCAATACGCCTTCGAGAAATTTGCGAAGGCACAAGCAACGGATGAATGGGGCTATAATTTTGGTGACTTGCAAACGATCCAAATTCCGCGCTATTCATTCCAATTCAGCCAAATCGGCTAGGCAATCAACGTCAGGAGACACACATGCCAATATCATTCGGAAGTTCAGAGGGTTCTGGGAGCTCATTGTTTATTCGCGCAAACCTACCACAAAATCGCTGGTGGGTGAAGACTGAGGGAGGTGACGAGACGATCGACATGTCTCGCGGCTTCGCTATGGACATTAAAAACGTCACATTCGGCTGGCTGCACATCGACATCGGCGTGCGGGACTGGCAGCCGTGGCCGTCACCGTCGCAGCAAATTGCGCGGCCAAGTGAAAACCACAAGCAGGGCTTCGAGGTTAACTGCTGGCTCAGCGACGGCCGCGAGGCGTCATTCAGTGGCAACAGCTATGGCTTGGGCCAGTTTATCGCCAAGCTATATAACGAGGCGGAGTTGGCGCCGGAATTTGCTGACAAGCTGCCGGTGGTACAAGTCACCAGCTCGACGCCGGTAATAATCGGCAAGGGCACGTCGTATGACGTGGGCTTCGCGATCCGCACTTGGATCGACAAACCTGAGAACGGTGCCGAGCATCCTGCGGCTGCAGCAGCACCCGTGGTAGCTCCACCGGCGGCAACCACCTCCGCCGCCACCCCCGCCGGGACAGAGTTCGGCTTCTAAACACAAAACAAGATGCCGCCCGGTTCGCTGGGCGGCGCAACAAACAAAGGGGTGGGAACCATGAGCGAAAGATATTTTGACAAGGTAGCGGAGAGCGCCGTGACCGACGTGGTCACGGCAATCAAGGGAAGCCGCAACGAGATTTTAAACAAGGCCGCGTTTAGCTTGGGGCGTCACGCCCACATGGCGCCCGGTCACTTGGACGGCGCAATCGCGCAGCTACACTCGGCGGCGAAGACCCTCGGGCTTCAGGACCACGAGATCAAGGCGACGATTGGCTCCGGCTTCAAGCGTGGCGGAGACAGCCCGAAGGAGCTCGATAACGCCGACGCGATGCCCTACACGCCGTCCGAGTTTGACCGCCTGATGGGTCGACTGGCCGCCAAGGAGATGCTGGTGCGTGACGACGAGAGCCGCGCCGACAAGATGAAGAAGGCTCGAGACATCTGGGACCGTGGCGTCACCATTTCACGCGACACCATAGACGCGGTGCGTCCGGCGCTACTCTACCTTAACAGTAGGGGCCTGAGAGCCAATACAGCCACACACACGGCGCGGTTTAACCCAAATGTGTATGACGGACCCGCAATCATGTTCCCGGCGCTCGATGTAGATGGGAACGTCTGCGGCGTGCAGTCGGTGCTACTGACCCCGGAGGGCAAGAAGCGCGAGCATAACGGCATTACAAAATACAGTAGGGGCGTCATTGCTGGAAATGTAATGCGGATTGGCAATGAGCATGAGGGTGGCTGCATTATCATTACCGAGGGCCCGGAGGACGCGCTCAGCGTGTATCAGGCTGTCGGGGACGACGCCACGGTCGTGTGCACGTTTGGCAAGGCGGGCATGTCCACATATCCAGTTCCGCGTGCGTCCGACGTGACGATCTGCGCCGACCCAGACCTAGACGTGGAGGCGGTGGCTGACGTGTTGCGCGGTGACGGCAGCACGGACGTGCACGTCGTGCGCTTCGACTTGCAGGGCATTGACGGCGTGCAGGACGCCAACGACTTCCTGCGTGAGACAAACGCGGAAAAATTGCGTGAGGTTTTGGCGTCCGCTCGGCCAGTCGCGGTCGTGCAGGCGGAGATTGCCAGCCTCGAGCGCAGCTATCCGACGCCATACGATCCAGTCGACCCGGCAAGCATCCCGGCGCGGCGTTGGATATATGGCCAACACTACATCCGCTCGAACGTGTCCGTGCTGGCGTCCGCCGGCGGCGTGGGCAAGACGTCCATGCAAATCGTGGAGGCGCTGGCCATTGTGACCGGACGGCCGCTGCTCGGCGAGACCGTGCACGAGCAGTGCAATTGCTGGATCATCAACTTGGAAGACCCATACGAGGAGCTCCAGAGGCGTGTCGCGGCGGCCATGATGCACTACAAGGTCACGGCCGACGACATCCGGGGCAAGTTATTCCTAGATGCGGGCCGCGACATGAAGATCATCTTCGCCAGACAGGACCGCGAGGGCATCACAGTCGACAACGAGCTGGTCAGCTACATGACTGCCAAGATCATCGAGAACAAGATCGGCTTGGTGTCAGTGGACCCGTGGGTCTCGGCCACCGGCATCAACGAGAACGACAACGTCGCAATGAACGCGGCCGTGGGCGCCGTGCGCGCCGTGTGCGACGCAACAGACTGCGCGGTGTCTCTGGTCCACCACATACGCAAGGGCAATGGCGACGACGCCAACGTCGACAGCATACGCGGGGCAGGGAGCCTACTCGGCGCGGCCCGAGCGGCGCGCGTCATCAATCGTGTATCACAGGATGATGCACTCAAGCTCGGCGTGTCCGAGACCGAGGCGCTCGGAATTTTCCGTGTAGACGACGGCAAGGCAAACATGGCACCACCGGCAGCGAAGGCGGTATTCCGCCGGATGGTGGGCGTGCAGCTACCCAACGGTGAATATGTCGGCGTGGCCACCGAGTACACGATGCCAGACTTATTCGACGGGATTAGCGCCAAAGACGCGATGAAGGTGCAGCGTGACGTCGGGCAGTCAGCCGAGCGTGGCGAGTTCCTGCGCCAAAATCCGCAGGCCAAGCAGTGGGTGGGCAACGTGGTCGCCAAGGTGCTAGACTTAGACGTGGACAAGAAGCACGAGAAGGCGAAGGTTAATGCAGTCGTGAAGAAGTGGATACAGACCGACGTGCTGCGCATCGAGCGTGAGAAGGATCTGCGCACCGGGCGTGACGTGCCAGTCGTGGTCGTCGGCGAGTGGATCACCGGCGACGAGGCGGGCGCCACATGAGGGACCACGAACTCGGCGAGTGGATGGAGGACGAGCAGCCGGAGGAAGTCGTGATGACTGTGCTCTGGTCCGACGACTTCGACGCCTGCATGATCGAGTTCGAGCCGGGGTTTCTGCAACCGCACACCGTGGAGGAGCGTAAGCGCCGGGCTCACATCCTCGTCAATACGATGTGGACCATAGAGCACGCGCTGCTGAAAATGGATGACCAGATACTGAGGAGTGGCGCTGATGATGTGTTACATTAATGCTTCCACACCTTCCACACTTGGGGTGTGGGTGGGTGTGGAAGGT
>Ga0302130_1000689_pt1 | contig 20183 bp, 17 predicted proteins | sample CB9_surface_MG_FD_203117 | JGI IMG/M metagenome (GOLD analysis project Ga0302130, IMG submission 203117) | Marine microbial communities from Western Arctic Ocean, Canada - CB9_surface | ecosystem: Environmental > Aquatic > Marine > Oceanic | place: Canada: Western Arctic Ocean | collected... | reverse complement strand
TTACGTTTACGAACACAATATGAAGCTAATCGACCTCAACCGCCACGGCGAGATCGGTGCGAACTCAATGTTCGTGCAAATCGGTAGCTTCAATGTCTTGATCGATTCTGGGCTCAATCCGAAGAAACTTGGTTATGACGCTCTGCCTGACTTTGAGCCCATTGAGAAGATAGACCTCGACCTAATCGTTCTGACTCACTGCCACCTCGATCACCTCGGCTCCATGCCCATCGTGACGGCGCAATACCCAAAGACGCCCGTCATCACCACCGCGCCCAATGTCACCCTCGCGCCACGCATGCTGCGCAACTCAATCAACGTGATGAAGCGCCAGCGAGAGGAGCACGGCATTGCCGAGTATCCACTCTTTCTCCACCGCGATGTCGTTCAATTTAGCAAGCAGTTAACCATTCAGCGCTTCGGGCGCAGTGAAATCTACACCAAGGGCAGCGACCAGATCGAAGTGATCCTCCATCCGGCAGGACACGTAGCGGGCGCCGCCGCCGTCGAATTCATCTACAAGCATCGGCGCATCGTCTTCTCTGGCGACGTCCTCTTCGACGCTCAACGGACCCTCCCAGCTGCTCAACTGCCATCGGGCCAATTGGACACTCTCATCCTCGAGACGACCCGCGGTGCCAAAGGTCGCGAGCCGGGCAAGACCCGTGCCTCCGAGGTCGATAAACTGATCGAACAGATTGCTGAGATCCTAGAGCGCGGCGGCAGTTGCTTAATACCTGTATTTGCGCTCGGACGCATGCAGGAGCTATTTAAAATAATTTACGAAGCACGCAACGATGGCCGCTTGCCAAAGTCACCCATCCACGCTGCTGGGCTAGGCATGGCGGTCTGTGAGCACTTCGATAAAATTCGCAAGCAAACCAACTTAATCGATTTCGATATTAAGATACTGGAAAAGATGGATGTCCGCTCCGTCGACCTCAACATGCGTCCGGGACGCGATCTCCCTCGGAAGGGTATTTACCTAGTGAGTAGTGGTATGATGGTTGAGCACACCCCCTCTTACAAGATTGCTGCCTCGCTCCTGCCCCATTCAAACAATGGCCTCTGCTTTGTCGGCTACTGCGACCCCGACACGCCAGGAGGGCAGCTCCTTGAATCTCACGACGAAGAGGCGACCTTCTTTTTCGATGCGCTGGACTACAACGCACCAATCCGTGCCAGCATCGATCAGTTCGACCTCAGCGGCCATGCCGACCGCAGCGAACTACTCCAGTACGTCGAGCAAACGGAAGCCCGCACCATCATCCTAACCCACGGTGATCAAGACGCACGCGATTGGTTTCAGGCTCAACTCAAGAAGCGTCTCCCCAACACACAGGTAATCGATCCCGAACCACTACTCGAATACGAAGTCTAGTTCAAACCAAGGTGAGCCCAAACGCACAGAAATCGAAAAAGAAAACAAGAGCTAACCAATCTATATAGGTGGAAGTTCTTACACGCTGACATCCACTTGGTCTTGTGCAATGCACCTGCCAACCCCGAACTTACTAGCTACAAATCTAAATCCAAGCCGTTTCTAAAATTCTTGGCATTCGCGGCATTTCTTCGGCGGGTATCTTGAACTAGCCGTAATTCGCATCCCCTCGCCCACTCGAAGAGCTCTTCGGGGCGCAGAGCGATGGCCCCGTTGGCGCGGACCGACTCTCTAACCATACGGTCATTGCTGACTACGCTCGTGTCGTTGGGATTTTTTACGCGGGCAACCATGCGTTCAATCACTCCATCGGCAGTCAAAGCGGCAGGTGCGTAGAGGTATTCGAAAGTCTTTACTTTGTAGGGATGCTCCACTTCAAGTTTGTCGTTGCGGCTGTCCAGCACGAGGGCGATATGCACTGCTTCGGCATCATGAATGCTGCGAACAATCTCGGCCAATCGATCGCGAGCGGTGTCGAGCTTACCCTGCATGATCTCACGCAGTGAATCCGTCGCACAGATCACATTATAGGCATCGATTAGAAGGTGGCGCATTTTTGGTAGTCAGGACAGTATGAGTAGAGTCCATACATGCAGGGTTCGTCTGTCAACGGGCTCGAACTGATGAGTATTCATTCCCGACCTCTGTAAAATACCTATTTTTTACTATATCGGGGGATCAACCCTCTCCTAAGAACGGCCCATCGCTTTACTGCCGCTCGGCGATTTTAGCCTCTAGCTCCATGCGATCAGCATTCATTTCTTCCGCCTTATTTCTTAGTGTGCGACGTTCAGTCTTACTCGAAGAAGCGGCATATTTGATCTCCATATCACGGAGATTAGCATCGATTCGAGCAATAGCTACCCTCAGCTGCTGAACGTAGTTATCTTCAACCGCGCTTGCTCTACTGGGAATAGAACCCATAGTGGCAGGATACTGTTCAACCAGCTCCCGAGTCGTCTCATCGAGCTGATCAATGCTGAATTGAAAAGTTTCGCCATCAGAGATTCGCTCGAAATGAATCTCCGTCACCGTCCTATATTTGAGGCGAATTTCCAAGGAACTGCCATCCTTACGAACAATGGTCATATCATCTGGCAAGCTGAGAGCCCTGCCTTCTTGCTCAGCGACATCGTCGTCCCTTTGCTCAGCGACATCGTCGTCTTCAAGCTGACTACGTTCATAGAGCACGTAGCCTAGATACATGGTCAACCCCATGAAGGTCATGGCAAAGAGGAAATTTTTCAACACTCTTAGAATATAGTTAAATCCAATTATATGGACAGAAAAAAGTAGCGTTTTTTAGTATTGTATAGCCAATTGCAGGGCTCGCGCTTGCCGTTTCGACAGAATCAAGGCCATGAGCATCTCGAATGGCGCGATGCTTTCACTAGTTACGTTCATATGGAGTTTGTGGGTCAACGCACTCAAGCTGATGAATATCCATCCCTGACCTCTACAAATGCCTATCGAATAATCGGTAGCGCAGCTGGCAAGAGACCGATCACGACGGTAGCGACAACCAGGGCGCCGAGTAAAATTCGGTCAGCTAGTGTTGCGACGCCAGAAGCGTCGTCCAACACTTCGCTTGAGGGTGCAGAAAAGTAGCATTCGCGGATCCAGCCAAAGTAATAGTAGATCGAAATAACCACACCAAGCACCGAGATGCCCAAGAGTCCGTAGAGGCCAGCCTGGAAGGCGGCGACAAAAAGGAAGAGTTTACCAATGAATCCACCAAGTGGAGGGATCCCTGCCAGGGAACCGAGACCACAGACCAAGACGCCACCAAGGAAAGGACGCTTGCGGGCGAAATTTTCGTAGTGATCAAGCTCTTGGTTGGCATCGTCGGCATCCGCTGCGAGCGACATCACGCCGAAGACGGCGAATGTGGCCAGTAGATAAGTAACAAGGTAAAAGATCACCGCAGAGACCGCCCATGGGACGTAGAGTGAAGCAATCACTCCTACAAGCAAGTAGCCCGCATGCGCAATCCCTGAGAGCCCCATGAGGCGCTTGACGTTGCGCTGCGTCACCGCAGCTACGTTCCCGAACATAATTGTAGCCGCCGCGATGACAGACAGCACGGGCACGAGGAATTCTTTCAAACTAATGAAGGGGCCGTGCAAAAGCTGCATCAAAACGATAAACCCAGCCGCTTTGGAAGCAACTGCGAGGTAGGCAGTAACGGGTGTCGGTGCGCCTTGATAGACATCGGGCACCCATATCTGGAAGGGCACCGCGCCAATTTTGAAACAGATACCCGCGACGACGAGTAAGGCACCGATCTTCACGATCATATTATCCACACCAATCAGATTGTTAGTGTTCAGGGTAATGAAGTTAGCCAGTTCGTTGTAGTTGAGTGAGTCGCGACTTGAGCCCATCAGCTCAGGACTGCCTGCGATGCCGTAAAGAAGGACGATACCAAAGAGTAGAATGCCAGAACTAAGCGCACCGAGGATTAGATACTTAAGCCCACTTTCGAGTGAGAATTGACTGGTGCGGGAATAGGCAACAAGCACGTAGAAGGCAACCGTCACCGTTTCTAAGGCGACGAAGAGCATGACAAAGTTGGCGCTCTGTACGAGCAGCATCATGGCCGCAGCAATGATCAAGACTAGAGCATAAAACTCAGTCTTAGGGAGCGACTGCTTATTCAGGTAAATCTGCCCGAGGTAGCAGACCACGATCGAACTGACTAGGAAGAAAGCACGCATGATCTGTGTCATGTCGTTCTGAATAATGAGACCGCTAAAATACTCGCTCTCTCCGACATTGCACCAACCGACGCATCCGATGACGACAAGCAAGACAATGACTTGCCCCCAAATTGCAAGACGAGGAATGAGCGTCTGTTTATTTTTGGGCAAGACCATCTCTGCACCGAGCAGAGCGAGCGCAAGGACACCGAGCATGATCTCGGGAAGGATGACTGACCATTGATTGGTCTTGGTGAAACCACCAAGGAATTCGATAAGAAGTTCGTTCATTAGTGTGTCACCTCCTTAGGAGCGTCCGCCTCGGCGGGCAAGATTACCGATTCGATGATAGGTAGATTACTTTGTTCTTGCGGGTAAAGCACCGCCAACTCGCGGTTGGCATCATCTGAAATTATGCGGGGAAAGATACCCGTTAGCAAGAGGCCGCCAATTAAGATGCATGCCGGTAATTTCTCGAAGGGCTGCAGATCGGTGATCTGGCCGCTTTCTAAGCGCTCTTTGAAAGATTCTTTAGCTTGGCCAAAGAAAATATTGGAAACAGCACGCAGGCCGTAGATCGCGGAGATGACGATACCGATGGCAGCAGGTGCCACGATCCACTTAGTCATATCCGTTTCAGCGAGTGCGACGAAGATGGTGAACTCACCCCAAAAATTACCGAAACCAGGCAAGCCAATGCTGGCCATCGTGGCGGCCACGAAAAAGCCCGCCAGTACGGGAGCCTTAGTCGCGAGGCCGCCCATCGAGGAAAGATCAAAAGTCTGACTGCGATGGTAAACGCAGGTCGATAGCATGAAGAGCAGCGCTACAGACAATCCGTGCGCCACCATCATAAGAAGCGCCCCACCCACTCCGACTACAGAAAAACAAGCGATCCCGAGGAAGGCGTAGCCCATGTGCATGACCGAGCTGTAACCGAGCATCATCTTAAGGTCCTTTTGTGCCATTGTGACGAGCCCGATCAGAATGATGTTACCCAGCGCCAGCCAAACGATCCAAGGGAACCAATGTTCGGCACCCGAAGGGAGCAAGGGCGCAGCAATTTGTAAGAGGCCGTAAAGACCAAACTTTTTCAACACTCCAGCATGGAGCATGGCCGCACCCGTCGGTGCGACAGCGTAGCCCTTCGGTGCCCAGCTGTGGAATGGGAAAAGCGAAACCAAGATGCCGAAACCAAAGAGCAGTAGCGCAAAGATATTATTCTGCACCGTTTCAGTAAGTGCTTGGGCGGAGAGGTAATTACGAAGCTCCAATAAAGAAAATGAATCCACTCCACTCTGCACATAGAGCGCGATCAATCCAAGTAGTGAAAGTAACGCACCGAGCGTAAGATAAATCGTCATCTCAATGGCCGCAACACGACGACCCGCGCCCCCCCAAATGCCGATCATCAAGAAAGTCGGGATGAGAGCAAACTCGTGGAAGAAGTAAAAGAAGAAAACATCGATCGAAGCAAAGGTGCCCATGAGGCCGCCAAGCATGAACAAGAGCAGTGCAAGATAGAGATGCAGTCGCTCAGCTTTAGAATTCATGGCGTAAAGCCCCGCCGCAAGACCGACCATACCTGCAAGTAGAAAGAGCGGCATCGAAATACCGTTTAAACCTAGGTGTAAGTAGATCCCGATGCTTTCCAGCCCGGTCGGTAAACGTAGCTCGAAGTTATACTCACCCGCCAGTGACGGATCAAAGAGACCGTAAAGCATGATCCCGATCACCAATGGTAAACCGAAACCGAAGACGCTCAGAGCACGCATCGAATTCACGCTAAAGCGTGAACCGCAAAGCAGCACAAGGCCTGTGAAAATCGGCGCAAGTATCGCGACGAGGAGAAAGAGTGAAGTTGTTTCTAGGTTACCCATTACGAACTAAATTTTAAACTATAGAAGTCCTGAAGCGACTGCCCAGAGTAGGATGAGACCTGCGAGAAACCAATAAACGTAGGTATGAAGATTACCATCATGGAGCGAGCGTGAGCACATGCCAACGAGGCCGACGATGCCCGCGCTGCCTCGAACGAAGATGCCTTTGATCACAAAGATATCGATGAAGTTGAGTAAGAGCGCGAAGCGTTGCTGGATCTTTTCAACATAAAAGTTATATACTTCATCAAACCAAAGGCGTGAGCGCAGGAACCCGTAAATAGGAGCGGCCTTCTTTTCGAGGCGATCTTCCTTGGCACCCGCACCGTAGAAGAAGAAGGAAACTACTAGACCAACAATCCATGCGGCAGAACCGAATATCAGCACCTTCTTATGCATGGCATAGTAATGATCCATATGGTGCAGGTGATCGAGATTATCCTTGATTAGCCCGCCGAGGAAATCAGGCCAATAGCCCATCCAACCGCCAGCGACAGAAAGCACTGCCAGCACGATGAGAGGCACTAGCATAGTGAGCGGACTCTCTTTGGCATGCGATGCATCCTCGGACTTGGGCTGACCAAGAAAGGCGATCCAGAATAGCCTGCCCATGTAGCCAGCCGTCATAAAGGCACCCAATGTCAGCAAATAGAATATTGGCGTATTGCCAAGACCACCCGCAATCAAGATAGCGTCCTTGGAGAAGAACCCGGAGAGTCCATAAACACCACAAAGCGCTAATGTTCCGATCAAGAAAGTGATCGCCGTAATTGGCATCTTCTTTAAAAGACCACCCATCTTGAAAATATCCTGCTCATGGTGGCAGCCGTGAATAACGGAACCCGCACCAAGGAAGAGGAGCGCCTTAAAGAAGGCATGTGTAATCAAGTGGAAGAGTGCCACGCCAGGGAAGCCAAGACCAAATGCCGCCGCCATGTAGCCGAGCTGCGACAGCGTCGAATAGGCGAGGATTTTCTTGATATCATTCTGCCCGTAGGCGCAGAAGCCGGCGTAAACTGCAACCGAAGCACCCAGCCATGTAATTAGAGTCAGCACTTCCTGCGGGAAGAGGAAATCGATCCGGATAAGGAAGTAAACACCAGCTGCGACCATGGTAGCAGCGTGAATCAGAGCGGAGACTGGCGTAGGGCCCGCCATCGCATCAGGCAACCAAACATGCAAAGGGAACTGCGCGGACTTGCCAATGAAACCGCACATAAGGAGTGCCGCGATCGAGATTTTAACCAAATCAGGATTGCCCGCAACGTAGCCACCCATCTCGCTTAGGTTAGTGGTGCCGAAATGCCAGTAGGCATAAACAATACCAACGAGGAAGCCGAGATCACCGATACGGTTAACGATAAATGCCTTCTTCGATGCAGCCGCAGCCTCATCGCTATTTAAGTAATGACCGATCAGCATGTAGGAACTGAAGCCGACTAGCTCCCAAAAGACAAAAATCATGATCAAATTGTCTGCCAGCACGATACCGAGCATGGAAAACATGAAAATCGAAAGACCTCCAAAATAACGTCCCCGCGCAGGATCGTCTGCCATGTAGCCGAGGCTAAAAACATGGATCAAGAAGCCTACAAAGGCCACCATGATGAGCATCGTCTTGGCGACGTCATCGAACAAAAAGCCTTTGTTGACCTCAAAGTCACCAAAATGTAGCCAAGCAGAACTGGCGTGTACCACATCAGTGCCCGTAGCTAAGATGGCTATGAGACTGAAGACAAAGATCGCACCTGCGGCTGTGACGGAAATTGCTGCGGCAAGGCCGTGACGTTGGCGACAGAAAAAGGCTATTAGCACCGCAGAGAGCAAGGGCGCAAAGATGACGACGAGAAGTGATTGAGTGGGAGTCATATTTCTAGCGACTCAAGGAGGTAAGTTGATCGACCATCACAGATTGGCGCAGTCGGAAGAGCGCGACTATAATAGCGAGGCCGAGGGCAACTTCGGCAGCCGCCACAGTGATGATGAAAAAGACGAAGAGGTTGCCATCCATCGTTCCATTGTAACGGGAAAACGCGACGAGCGCCAGAATCACCCCGTTGAGCATGAGCTCTAAGGACATATAGATAACCAGCGTATTCTTGCGAAGAATCACTCCAAACATGCCGATCGCGAACAAAAGTCCGGCAAGTAATATAAAAGCATTTAAACCTACAGTCATGGAGAATTAGGAATTTTCAGAGTGTTTTTTCGAAACTACGATGACGCCGATCATGGCGGCGAGCAGAAGAAAGCCAGTCACTTGGAAAGGCAGCATATACTTGGTAAATAAACTGTAACCGAAAGATTTAGCTGAGGTAGTGAAAGGGATGCCGGCACCCTCACCGGTTGGGTTTTCAATGACTGGTAGTAGCGCAGTTTCGGGAAGATGCTGGCCTCCTGCAAAGACAGAACCAATCAGGATTACTAAGAGAGTAAAACCGGTAATGGATGCGCCTAGGGTCATCTTATCCTTCAAAAGGTCGCTGGTGTCTTTATTTACATCGAGCAACATGATGATGAAAAGAAAAAGCACCATAACCGCGCCCGCATAGACTAAGACCTGAATGACTGCGAGGAAGTAAGCCTCAAGTAACACAAAGAGCGCTGCTGTCGTCACGAAACAGATGATCATGCAGATGGCCCCGTTCACAGCGTTCGGACTCACAACCATGAGTAGAGCCGAGATCAGCGTGATCGCTGCAAATATGTAAAAGAGGATGTCGGTCATGGAATGAAAATTAATGTGCGTTGCCCGCTTGTTCGGCGGCTTTCTTTTTGTCCCACTTACCATGTTGATCGGGAAGCGTGCCACCGAGTTCGTAGAGTTTTTCTTTCTTGTTGATCATCTCCCCACGACTGTAACCGGAGAGCGAGAAAACATCCTGCAAATAGATCGCCTCTTCGGGGCAGACTTCTTGGCAGAGGCCACAATAGATGCAACGGAGCATGTTGATTTCGAATTCCTGAGGAGCTTTTTCGACGTGCGCACGATCTGGCTCTGCTTCAGCATCAATCTCGCCGGGCGTGATTCGAATCGCTTTGGGCGGACATACGAACTCGCAGAGCTGGCAGGAAACGCATTTTTCGCGGCCGTTGGGGTCTTTGACCAAGGTCGGCACACCACGATAATTATCGGGTATGTTTGGACGCTCCTCTGGATACTGTAAGGTCACTCCCTTTTGCATCATTGTGCCGAAAGTCGTCTTTAGACCCGAAACAATCTGCGGGAGGAAAGTCTTTTCCGCAAAGGTCAGCGGCTTACGTTCGAGAACTTTAGTCTTAGCCATAGTGATTATCGGGTGAAGGTGTCGTAGAGTGCGATGATGATGGTGTTAAACACCAGATTACCAACTGCGAGAGGAAGTAGAATCTTCCAGCCAAGCGACATGACTTGGTCATAACGGAAGCGCGGAAGCGTCCAGCGCATCCAGATAAAAAAGAAGATCATGGCGAAGACCTTAGCTGTGAACCATGCAACAGACAGCAAGGTGCCAATCAAACCGTCCCCCCATGGATCTGCTAACCCAGGAAGAAAGTTCCAACCGCCGAGGAAAAGCAATACGAAGAGCGCTGAACCCATAATAACGTGAGCGTATTCTGCGACGAAGAAGAGGCCGAATTTAAAACAGCCATATTCAGTGTGGAAGCCGCCTACTAGGTCAGTCTCGGATTCGGCCATATCGAAGGGCAGTCGATTTGTTTCTGCGAAGAGCGCCACGAGAAAGATGAGCGCCGAAAGTGGCTGCCAGATGAATAGCCATAGGGTCTGTTGCGATTGGACGGCACCGAAGAGACTCATACCATAATCTGAACCTGGGAATGCTGCCCACATAAAGACGGGCAAAAGCGCTAAGCCCATCGCGAGCTCATAGGAGATCATCTGAGCGGAAGCACGGATACCACCGAGGAAGGGATATTTACTATTGGATGCCCAGCCAGCTAGCACGATACCGTAGACACCGAGCGAAGAGATTCCGAGAATGATCAACATCCCGAGATCGACATTAGCCAGGACGAGCGGCTGGGTGATGCCATCGACATCGACGTAGCGACCAAAAGGCAGCACGACCATCGTTGTCAGTGCAGGTGCTAGCGCGACGACCGGCGCCAGCATATAATAGAATTTATTCACATGCCCTGGCACGATTTCCTCTTTGAATAAAAACTTTAGTCCGTCAGCGGCAGGTTGGAAGATACCGAGCCTGGTCAGAAAATTTCCAAGAATCGGGATGTGCCCCAAAAGTGGCAAGCGAGTGCGATTGGGACCGACACGCCCCTGAATCCAACTGGATACCTTACGCTCGGCGAGGACGGAATAACTACAAAGCCCCATGAAAACCGAAATCATGGCAAGCGCATATACAATAGGCAGCAGGTAAGGCAAAGATGCGTCTAAAAGTTCCATATCAGAAGAAATCCAGTCGCTTAGACCTCAACGGGGGCTGCGTGCGCTTCCTTAAATGCGGCGGGATCGTATTTGAGATTCTTAGTTTCGACGAAGCCGAGATCAAGAAAGGAGCTGGCATCGAGTGCGACACCTTTTTCGGGCAGTGTGCGCCAACGGAGGGATTCACCAAGCTGATCAATTGTCGCTACCATGCGTTCCCATACTGAGTCGATGGTCATCGCTGTAGCCTTCTCTTCCGCTAGTGCCGCGGCGATCTTTTCGAGCACTGTGAAGTCGGGCTGGACGCCAAGAGGCCCTGGTATCGCAGCTTTAAAGCGTTGGATACGGAAGCTTTGATTGATGAAAGAGCCGTCTTTTTCAAAAACCATGAGCGATGGCAATACAATGTTGGCGACCTCACTGGTTCGGTTGGCGTGGCTTCCGACGTAAATGACTTTGGCTTTGGCCATGACATCTTTGCTGATGCCTAGCCCTGTAAGGTCTTCGTTCACGGCAAGGATAGTCTTGACCGCGCCCGAGTTGATATCACGTGCGAGTGCTTCGAGATTCTCGGATGGCAACTCACTGATCAGACCCGTGACAAGTGCTCCACGTAAATTCGGAGTACGATCTTCAGACTGTAAGAGTCCGTCGCCGTCGCCGTCATGGCTGACGAGGGAAACTTTGGCGCCACTGCACTCGGCGATCGCCTTGTAGAAAAACTGTTCTTCGACTGAACTATGTGCGGAACCGACCATTGCGATCTTACCCGATTTTAGCAGCTCAGCTGCAGCGACCGCAGCCTCGTCAGAGGCTTTGTGCACACCCTCGATTGTGTAATGAACCAAGCGATCTTCAGATTCAGTCTCTTTGTAGAGTGCGCGACCAGTGTCGGTCATCCATGTGTCGTTCACCTCGTCATTACGACGCGGTGTGATCCTGTAAATCTTACCTTCTCGACTCCATATCTCGGTATTCGCGCCGACACTACTTTCGGTGCAAATACTATGTGTCCGTTTCAGGAACCAAACACGCATTTTGAAGCGAAAATCTGTGCTCGTCAAAGCGCCAACCGGACAGATGTCTACTGTGTTGAGCGAATAGTTGTGCGAAAGTTCTTTTCCAGGAAAGCAGGTCAAGGTCGAGTAAGTACCGCGATCGACAAAGCCGAGCACGTCTTCATCCGCCACTTCCTTACTGAAACGGACGCAGCGTGAACAAAGAATGCAACGTTCATCATCGAGCGTGACGTTCGGGCCTAAGCGGGTGCGCTTAGGCTTAACATTTTTATCTTCGATGAAACGACTGTAGCCACGGCCATGCTCAGCTGAAAATTCTTGCAGGCGGCACTCTCCTGCTTGGTCACAAATTGGGCAGTCGAGCGGGTGATTGATCAGGAGAAACTCCGTCACACCATTGCGCGACTCCTTAACCATCTCCGATCCTGTTAGGATATGCATGCCTGGTGACGCGTTTGTCGCACAACCGATCGTCGGCTTTGGCATCCAAGCAATTTTTTGCGTACCATCCTCTTCTAGTACGGCTTCTCCAGTTGCACGGTCGCGCATTGGCATTCCCATCTCGACCATGCACATGCGGCAGTTACCCGCGATCGTGAGCTTCGGATGGTAACAGTAGTGTGGCACTTCCTTGCCCTTGCCGACCATCTTCACGGCTTCGATGATATTGATCCCTTTGGGAACTTCGACATCTTGACCATCAATATTGATGGTAACGTTTTCGACTATGCTCTCGATCTTCATGGTCTAAATAAGTGTCGTCTCTTCGGCGGTTTCTTTACCCTCTTTACGGCGAGCAGCTTGCTCTTGAGCCTTTTCGACGAATTCGTCTTTGAACTTGGCGATGAAACTTTGCACAGGCCATGAGGCAGCTTCACCAAAAGCACAAATCGTACGACCTGCGATTTGATCGGCTATGGATTTAAGTAAATCTGCATCTTCTTCACGCGCTTCGCCGTCGACCATGCGTTGAGTAACTTTGCGCATCCAGGGGACACCTTCGCGGCATGGAGTACATTGACCACAGCTTTCGTGGGCGTAAAAATAATTAATGTTTGCAAGTGCCTCGACCATGTCGGTGGTATCATCCATCACGATAACCCCACCCGATCCAGACATCGAACCAACGGCCATTAGGCTATCAAAGTCCATCGGGATATCTTCGATTCCCCAGTCATACTCGGTGCCATCTTTAACTTTTCCAGTAAAGCGTTCGTCAGCGCGCAGGATCTTAGACGAAGAGCCGCCAGGTATAACAGCCTTAAGCTTGCGTCCTGGTTTGAGCCCACCGCATACATCATAAATAAGTTGTCCGAGCGTTATATCCGCACAAGCGAACTCATAGTAGCCGGGCTTTTGCACGTGGCCAGATACGCACCAAATGCGTGTGCCTGTGTTGCCAGGTGTACCGATTTTGGCAAAGCCCTCGCCGCCCATTTCAATGATGTGTTTCACATCACAAAGCGTCTCCACGTTGTTCACAATCGTCGGGCATTGATAGGCGCCAAGTGCAGCTGGAAAGTATGGTGGCTTGATACGTGGATTAGCGCGGAAGCCTTCGAGTGATTCGATCAGACCTGTTTCTTCACCACAAATGTAAGCACCTGCACCGCGGTGTACGATGATGTCGCATGAATAACCAGTGCCAAGAATGTTGTCGCCGAGAAAATTCTTTTCGCGGGCTTCTTCGATCGCGCGTTCGAGGATTTTGTATCCCTCAAAAAACTCACCTCGAACGTAGATGAAGGCGAGTTTAGCCTGAATAGCAAATGCAGCGCAAATCATGCCCTCGATCAACTGATGCGGATCTTGGTGGATGATCTGGCGGTCTTTAAACGTGCCGGGTTCGGACTCGTCGGCATTACAAATTAGGTAGATGGGCTTACCCGACTTACGATCGAGGAACTTCCACTTCATCCCTGCAGGGAAACCGGCACCGCCCCGGCCACGTACTCCGGAAGTGAGCACTTCGGCGCAGATGTCTTCTGGCTGCATAGTTACGGCCTTCTTGAGTTGATCGTAGCCGCCGTTTTTCACGTAACAATCGATATCGTTGGTATAACCTTCCTCATCGATATGTTTGAAAATTAGCCTGGTTTCTTGATGTGACATATTGGGAAATTAGGAATTAATAATTGTGAGTGTTTTAAAGCCCGTTGGAGAGCTCACCGCTCTTTATTTTGGCAGCCATTCCCGCGGCTTTTTCGGGATCGATATCAGTGTATTCGTCTTCGCCCACCATAACGACAGGGCCTTTGCCGCAGTCGGCGTGACACTCCACAAATTCTAGTGTAACTTTACCGTCTTCACTGGTATGGCCGACTTTGCATTCGAACTCTTTTTCGAAGCTTCTACAGGTTTGATAAGCCCCCGCTAGGGCACATGGAAGTGTCCGGCAAACGCGAACATGATACTCGCCAGTCGGTTCGGTACGGAGCATTGGATAGAAGGTAACAAGCTCTTGGATATTAATTGGCTGCAGTTCAAGGCGTTCAGCGATCCATTCAATCGACTCGTTTGAAAGGTAGCCTTGATCTTCTTGCACTAAATGGCAAAGCGGCAGCGCGGCGCTTCGTACGGTCGGGTAACGAGGCACGAGTTTGTCAATCTTTTCGATTGTTTCTGATTTTAAAATTATCATTTTAGAATTTCAAATTTTTAGCAGGTTAGCTTTTCCTACCTATCACATTCTCCCATCACAAAGTCGAGCGAACCAAGGATCACAGTAATGTCAGTTAGGTAGTGCCCGGGGATTAGTTTATCAAGAATACTCAGGTTACAGAAAGACGGACCTCGAATCTTTAGCCGATAAGGAACACCGCCACCCTTGGATACTATAAAGAAGCCTAAGGCACCCTTAGGGTTCTCCGCTTCGAAGTAGACCTCACCAGCGGGGATTTGTGGCCCCTCGGTCACGATCATGAAGTTTTGGATCAATTCTTCCATACTGGTGAGCACTTTAGCTTTTTGTGGTGCGAAGATCTTCTTCGCATCCTCAGCATAGTAGCTGCCTTCGGGGAACTGATCGATACACTGACGGATTATACTCACACTCTGGCGAATCTCTTCAGCACGCATAAGGTAACGGTCGTAACAGTCACCAGTAGTGCCGACGGGCACTTCAAAGTCGAACTTTTCGTAGCCAAGGTAAGGCTTGTCTTTGCGTAGATCAAGATCGATGCCACAGGCCCGAAGATTAGGCCCCGTAAGACCGTAAGCGATGGCGTCCTCCTTCGAAATTGCACCGATACCGACGGTGCGATCCATAAAGATACGGTTGCGAGTCAGTAATTTATCGACCTGATCAAGCACAGGCAGAACGCCCTTACAGAACTCAAGCACTCGGCCGAGCCAGCCGTCTGGGATGTCACGCGCGACACCACCGATACGTGTGTAACTGGTAGTGAAACGAGCACCGGTTAGTTCCTCAAAAAGCGTGTAGAGTTTTTCACGCTCGGTGAAAGTATACATGAAGACCGTCCATGCGCCCGCATCCATACCGTAAACGCCGACGCCAAGTAGGTGTGAGGAAACCCGGGCCAGTTCACAGCAAAGCAAACGGATCGCTTCACAACGCTCAGGCACTTCGAGGTTCGCGAGTTTTTCAACGGCCATCGCATAGGCGACGTTGTTAGCCAGTGGGGCCAGGTAGTCCAGTCTATCTGTGTAAGGCACGAATTGATTATAAGTCATGTTCTCGGCGATCTTTTCATCTCCACGATGGAGGTAGCCGAGCACGGGGTCACAGCTTTTGACGACATCGCCATCGAGCTCCATCTTAAGTCGAAGCACACCATGTGTCGTCGGGTGCGAAGGCCCGACGTTGAGCGCCATGGTCTCACCTTGGAGTTCGGTCTCATGCTCACTGCTACGAGCACCGAGATCGCCGATCGAAATTTCTTTTGTGGTCGTCGCCATATCTAAAAATTAGTCCGTTGGTTTCTCCTTTTGCTCTGTCCAGCTCTCGTCTCGAGCGCTTGGCTCTGTTTGACTCATGGGGCCATCGGCAGATGAGACGAATGGGCCACCCATCATGGGAGCAGGCAAGACGGTCGCGCCTGTCGCTTCGGCCACATCGTCCGCTGGTAGCGGCACTTCGATTCCAGCAAGTGGGAAGTCCTTACGCAACGGGTGGTAGGGATATTCGTCCCACATCAGGATGCGGCGCAGATCAGGATGCCCATCGTAATGTATACCCATTAGATCATAAGTCTCGCGCTCATGCCAATTAGCCGCCGCGAAGACCTCACAGAGCGATGGCAAACTTGGGTTAATGTCGTCCGCGCAATCCGCAGCAATACGCAGATATTCGTGCTTGGTCGTCGAAAGCAAGTGGTAAATCCCAGTGAAACGCGGGCTTTGTGCATCCCAGTCCACCGCAGTGACATCAACCAATAGGTCGTAGCCCAAATCGTCGCGCAGAGCACTGCAAAACTCAACGAGTCTGTCCGCGGGACAGTTAACCGCCGAATGATCGGCAGATTGGCGCTCCGACAAATAATCAAAACGCTCTTTCAATTGAGCAAAGTCGCTCTCGGCCATGGGTTAGCTTTCCTTTCCGGCTCCAGCCAAGGCAAGATTCTCCGCTTTGGCGGGCTTGGCATTTCGGGCGGTCAAGTTCTTGACCGAACGCTCCCGGCCAATCTTGTCCTGCAATTTAATCATCGCATCCAGCAGTGCCTCCGGACGTGGAGGGCAACCACTCACATAAACATCGACAGGGATGATGCGATCCACCCCCTGTAAAGTAGCATAAGAGCGATACATACCGCCCGTGCTGGCACATGCACCCATGGCAACGACCCATTTGGGCTCCGCCATCTGTTCATAGATACGACGAATAACCTCAGCCATTTTGTAGGTCACTGTGCCTGATACGATCATACAATCGGCCTGACGGGGTGAGAATCGCATCACTTCCATCCCGAAACGGGAAATGTCAAAGCGCGAAGCTCCTGCTGCCATCAACTCGATGGCGCAGCATGCAAGGCCCATCGGCATCGGCCAAACCGAGTGCTTACGAATCCAATTAATGACAGCATCCGCCTGAGTGACAATGATTTCACCCTCCACTTTACTATCGTAAGCTACGTTTGTATTTTGCATGTAAAATTGATGGTCGGTATATGCACACCCTAAAAACTCACGCAACTTACTTTGCCCCCTATTTCATGCAAGCTACAATTTAATTTTATCCGAGATTAGAAATCCGAGATCTCGCAAAAAATGATTGGACTTGAACTTACAAATGCCTATAGTGTATGTTCTAATTCGTAGATGTGTTACACAAACATCTCAATCCCCGAAAAACTAAAGTTTATTACATGAAAATTAAATCGAACCCACGTTCAGGCTTCACCCTGATTGAGCTCCTCACTGTTATCGCGATTATCGGCATTCTTGCTGCTATCCTCATTCCAGCGGTTGGTAAAGTAAGGGAGGTGGCAAATAAAACTAAATCTTCTTCAAATATGCGTTCTATCGCACTCTCTTATGCTACCTACTCGACCTCAGGTGGTCGTATGAAGACACTCACGCTTGCCCGCTTAAATGCCGACACAGGTGTAACATTGGGTAACACTGTAGCAGGTGTCGCTGAGTTCCTCGCAAAGAACTCAGACTTAACAGATGCTTCTATTTGGATAATTGGTTCAGATCCTTTAGTCGCACAGTTTGATGCCCAGTTGCCAGCAATCGTTGGTTTCCGTAACGCTGAAAACGCTTTTGAGACAGCAGATCTTTGGACGGCAGCAGCACCAGTTGGTTACGACTTCGCTCTTGGTGTTGGAGGCAATGATCCTACTACGACCACACCGCTGCTGTGGACGCGCGCCCTCACAACTGCGGGTACTTGGCCAAACACCAGTCCGTGGGGACTTGGTGGTCACATCGCCTTCCTTGACGGCCACGTTTCTTATTACACTGAACTCGGCGCCGAAGATGGGCAGCTTGTTGATCCTACCAATGGCAACATGACCAATAACATCTCAGATCTAGTCACTGAGGCTAATATAGTCAGAGCTCCTACGGCAGAAGGCTCGTAGTCTTACTTATTTTTTACAAGAAAGCCCCAGCCTTCCAAGGCTGGGGCTTTCTTTTGCCTCAATGATGACTTCAACCTTGTTGAAAACATAAAGAGCACTTTAATAAATTCCCACCATGCCTGAACCCATCTACATTTTTGGCCACAAAAACCCTGATGCCGACGCCATTTGTTCCGCACTAGCCTACGAAGCTTATAAACATGCCATCGGGCAGACTGAATATGTGGCGGCGCGTTGCGGCAACTCCAATGCCCGCATCGATGCAATCCTAGAGCGCTTTAAGACACCCCTGCCCTGCTTCATCGGCGATGTGACCCCACGCGTGGGTAACATTATGCAAAGTCGGGTGCGCACCGTAACCAAGAAGAGCACCTGTGCGGGTGCGCTTGAATTGATGGACCAATACGATGTACGTGCCCTCCCAGTTGTGGACGCCGGTGGACAGATCGAAGGTTTAGTCTCCATCTTCCAACTTGGCGAATTTTTCATCCCTAAGCCACACGAACCTCGTGCCATGCGTCGTGTCAAAACCTGCGTGCAATCCATCATCGACTCGCTCAATGCCAAGGTGCTCCACGCGGACAATATTGACGAAATCGAAGAACTCTTCGTCCGTATCGGCGCGATGGATATTCGCTCCTTTGGTAGTCACCACAAGGAAAACGGGCTCACCTCTGATCGTAGCATCATCGTTGTCGGCGACCGCCGGGACATCCAAGAGCGCTGCCTTGAGCTCGGCGTAAGACTCCTCGTCATCACAGGCGCGCTCGAAGTTGATGAGGAAGTGATCGAACGAGCTCGCGAATCTAATATCTCGCTCATCGTTAGCCCCTACGACTCGGCAACAACATCGTGGATCATCCGTACAGCGACCCACATTGATGGTCTATTCGAGCCCAAAGTTAGTTGCTTCAGCGCAGAAGACCACATCTCCTCGGTCAAGCGCAGGATCGCCAATAGCAACGATCCGCTCTATCTCGTTGTCAACGACGAGAAACAATTAATCGGCGTCTTCTCCAAGAGCGACATCCTTCGCCCCAGCCGCACCCGTATCGCACTCGTCGACCACAACGAGCTTGGCCAAGCCGTCAACGGTGCCAGCGAAGTGCAAATTACCGAAATTCTTGATCACCACCGACTCGGCAACATACCGACCGAGCAACCGATTCTCTTTATCAATCGGCCCGTCGGTTCGACCTGCTCGATTGTAGCCGATCTCTTCAAAACTCATAAACTGACGCCTGAACCAAACATCGCTGGCATCATGATGGCTGGTATCATCTCCGACACCTTACTACTCAACAGCCCGACTGCGACGCCGCTCGAAGGTGAACTGCTCGACTGGCTCTCGCCCATAGCTGGCATTGAACCGGAAGCACTCGCAGATATCATTTTCACTGCGGGATCGGTCGTCATCAACAGCAAGCCTGCAGAAGTCATCAGCTCAGATTGTAAAATCTACGACGAGGGCGAACTACGCTTTTCCGTCTCGCAGATCGAAGAGCTCGGTTTCGACAAGTTTTGGAAAAAAGAAGACGTGCTCGGTAAAGCGCTGGAAGCCTACCGCATAAAGGAAAAGTTATTTTTTAGCTTTCTTCTCGTCACTGATATTAATTCGCATGATTCCCTGCTCGTCGTCGCAGGTAACGATGAATTAAAGGCCTCGATCAACTACCCACAACGCGGGCAGAGCAACATCTACGAACTATCTGGCATCGTCAGCCGCAAGAAGCAATTAATCCCCTACATCTCGTCGCTACTTAAAACGATGGGAGTGGTGTAGAAATATTTCTTTCGTAGCGTGCGGCTACATTGCTGTGAGGAGCTTACTCATACCCGTATCTGAAAGACGGCTTCATTCCCGCGAACAAGCTCACTCTCTACGGATGTCTGATCTCATGGAAAAATGACTCAGTGCCTGCGAGATAAGGCGAAAAATCCATTCGTGGGTGAAATTGTTTCAAGGGGAAAGGCGAGATTTCAGTAAAGACCCATTTCAGCCCGACCGATTCGCACAGCGCGTAAGCCGCCGCGATGTCCCAGACTTTTACACGATAGTCGATCACGCCAGTCAAATAACCCGTCGCCACATAAGCTGCCATCAGCGCGCCACTACCGATACAGCGCACTCGATATTTCGACATGAGAGGTGCCAGTTCTTCTAACTGTTTGGACGACATCGGAAAGTGCAAGCCGACCATCGTCTGCGCATCAGCCACAGTCGCATCACGATCAATTTTCTTCTGGTTTCTAAATAAACCATAGCCAGCACCCCCCTCCAACAGATCCTCTGTGCTGTGGTCGTAGATAAATCCATAAACTGGCTCCCCATCAAATAAGAGCGCGAGGGAGATCGCGCAAAAAGAGCAAGCCAAAGCATAGTTATTCGTACCATCAATTGGATCGATGACCCATGCAAAGCGCGCTTCCAATCTTAGCGTCTCATCCAGAGGACTGGCCTCTTCGCTACAGTAATCATCCTGTGGAAAGTTCTGACGTAATTCAGCGAAGATTTTCTCTGAAATCGCAAAGTCAGCAAAAGTCACCCGAGTGTCGTCTTCCTTCCACTCTGAGGAGACGTCACCAAACTGGCGTCCGAAGAACGGCATTTGATCACGAACTGCCACTCGCCCCGCATTGATTCGATGGCGCATCTGATCCTCGAGTTGAGCTTTGGCTTGACGATTCATATTTCTGACAGTGAAAAAGATAG